>Ga0206933_1188_pt1 | contig 9453 bp, 7 predicted proteins | sample Alteio_BWOrgHeat_15_FD_152937 | JGI IMG/M metagenome (GOLD analysis project Ga0206933, IMG submission 152937) | Enriched cells from forest soil in Barre Woods Harvard Forest LTER site, Petersham, Massachusetts, United States -... | ecosystem: Environmental > Terrestrial > Soil > Temperate forest > O... | reverse complement strand
GCGGGATTTGGCAAAAAGCCACGGCAAGTTGGCGCGTCTGGAAGTGACTGGGGAAGACGTCGAGGTTGACACTACCGTACTCGAACAATTGAAAGATCCACTGTTGCACTTGATTCGCAATGCGGTCGACCACGGCTTCGAGAAGCCGGCCCTGCGCGAAAGCCAAGGCAAAAATGCTTGCGGGCTGATTCGTCTGAGCGCGGCCCATAGCGGAGGAAACATCATCGTAACTTTGCAAGACGACGGAGCAGGATTCGATCGTACACGGATTCTCGACAAAGCAAGACGCATCGGACTGCTCTCGGGCAAAGACGAAATTCGCGACGAGGACCTTTACCGCCTCGTGTTCCAGGCAGGATTCTCGACCACGGAATTGGTCACCGATCTTTCGGGGCGTGGAGTCGGGCTCGATGTGGTCCGGCGCAACATCGACAGTCTACGAGGAACGGTAGCCGTATCGAGTGTGCCCGGGAAAGGCAGCACGATTACCATTCGTTTGCCTTTGACCCTGGCCATCATTGAGGGATTCTCCGTCAGAGTCGGAACTGAAACGTTCGTCGTTCCTCTTGAACATGTTACGGAGTGCACAGAATTACCCGCGGAACAGCGCGGCCCAGAGGCCAGCGGAATCCTCAGCCTCCGGGGAACGGCGCTGCCATACGTACGGCTGCGCCGCGTTTTCAGCCTTTCCGGAGAAACCCCGAAGCGGGAAAACATTGTAGTGGTCAAGATCAATGAGTTCCACGCCGGAATCGCAGTAGACGAATTACTCGGTGGCATGCAGACGGTGGTCAAACCGCTTGGCAGGGCGTTTCGCGCCGTCCCCGGTATTGCCGGCTCCACGATTCTCGGAGACGGGCGAGTCGGTCTGATAATCGATGTTCCCAGCCTTATGCGAGGAGCGATGCAATCGACAATGCAGGCACAAGCTTAGAGAAAGGCAGCTGTTAAAGGTGAAGAACGATGCGGACTTGGCAAGATCAGAAAATAGGCATGCGACTGGGAGTGGTCTTCGGATCCATCCTGCTGTGTGTGATTGCGGTTGGTGGATTCGGGCTAACCTGGCTCGGCCGTCTGAACGCGAGAATGTCGGAGTCGATGCAGAAGCGTTATGGCACGGTTGAGCTCACACACCAGACCATTGAGAACTCAATCACCAACGCTCGCATTACTCTGCAATTGTTCGAGACCACGGACCTCGACGAAGAGAAGAAACTCAACACACAAAACGAGGCCATCAGCCATGAAATCAGCGGACAGGTGTCGGACATCGAAAAGAGCCTCAGCTCTTCTCAGGAACGAGAAATCTTTGAGCAGGTCACACAGGATCGCCAGGCCTATATCTCGGCCCGGAACAAAGCCAAGGGGCTGCTGGCCGACAAGAAACGCGAGCAGGCGCTCGCGGTGCTGCGGGAAGAGGTAATCCCTGCACTCGAAAAGTATCGTGCAATGTGGGGAAAGTTCATTGACCTCCAAACCACTTCCATGCAGCAGACTATGAAGGAGAGCCAGGAAGCCTACGCCGTGGGGCGCCGAATTGCCTTGATGCTTCTGGCCGTCACGTTGTTTCTTGCCACCTTCGCGGCAATCAGCGTCACTAAAAGCATTACCATCCCGATCGAGCAATCCGTCGGGCACGCCGAACGTATCGCCGCTGGCGATTTGACCAGGGAGATCACAGTCACGAACCAGTCTGAAACCGGCAAATTGCAGCAGGCTATGCGAGAGATGAGCAGCAGATTGTCGGGGATCATCAGAGATGTTCGCGAAGGATCCGCGGCGGTCGCGTCGGCTGCCCAACAAGTTTCCGCTTCCTCGCAGAGTCTTTCTCAGGGGACCAGTGAACAAGCTGCTTCGGTCGAGGAAATGAGCTCCAGTCTGGAACAGATGAACGCGTCGATTACGCAAAATGCCGACAATAGCCGCCAGGTTGAGCAGGCTGCGGCCAAAGGGGCGATGGCGGCCGAAGAAAGCGGGAACGCAGTAAGAGAGACGGTCGAAGCCATGAAGCAAATTGCCGCCAAGACCTCGGTGATCGAAGAAATCGCTTACCAGACAAATCTGCTGGCGCTCAACGCTGCCATTGAAGCGGCCCGCGCGGGTGATCAGGGTCGGGGCTTTGCAGTGGTTGCGGTCGAGGTACGAAAGTTGGCTGAGCGCAGCCAGTTGGCTGCGCAGGAAATCGGTGGGCTGGCAGGGAAAAGCGTCAGTGTGGCAGAACGCTCCGGCCAGCTGCTGTCTGACCTGGTGCCGTCTATCAAAAAGACCGCTGAGCTTGTCCAGGATGTTGCCGCGGCCTCGACCGAGCAGTCCGGCGGAGTAACGCAGATCAATAAGGCCATGTCCCAAGTCGATACGGTCACACAGCGTAATGCATCTTCGGCGGAAGAACTTTCCAGCACTGCCGAAGAATTGGCAGCTCAGTCCGAGCAGTTGCAGCAGTTGATGACTTTCTTCCGCGTTGCAGGAGAGCAGCCTGTAAATCGAGGCAGCGATGGCAACCAGCGCGTGGTGATGCCTCTGAATCCAACGTTCAGGAGCGACTTTCCGCAGCGCAGCCGCACTAAGTCGGGCAATGACAAAGCGGCCGAAGAACCTAACTTTGCTCCGTTCTAATTCGCTGCCGTAGTCGGCACGGCCGCGGGCATTCGATGAGCAGACTGCCGAAATGCAAGGAGTAAACTATGGGAGCGCCCAACCCGGCGAACGACCAAGGGAAGAACCAACTCTCTCAGAACATCGCGCAATACCTCACCTTTTTAACCGCAGGCGAGGAGTATGCGATCAGCATTGTGAAAGTAAGCGAGATTGTTGAGTACGAAACCGTCACGACAGTGCCCGGCGCTCCGGCGTGGATCCGCGGCGTAACCAACTTGCGAGGCCGAGTCGTTCCCGTGGTTGATCTCGCGGTGAAGTTCGGACTGCCGGCTAGCCGTATTACCAAGTTCTCCTGCATCGTCATCACCGAAGTAACGTTCCAGGGTGAGAATCTAACCATGGGAGTTCTGGCTGATTCCGTGAGCCAGGTCATCGATCTTTCGGCTGACGAAATCGAACAGACTCCGCCCTTCGGCACTCGCGTCAAGACCGAGTACTTGCTCGGGATGGGAGCCTTGGGCAAGAAATTCTGCCTGATTCTTGACATCGACAAAGTACTCTCCGCCGACGAATTGCTCGTAGTGACAGAATCGGTTGTTGACGAAGGGCGATCAAACGACACAATCGTCGATCCTCAGGCCAAAGATAAACACTTCGAGACTGGAGCGTAGCCTTGCCCGCTAAAGCAGGCGTTGGCAACGTCTCTGCCTACTCTGGCCAAGAAGACAAATGCCTTGAGCTGCCGCCGCACTTCTCGGTGAGTCCTGCGCTTTTCCAAAAGTTTCAGAAACTGATCTACTCCGAAACCGGCATCTGGCTAGGAAGCTCAAAAAGAGCATTGTTATGCGGACGCCTGTTTCGCCGACTTCGTGCGCTGGAAATCACTTCACTGCAGGCCTACTACGAATGCGTGGCTCAACCCGACCAGCGCGAGGAACGCGCCCGCATGATCGACGCTATCACCACCAACGAGACCCGCTTCTATCGCGAGCCCCGGCAATTCGAGTTCCTGGTGCAGCGAGTGTTTCCTCGCTGGCGGGATGAAGCCGATCGGGAGTTGCGGTCCGGGAAAGTCAGAATATGGAGCGCAGGTTGTTCCTCCGGTGAGGAACCTTACACCGTCGCGATGTTGGTTGCCAGGCATCTCCCGGAGGAGCAAGGTTGGGACGTGCGCATCCTCGCGAGTGACATCTCGAACCGCGTACTGGAAAAGGCGCGAAAAGGGATTTATCCCATTGCCCGGTCCGCTGAAATCCCAAAAGATCTGCTGCACAGTTTCATGTTGCGCGGAACCGCGGAGCGGCAGAGCGAGATGAAGGTGAAAGTCGAAGTCCAGCAGATGGTCGACTTTCGAAGGTTGAACCTTGACCGGGAGCCTGAGCTGGTCGAGGGGCCGTTCGACGTCATTTTCTGCCGCAACGTGCTGATCTATTTTGACGCCGCTTCGAAGCAAAGGGCGGTCACGAACCTTACCCGGCATCTCATCGACGGCGGGTTGTTGTTCGTTGGACATGCCGAGAATCTGCACAGCGTGTCATCCCAGTTGCGAAGTTTAGAACCGACCATCTACATGAAGACTGGGAACAAGAAAGACTTGTGAGTACTGCGCCGAAGGGAATTGTCCCGCGAATGGCCCGTGGAAGGTGAAAAGCTTGCTACACATGAATGGAGATGATCTGCGCGTCTTGGTTGTCGATGACTCGGCGATGGTCCGCCAGGTGATGCAGGCCATTCTGAGCACTGATACCCGGGTGAAAGTCAGCGTCGCGGCAGACCCGCTGATTGCCTGGGCAAAGATGCAAAAGGATCCGCCCGATGTCATCATTACCGACCTCGAAATGCCGCGCATGGATGGCCTCACTTTCATTCGAAAAATCATGTCGGAAATGCCTATGCCCGTGGTGGTCTGCTCCGGGATGGCCGCTCGCGGGACGGAACTCGCACTGCGCGCGCTTGAAGAAGGTGCAGTCGAGGTCATCACCAAACCGAAGGTCGGAGTGCGCGAGTTTCTGCATGAATCGGCTGTCACGCTGGTAGATGCCGTCTGGAGCGCGTCGCAAGCGCAGCTCCGCCCGCGGCCAAAGCTGGCACCTGTTCCTCGCCTCGATGCTGACGTCATTGTGCCTCGCAAAAGCAAGCCCAGCCATGCCATCGCCCAGAACGGAGTAATTGCGGTTGGCGCTTCGACGGGTGGAACCGAGGCTCTTCGTGTCTTTCTTGCCGCTTTGCCGACCGACTGTCCGCCGATCATGATTGTGCAGCATATGCCGGAAGTATTTACCAAAGCCTTCGCGGAGCGGCTCGACAAGGAGTGCGCCATAAGAGTCGAAGAGGCGCAGAATGGAGATCGGCTGCAAAACGGCCAAGCCCTCATCGCTCCCGGCAACCGGCATATGCTGGTCAATCGCAAAGGTGGAGAACTGATCGCCCAGGTCACGGATGGGCCGCTGGTCTCGAGACATCGTCCGAGCGTTGACGTGCTTTTTCGCTCAGTGGCCGCCTCAGTCGGCCCGCGGGCCGTAGGCGTAATCATGACGGGTATGGGGGACGACGGCGCCCGCGGCCTCTACGAGATGATGGAAGCTGGTGCGGCGACGGTGGCGCAGGACGAAGCGACCTGCATCGTGTTTGGAATGCCTAAGGAAGCGATTTCTCGCGGGGCGGTAAACGCGGTTGTCCCTTTGGACCAGATTGCCGCTTGGGTACTGGATGCGCGCAGTAGCCGGACCGGATCGAAGGCAGAGTTACAGAAACAGTGAAAAGAGAAAAACTCCCCCCGCTGCGCGAGGCCCCATCACCTCCAGGGAGACTGCGGCCACTGCGATATTTACTGGCGCCAACCGAGGTGTTCTTCGCGTCCCTTAAAAATCTCGTGCAGCAAATGGACGATGCGCTGTTTCAGTGTTAAGGGCTGCGTCTCCGATACATTGGCCTCGGTTTTCGCTTCTCCCTTCGGATCACGGGCTGTCACCGTGCCTGTAGCCATGTGATGGTCTCCTTCTCGAAGTAGTCTCACAACTTGTCGCGTTATTTGCGCTCAACATCGCGCCAATCGGTGCCCAGAGGAGGTCGGAGGGTCTCGAACTGACTTCATTCTAAGGAGGGTCTAATTGACAGGGCAGATCACTAAGGACATAGTACTTCAGGCAATATCATCACGCGAGGGACGTTTTGGCGTACCGTCCGTTCTTGTCGATCCGCGTAGCGCTACTCAGCCTCGGGCCAAATTAACCATAAATTCATCTGACCTTAATCCACTCCGAGGAATCTAACCACCTAGCTCAAGCGAAAAGAGGATTGCTATATGGCTCCCTTAGCTCCAGTGGACGCTCCCAAGCTGTCAGAATCGAATCAACCGCTTTCACGGGACGAGGTACGCGAGATCGATGCCTACTGGCGCGCGGCCAATTATCTTTCGGTCGGCCAAATCTATCTTTTGAAGAATCCCTTGCTTCGTGAACCCCTGAAGATTGAGCACGTGAAACCGCGTCTACTAGGCCACTGGGGCACAACTCCGGGACTGAATTTCATCTATGTCCATTTCAACCGGATCATCAAAAAGTACGGGCTGAATGTGATCAACATCACCGGTCCAGGTCATGGCGGCCCGGGCATCGTGGCCAACGGTTATCTCGAAGGCACCTACACGGAGTTCTATCCCGACATTCAGCAAAGCGAAGACGGAATGCGGAAGCTCTTTAAGCAATTCTCTTTCCCCGGTGGAATTCCCAGCCACGCCGCGCCGGAGACTCCCGGTTCGATCAACGAAGGCGGCGAACTTGGATACTGCCTCGCACATGCCTTCGGGGCTGTCTTTGACAATCCCGATCTGTTGGCCTGCTGCGTTGTCGGAGACGGCGAGGCTGAAACTGGGGCGCTCGCGACCAGTTGGCATTCCAACAAGTTTCTCAATCCGTCGCGGGACGGAGTGGTCCTGCCCATTTTGCATTTGAATGGCTATAAAATCGCGAACCCCACGGTGCTAGGACGTCTCAGCGATGAAGAGCTGACCCACTTGTTTACTGGGTACGGCTATAAACCATACTTCGTTGAAGGGCACGAACCCGAGCTTATGCACCAACTCATGGCGTCTACTCTGGACTCTGTCATCTCCGAGATTCAGAGTATTCAGAAGACCGCTCGTTCCCAAAGCTCGCCCAGTCGTCCTGTGTGGCCCGTGATCATCCTGCGCAGCCTCAAGGGCTGGACCGGCCCGAAAGTCGTAGATGGCAAGCCAGTCGAGGGAACCTGGCGTGCCCATCAGGTCCCGGTGACGGATTTGGCGACGAAACCAGGACACCTGAAAATTATGGACGATTGGATGAGGAGTTACCGGCCCGAAGAGCTATTTGACGAAAGAGGCAAGTTTGTTCGGGAACTCGCTGAGCTTGCCCCCAAGGAGGATCGGCGCATGGGAGCGAATCCGCATGCGAACGGTGGTTTGTTGCTCAAAGACCTTCTCCTGCCTGACTTTCGGGACTACGCCGTAAAAGTAGTCAAGCCGGGCAGCGAGAACTCAGAAGCAACCCGGGTCTTCGGCTCGTTCCTGCGCGACGTGATGAAGTTGAATCTGGAGTCGAAAAACTTCCGCGTGTTCGGCCCCGATGAAACTGCTTCCAATCGTTTAGACGCGCTTTATGAAGTTACGGACAAAGTGTTCATGGAGCCGATCGTGACGACGGACGAGCATCTGTCGTCAAGGCTGGCTCGAAGGCTACCTGCTCACCGGCCGTCACGGTTTTTTCTCTTGCTATGAAGCCTTCATCCACGTCGTCGACTCAATGTTCAATCAGCATGCTAAATGGCTGAAAGTTACCGGCGGCATTCCCTGGCGGCGGCCGATTTCATCGTTAAACTATCTCCTTACATCGCACGTTTGGCGGCAGGACCACAATGGCTTCAGCCATCAGGATCCCGGCTTCATCGATTACGTCGTAAACAAGAAGGCGGATGTTGTCCGCGTGTATCTTCCGCCCGATACAAACTGTTTGCTGTCGGTCGGAGATCACTGCCTGCGAAGCCGTAACTATGTGAATGTGATTGTTGCGGGAAAGCAGCCCGCGCCGAATTGGCTCAATATGGAAGCCGCGATCGAGCACTGCACCACTGGAATCGGACTCTGGTCGTGGGCGAGTACCGATCAGGGAAGTGAGCCGGATGTGGTCATGGCGTGCGCCGGCGATGTGCCAACTCTTGAGACTCTGGCTGCGGTGGATTTACTTCGCCAACACTTCTCCGATATTAAGATTCGCGTGCTCAATGTGGTCGATCTCATGACCCTCCAACCTCCTTCTGAACATCCCCACGGAATCTCCGATCTTGATTTCGATTCGATGTTCAGTACGGACAAACCGGTCATCTTCGCCTACCACGGCTATCCCTGGCTGATTCACCGGCTCACCTATCGTCGGCATAATCACGACAACATGCATGTCCGAGGATATAAAGAAGAGGGAACCACAACGACGCCTTTCGATATGACGGTGATGAACGAGATTGACCGCTTTCATCTGGCTGGGGATGTAGTTGATCGTGTTCCTCGACTGCAACGCATCGGCGCGCATTTCAAGGAGTTCCTGCGGGACAAGCTGGTGGACCATAAGCAGTACGTCCGCGAACACGGCGACGACATGCCAGAAATCCAAAACTGGACGTGGCCGTACTGATGAAAATTCTTGTGCTCAATTCTGGCTCTAGCAGCCAGAAGAGCTGTCTCTATGAGATTGGCGAATCAGTTCCCAATGATCCACCCCCATGTTTATGGGAAGGAAAAATTGAGTGGGATGGCGAAGTCGCTGAACTGTCGTTGAAGACTGCGAACGGGGCGGCGCGCAGGGATCGCATAAAAATGGGTGCTCGCGCCTACGCCATCGAGCAATTGCTCGATGGCCTTTGGGATGGCGACACACGGGCCATCGCCGCGCCTTCTGAGATCGATGTGGTTGGGCATCGCGTTGTCCACGGCGGTCCCAGATATGAAGATCCAGTTAACATCACGGCCGAAGTAAAATCGGCCATCGCGGCGGTGTCTGCCTTCGCTCCACTCCATAATCGCTCCGAGTTGGAAGGGATGGCAATTATTGAGAAGCTGCTCGGGTCCGTACCTCAGATTGCCGTCTTCGACACTGGCTTCCATCGTAAGATGCCGCTAGCTGCGTCTGTCTATCCCGGACCCTACGAGTGGTTCGCGGGGGGGATTCATCGCTACGGATTTCACGGCATCAATCATCAATATTGTGCGGGGCGCGCAGCACGGCTGCTGGGCCGGGGATTAAGTTCGCTGAGATTGGTGAGTTGTCATCTCGGCAATGGTTGTTCTTTAGCTGCGATTCGCGATGGCCACAGCGTAGACACGACCATGGGCTTTACTCCGCTCGAAGGGCTGATGATGGGCACTCGCTCTGGGTCGGTCGATCCTGGCATCCTGACCTACCTCGTGCGCCAGAAGGGAATATCAGCGCAGCGGCTCGATGAGATCTTGAATAAAGAATCGGGGCTGCTCGGAATTTCGGGAATCTCTGGCGACATGCGGCAAATTCTCGCCGCTATCAGAAACGGCAATGAACGCGCCAAACTCGCATTTGAAATTTACATCCATCGATTGCGATCGGGAATCGGCGCCATGGTTGCGGTGCTCGGTGGCGTAGATGCTCTAATATTCACCGCCGGCGTTGGCGAGAATTCTCCCGAAGTCCGCGCCTCGGTGTGTGAGACTTTTGGTTATTTGGGTTTGAAGCTTGATCCTGAAAAGAACCCACATTCCCCAGCCGATCAAGATATCGCCGCTCCGAACTCATCGGTTCGTGTGCTTGTGATACGTGCGCAGGAAGACTGGGCGATTGCCGGGGAGTGCTG
>Ga0206933_1150_pt2 | contig 9536 bp, 8 predicted proteins | sample Alteio_BWOrgHeat_15_FD_152937 | JGI IMG/M metagenome (GOLD analysis project Ga0206933, IMG submission 152937) | Enriched cells from forest soil in Barre Woods Harvard Forest LTER site, Petersham, Massachusetts, United States -... | ecosystem: Environmental > Terrestrial > Soil > Temperate forest > O... | reverse complement strand
TCGGAAGGGCCTTACGCAGGCATCTTGTGAATGCTATCAGCTGGTCCGGGAGCGCATCGCACTTCACCTTCCCAAGACGTATACATAGTGGCGACGATGTCTGCCGAGACGGTAATATAGATTACCGACAACAGCTACTAAACTATGGCATCTCCCTAGCTGGGCGGTTCCCGGAATCTGGACGAGAAGTTGGGCGGAGGATCTTTTGGCACCGAACACGGCTTGCATACCGGCGAAGCCCTCCCGTCCGATCGTTGCCATCTCTATGATTTTGCCGTCTGAGTATACCGCCAATACGGAAACGACTCCGCTATCGGGAAAGAATACATGGTCGAGTGAACTATCAGCGTCCGTCAGGACCAGCGCGCGTTGACAGCCAATGTGCTCAAGGTCTGGCAAGAGGCGCTTAAGATTGCGGGCCGGCAGGGCGAGCAAAAGCCGGTTGCGAGGCCAGTTTGATAAACCTTTCATGTCTTTAAATACCGCACGGCGGGCCGCGGCTTTCGAGTGACATGGCGAGCCTCCTCTTGTTTCTTCGATCCGCGCTGGCCGAATAGCCTCACAGTCCTATGCGTCGCGCCTGCACCTCATAGGCAAAAGCAAAACACCCTGCATGCGATGCTGGCAATTTGATCGCTTTCGGCATTGAGCAACAGGCCACCGTCGCCGTAGCAAACCCATGCCTAACCGACAATCGTTGCCCGAAGCGTGCAGAACTGCACACGTATGGTGGAAAGTAGCTGCAAATGCGGCTTTGAAATCCACAGATGCAAAGGGCAGTCTTGGCATCGCGCGAATTGCTCGGGCGCTTCGCCTCGCGCTGGACCCGACGCCAGCGGGCGGCGCATGTCCTGGTGCTCTACTTGGCGCAGCAGGGCAAGCAATCGCAGAATGCCACTTTGTTGACCGGTAAGCATGCCAACGTCGACCCGGGGATTTTCTGTGGACCACTGTAACCAGGCGTCAAAGTCACAAAATGATTTCTGGCGATATTGTGCTGTATGGAACAGCGGCCGCAACAGAAGTTCTTATATTTTCCCCGTAGGGTGTCCGCTTGGTCGGAGTCTCGTACTCCACAAAATGATGACGACGCCAGGCCGGCACCGCTCTTTACCCAAATTCAGAAGGGAAATCGCTATGACATCTTTCCTCCGCCCGATCGGCAGATCTGCTTCGCACTCGCTCGCGGCCGTAGCGCTGATGAGCATCACGATGCTGGCCAGTCCCGTGACTGGGGCCCGCGCCGATTCCGCAAGCAGCACGCCGGTGCAGGCGGTACAGACCGCTAAACCAGGAATGCTGACCGCTGCGGGGCCGACCGAGATGAAGCAGGAGACCGTCGAACAGCGAATCACGGAGCTGCACGCGTCGCTGCAGATCACCGCAAATGAGGAATCGCAGTGGAACGCCGTAGCCCAGGTGATGCGGGTCAACGCTGCCAACATGGATAAACTGGCCGTGGAAAATCGGGCGACACCGTCGCAAAGCCGCACCGCCGTGGACGATCTGAAGGTCTATGAGAAATTCGCTCGGGCGCATGTCGATGGCCTGACCAATCTGCTTTCGTCGTTCGAGCTGCTCTATGCCGTGATGCCCGATGCTCAGAAAAAGAATGCGGACGCCGTATTCCAGACTTTCGGGCACAAGGTGACAGCTACTCGGAGCTAGTGGCACCGGCACTTAGGTTCCGCGATTGTGGAGCCATGGACATTAGAGGAGTTTGCTATGACTAGGATTGTCGCAACTCGATTGAAGCACCGTCTGTCGGCGAGGCTGACGGCAGCGCTCGTCGTTTCCACGGTGATCGCCTTCGCATCCTTCATCGTGCCGGCCAACGCTGACTGGAACAGCGATCATCGGCGCGATCACAACAACTGGAACCAGGGGAACTATCGCGCTCCGCCTATAGTCTACGGGTCGCCATACGGCCCCTCATACTATGGCTCGTCGTACTATGGCTCTCCGTACAACTATCCACCGCCTGTCGTCTATGGTCCCACGATAGGCATCGGTCTCCCGGGTATTAACATCAATATTCAGTAAGCGGTACTCAATGCGCTACAGGCATCGTTCAAACGCCTGTAGCGCATGGCGGCGCCGCCAGGCTTGGCTTGCCATTTAATGCTATCGTCAGTGCCCCGCAGCCGGGCTTGCAAGAACTGTATTCAAACCCCGGACGGGTGAAGAAAGACGCACTCGCTCTGCATTGTTCGCGACGCGTCCCGAAACCGCTCAGATAAAGGCAAATACTATGTACAAAAGAATCGCACTGTCGACCCTCGCCCTGCTCATAGTCCTGGGCGTCGCACCGCTCCTGGGCGCGTGCCACACCATGGCGGGGCTCGGCCACGACATCAAGGATACGGGCCAGTCGCTTCAGGATAGCGCGAATAAGGATGAGCATTAGAGCCGGCTTGTGGGGCTGGTGAGGAGCCGGCCGGACAACGTTTGGATCGTGCGATGCCGGTCTGCGGGCCCGCCACGCTTGATCTCGCCGACGAACTGACCGCGAGCTGAAATGACGACCCGGCATCGACATCGTTCAACATGGCCCCAGGCAACAGACACATAGTGGAGCAGGAGAATGAGCATCTTTTACATCATCGGCGTGGTTGTCGTGGTCCTGTTTGTGCTGGGATATTTCCGCCTGCGCGTGTAGGTGGATTTTCAACTGTACGTGCTTGGACTTCGAACTGGTCCTTGCTCGGCGGGAGTGTGGAATGCGCATTCGGCTTCTCACTGGTGCAATTCTGGGCATGATCGCGGCGCAGATCCCGCTGCGTGGGGCTGCCGCTGGCTCGGTCGAGGGGGCCTCTTCCGTGGCGGAGAGGCAGCTGGTGGCGCACCCTGTCACTCCGTTCCCGCTCAAGTGGCAACTAGATGCGCAGGCAACCTGGCCGTCCGATGCGGTGATGTCATTTCAAGTGGCCGAGGACGCCGGAACAGTTCCTGGAACGCCGCCTGTGCTCGGGAATGCAATGAATGCGACGCCTTCCTCGCCGAAGGCGAAGGCCGCCGGGACGGATTCCGCCAGCACGGTGAAGGCACCAAAATCAGCCACGGGTGCAATCGCCGGCGCTTCCGTCGATCCCCTTAATCCGGCACTCGGCGTGGAAAAGCCTCCGAGTGTGGAGACGACGCCCGTTGGCGTGACAATCTATCGAGGTTCCGGTGCGCCGTAGCCTGCAGCGCCGATCGTCTAGTGCCCGCCGCCTCTGCCGGGCTCGGGCCGACGCTCAAACGGCTCGCAGGCCCTCCCGTGGTACTTATGTTTGGGCCCGGCAAACATTCCATATCGTAGGGCGCAATCGCTGGCGAGACGCCAGCCATGGCCCTTGTTCAAGTGCTGTTCTGCACATTCATGGCTCGGATCGCAGGCTAGAATCCGGACATCCAAGAGCGTGTTGGTCAGCGCATCGGACGGGGGCGGCACAACGGAGCCGATCCTGATGGAGGCGAGTAGGAAAGATGAAATGGGCGATGAAATCCCTCGCATTGATTGGCGTTGCGCAGGGCGCTTGTTTCCAGCGCCCGTGATCGAGGCGGTACATCTCTCGACCGTTGCCGGCGCAGTGCAATCGCGATGAGCGTTTTCGAATACGCTGCCGAGGCCTATAGGCTGGTGCTCACGTTGGTCGACCTGATTGTCAGGAGCATGTTCGAGCCGTTGCGATATCTAAGTTTCGCAGCGCTACTGCTAGGCGTCGGCGGCGGACTGTGGATATTGATGTTATGGCGGCGCCGGCGCCAATCGCACTAGCTTACAGGTATGATCTCGAAGGCACTCTCCGTGATCTGAGCGAAAGGGTCCACGGCGCCCACTATCGGCCGTTGCCGGTTCGTTGGCCTGGATGTCCGCGTGGCAGTCGCGCTTCGACGGATGTAGTCGCGTGGCCAGGTGGAGACACGGTTTATGGGAGTGACGGTCTCGGTAAATCGAGCCTGCATTGGCAGGTGTTCAGAATGAGACATTCCTGGCGAAATTCAACTGATAGGCCTCAGATACCAAAGGACCGCATCCGGCCTCTTAAGGGAGATGCCGCAGCAGTTTGAGAGCCAGGTGATCGACTGTGCGGCAGCCAATCGCTCGGTCGGCTGGTTGCTGACCCAACGCGCCACCCTTGGCACGGACTCATGGCAGAGATAGCCATCCGCACCCTGGAGATGACGTGATCAGACCGATGATGCAGAGAGACGCAACAGGCGATCAGAGCCATCCGCAGTGGGAGGAGCGATTCCGCAGTGCCTTCGAAACGGCTGGACACGGTATGGCCATTGTCGGCCTCGACGGCCGTTTCCTGGAAGTGAACAAGGCATGGATGACGATCACCGGCTACAGTGGCAAGGAACTACTGGGACTGGACTACCAGTCGATCACGCACCCCGAGGACTCGGCGCTGCATGTGGCCTATATGCAGAATCTGATAGCGGGTGTGGCTCCGTACTTTACGGTGGAGAAGCGGTACATCCGTAAGGGCGGCCAGGTTGTTTGGATCCTGCTGACAGTCGGATTGATTCGCGACCCGAAAGGCCAGTCACTCTATTTCGTGTCTCAGATCCAGGACATCACCGAGCGCAAGCAGTTCGAGGATTCCCGCCGGCAGACCCAAGCTGCATTGGCGCAGGCACAGAAACTGGCGCAGTTGGGCTATTACCGCTGGTCGCGGTCGAAACAACGGCTGCTTAGCTGCAACGATGAATATCTTAGAATCCTCGGCATCGCGCCGGCATCAATCGTCGGCGATCTGACGGGCATGGAGCCCTATCTCCATCCAGAGGACCGCCGGAATTTCATCCAGGCCCATGGCGCGGCAGAGGCGGAGGGGAAGGCCTGCCGCCTTGAGTTCCGGATCGTGCGGCCAGATGGTGCGATTCGGCATCTGCTCGATCTTAATGAGCCCGACCCGGCTTCGGGCACCCCGCCCGATATCTGGTCCGGCACGGTGCAGGACATCACTTGGCAGAAGGAGCAGGTGGTGGTGCTGCAGGCCTATCGGGTGCGTCTGGAACTGACGCTCGAGGCGGCCAATGCGACATATTGGGAGGTTGACCTGACCAATATGACCTATACAGCGAGCGCCGAGTACTCCGCCATCCTTGGCTATGGCGCCGACGGAATATCGCGAGAGGTCGAGGCGTGGCTCGGCCTGATCCATCCCGATGATCTCGAGCGAGCCCGTCAAAGTTATGTCCTTCCGCCGAACGACGAGGCAAATCACAAACTCGAATATCGGATCAGATCAAAAGACGGGAGCTGGCGCTGGTTCCTAAGTCAGTACCGAGCTTGCGCGTTTGACGATCTTGGTCGGCCCACGCGTTTGCAGGGCGTCGACTTCGACATCACCATACAGAAGCAACAGGCCGCCAGGCTGCAGGCTTACCGAGAGCGCCTGGAGTTGGCGCTCGAAGCGGGCGGTGCCGCCAATTGGGAATATGACCTGACCACCAAGTCCTATACGCCCAGCCCCGAATACCTTGCCACTCTGGGCTATGGTACCGACGTGAAAATGCAAGAGGCCGAGGATTGGCTCGCCCACGTGCATCCGGATGACCGCGAGAGGATTGGTCAAAGCTATGCGCTCCCGCCGCATGACCATGCAAGTCACCAGTTCGAATACCGGATCAGATCGAAGGGCGGAACTTGGCGTTGGCACCTAGGCCAGTTCCGAGCTTGTGCATTCGACGATTTTGGTCGGCCGACACGCCTGGTTGGCATGGACTTCGACATCACGCAGCAGAAACAGCGTCAAGCGGAGTTGTTGGAAGCGCGAGCGCGCGTGGCCGACGCTGCGAACCGGGCAAAGATAACCTTCTGGCGCCAGAAATCGGGATCCATGTCCCATGTCTGGTCAGAGGCTGCCGAAAAGATTCTTGGACGATCGGCGGCACAGATGCCGGACACGGCTGAGCAGTATCGAAAGCTCATTTATCATGAGGATGTTGACAGGGTAGCGGCTGCCTACATCCAAAATAGAGAGCAGGGAAGTGCTTACTCCTTGGAATATCGCATCCTGAGATCGGACGGTGCGGTCGCCTGGCTTCATGAGATCGGGGAGGTCGACCAGCGGCATGCCGATGGTTCAATATCATTTGCCGGGTCTTTACAGGACATCACGGAGAGCAAGACTCTTGAAGCGCGGCTTGAGCTGCTAGCGACCGTGGACGAACTCACCGGGGCCCACAATCGTCGTTCAATATTGGCTCAAGCGGGAATCGAATTGCTGCGGGCGCGACGCTTCAATCACCCTCTGGCTTTTCTCTCTCTCGACATCGATCATTTTAAGCAGTTCAACGACCGCTTCGGACACAAAATCGGCGACCTGGTTTTATCGACCTTTAGCGACGTTTGTCGCAATGCATTGCGACCGTCGGACATATTTGCCCGCATTGGCGGTGAAGAATTCCTTGCGATGCTGCCAGAGACGGGTCTCGACCAGGCTGTTTCCGCGGCCGAGCGGCTGACCGCGCATGTGCGCCAAGCCGCTTTTTCCGTCGATCCGCCGATCGGCAAGGTTACCGCAAGTGTCGGCGTGACGGCCATTCGAGGTGCCGACGACACGATCGAAGCCGCGTTGGAGCGCATCGACCGGGCGTTGTATCGCGCGAAGGAGCTTGGCCGAGATCGGATCGAAGCCGAGGTCTGAATTGAACGGAAGCTCCACCTGCTGCCGAGAGTGGGCTCGCATGCCGTAGCGCTCAGAGGGGGAAGGCCACAATGACTCTCACGAAAGTTCGGAGTCCGGCTCGCGCCGATGAAGGGCCGTTCGCAATCGATACCAGCGGCATAAAGAAGCCGCTCCGGCGTCTACGCCAGAGGGAGGAACAACTCCAACTGCAGATCCGGCGGATGCCGATCGCCGTCATCGTCTGGGACATCAACTTTCGAGCCCAGGAGTGGAACCCGACGGCGGAGCGGATATTTGGCTTTTCCGCCCAGGAAGCGCTGAGCAAAAGTGCCTACGAGTTGATCATGCCGAAGGAACTGGAGCCGGTTCTGGAGCCAATGTGGCGGGGGCTACTGGCGGGAGACGAGACAGTCCAGAGCATCAATCAAAACCGGACCAAGGATGGCCGGACCATCCACTGCGAGTGGACGAATACAACGCTGCGGAATGCCGACGGCTCGGTCGCCGGCGTTTTGTCCATCGCGCAAGATATAACTGAACGTCTCAAGGCCGAGGCCGTGGCGTCCCAGCTTGCCGCCATCGTCCTATCCTCACCCGACGCCATAGTCTGCAAGGATCTGAGCGGAATGGTGACGAGCTGGAATCCGGGTGCCGAGCGGCTGTTCGGCTACAGCGCTTCGGAAATGATCGGCCGGCCGATGAGTGTCTTGGCTCCCGCCGACCGCACGAACGATATTGCGTCGCTCATCGAGAAGGTCGTGTCGGGTCAAGAGGTCACCGACTACGAGACGGTGCGGATCAGGAAGGACGGCACGGCCGTCGAAGTCTCGCTCGCCCTTTTCCCCATTGTGAACGACAAAGGAGCCACCGTCGGAATATCGAGCACGGCCCATGACATCACCCGGCGCAAGCAGCTGGAGGACCAGCTGCGCCAGGCGCAGAAGATGGAGGCCATAGGCCAACTGACCGGGGGCATCGCCCACGACTTCAACAATATGCTCGGCATCGTCATCGGAAACCTGGACGGCCTGCTGGAGCATTTTGACGACGGCTCCCCGCAGGTACATGCGCTGAACCAGGCGCTGAAGGGCGCCCTGCATGCGGCCGAGCTTACCAATCGGCTGCTCGCATTTGCGCGCAAGCAGCCGCTCGAACCTCAGGTTATTGCAATCAACGATATGCTTCCCGATGTGATTTCCATCCTGCGCCGAACCCTGGGCGATTCCATTTCGGTGCAGGTTGCCACGAGCGATGACTTATGGCCGGCCTTCGCCGACCCCGCGCAAGTCCAGGATGCATTGGTCAATCTAGCCATCAATGCTCGGGACGCGATGCCGAACGGCGGCGTGCTGACGATAGAAACCGGCAATGTCCATTTGGACGAGCATTATGCCAGCCAGAATCCCGGGGTCGAAGCCGGCGATTACGCCATGCTGGGGGTGACAGACACGGGCATGGGTATGCCCCCAGCGGTCGTGGATCGGGCTCTTGAACCCTTCTTCACTACCAAGCCCGTGGGCCAGGGCACCGGGCTCGGACTCAGCATGATCTACGGCTTTGCCAAGCAGTCTGGTGGCCATCTCAAGATCTATAGCGAAGTTGGCCGTGGGACGACGGTGAAGCTCTATCTGCCGCGTGCCCCAAGTGCCGTGATAGCGGTCGACCCTATAAGCCGGGGGCACCAGGAACTGCCGCGAGGGACTGAGACTGTGCTCATTGCCGAGGACAACGAAGACCTGCGCCTGATGGTGAGCGAACAGCTTTCAAGTCTCGGCTACCGTGTCATCGAGGCCAAGGACGGCGAAGCCGCGCTTCCCATTCTCATGGGATCCGATCCGATCGACCTTTTATTCACCGACGTTGTCATGACCGGCCATATCACCGGCCTTGAGCTTGCCCGCAGAGCCCGCAGGCACCGCCCCGGCCTCCAGGTATTGTTCACCACAGGCTACGCGGAGACGGCGACCCTGAACGGCATCAGCGGCGCTCAATTCTTACGAAAGCCCTACCGGAAGCGGGATCTGGCTCCGAAAATTCGTAGTATTCTCGATCAGCGCCAAGGCTGATGATCGTCCAACACGGCCAGGGTGCGACCCTACAAACTGCGGATTGCCCCGCCGCGCTGGCTTAATTCCGCTAGTGATGCCGTGGATGGGTCCTCCATCGGCACGTAAGCGCCATTGAGGTGGTCGCCGATGTGGTGGCCACGGCACGGGGATTCTCCCTCAGCCTTTCGGCCTCTCTCGGCCAGACGCGAGCTACCACAAGATCAGCCCTGATTTGATTGATCCTCTTTGTGGCCTCCGCACGCCGTTGCTGGAGCGGGATGCCCGATCGCGCGATCCCTCCAATTTCTGAAAATACCCTTTGAGTGCTGGCGCTGGCTATGGCGGTGCCCTGTCACCGCGGGCCGCAGCGCGGCGCTGCGAGGGTAGGGGCGCGACTATCTCTTTCGGCTGCGCTATTGCAAAGTGCATGGCGAGTACCAATATAGCTGGCATCGGCTCGTTAGGGGTTGATCTCGTCCCCCGCTTTTCTACCAGGGCCGCCCCGAACTCAATTCTTGCCAAAATCGGCGCCTCGGGCAGATGCCGCGGCGATGTTTCCCTCAAGGGACAAACCATGACTACTGAAACAGTCAAGGCGCAGAGTGCCGGTGCTGACAGACTCAGCGGGCTCGTAGCGCGATGGCGGAAGTTGGCCGAATTCTCCGAGCCGCACGGACGGGGGCGTCGAACCGGCTGGGCCGAGCACCTAAGGCACGTGGCTGAAGAACATGAAAAGCGGGAGAAGCAGTGCGATCCCTCAAATGACAGCCTGAAACCAGCTGCGGCGTCGCCGGAGGAAAAACTTCTCGTCGACCAGCTGTTCAATTCCAGCGAGAGGCGGCTGGCACGGATTCTCCTGCTC
>Ga0206933_1171_pt2 | contig 9548 bp, 11 predicted proteins | sample Alteio_BWOrgHeat_15_FD_152937 | JGI IMG/M metagenome (GOLD analysis project Ga0206933, IMG submission 152937) | Enriched cells from forest soil in Barre Woods Harvard Forest LTER site, Petersham, Massachusetts, United States -... | ecosystem: Environmental > Terrestrial > Soil > Temperate forest > O... | reverse complement strand
GGGGCAAAGGTGTCGAAGGATTTGGCCCGATAGAATTGCTTGTCATCGACCTGAGCCTACGGTGAAGCCGACCACGCAGTCGAGCGCCTTCTCCGGGCTCAGGTTGCGGGCGCTGCGGCCGATAACCACGACCAGCTCGACCTCGACGTCGATTTTTTCGCGACCGGGCGGCAAGACGATAGTGTCACCTGGGCCGATAACGGCGGTGCGGGCCTTGGAGAAAAACATGGGAGCGGCCGGCGGTTCTTTGTCTTGTTCCAAGGCGTGTTCGCGATAGTTGAGACCTACGGCCACAATCTTGGGAGGGTTCGGGATGGGGGCCCGAATGCGCAGGTCGCTGAGAGCGACCTGGGGATATTTGAGCAGTTCGCCCACCGAGCCGTCCCATGGGGAGCTGTCGTCGCCGCCAGCGAGGAAGGCTCCCAGGTCGGGCCAGCGCCCCTGCTCGGAGAGGTCGACGACCTGGTCGCCCTGGATGAGGCCAAAGCCGAGCCGGCCGGAAGTGGGGGGTCCAGGGGGAGGCGCGTTAGCCCCCCTTGGAACAATGGTTTCGAAAGAGATCAGTCGTTTCATCGCAGCACTCTCCCGGCTTCTTTCCAGACTTGGGCTTCGCTGCGGGTCGCGGCGGCGGCGGGGGGCGCGTTGCTGAACAAGCTTTCCAGGGCCGCCGCCAGGGCCGCCAGTTCCTGGATGTCGCCAGCGCTGCAGCGCGCCAGGTGGGGTAAGTGGTCGGCGATGAAGTGGGTGGAGAGGTTGCCGGCGATGAATTCGGGATGCTCGAGAATTTGTTGATGAAAGGGGATGGAGGTGGGGATCCCGGTAATTTGGAATTCCGCCAGGGCCCCTAGCATTCGGCGCCGGGCCTGTTCGCGGTCTTCGCCGAAGGTGATCAGCTTGGCCACCATGGAGTCGAAGGCTTGGGGGACTTGATAGCCGGGATAGAGATGGGTGTCCAAACGGACCCCGGCACCTTGGGGCAAGCGGAGTTGCTGGACCTGACCGGGGCACGGGAGGAAGTTGCGATAGGGGTCTTCGCAGGTGATGCGGCATTCAAAGGCCCAGCCGCGCGGCTTCAGTTCTTCCTGTTTCCAGGGCAGGGGATGACCGGCGGCGACTTCGATCTGAGCCTGGACCAGATCGACGCCGTAGACTTGTTCGGTAACGGGGTGCTCCACCTGGAGCCGGGTGTTGACCTCCAGGAAGTAGAAATTGAGGTCCTTGTCGACGAGAAACTCGAAGGTCCCGGCTCCTACATAGCCGACTTCGCGAGCCCCTTTGGCGGCGGCCTGACCCATGCGCTGGCGCAACTCGGGAGTGACCACGGGAGAGGGGGCTTCTTCGATCATCTTCTGAAAGCGGCGTTGGATGGAGCATTCCCGCTCGCCCAGGTAGATTGCCTGGCCGTGAGAGTCACCCAACACCTGAATCTCCACATGGCGGGGATGGACCACATACTTTTCGATGAACAGCTCGTCGCTGCCAAAGGAGGTGAGCGATTCGGAGCGGGCCTGCTGGAAAAGATTGTCCAGGTCTTTGGGGTGGTCGACCTTGCGCATGCCTCGACCCCCGCCGCCTCCGGCGGCTTTGATGAGGACCGGATAACCGATCTGCTGGGCCACCTGGGCGACATCCTCACCCTGGGTGAGATTGCTGCCGGGAACCAGGGGCAGACCGGCGGCCTTCATGGCGTCGCGGGCTTGATTTTTGTTGCCCAGTCGTCGGATCACGTCGGCGCTGGGGCCGATGAAGGTGATGCCGTTGGCCACACAGGCCTCGGGGAGAGCCGGATTTTCTGAGACAAACCCGTAGCCCGGGTGAATGGCCTCGGCCCCGGCCCGACGGGCCACTTTTAGGAGTTGCTCGATATCCAGGTAGGCCGCACGCGGGGTGGCTCCTTCTAGTGGGTAGGCGAAGTCGGCCAGGGATACGTGGAGCGAGTCGCGGTCGCAGTCGGCGTAGACCGCCACCGAGGCGATCCCCATCTGGCGGCAGGCCCGGATGACCCGGACGGCGATCTCGCCCCGGTTGGCAATGAGAATACGTGAGAACATAGGCGCCGCTTCTCTACTGTTGATGCTCATCCTCCCCGAACAAATCGCGCAAACTCCCCGGCCCCATCCCTTCGCTCTCGAAGTGTTCAGGGCACGTCAGGCTGAACCCGGAGAAGTGATTTCTCAGTAAGGCTTTGGCAGCGCGGTCACTGAGAAAGATGAAGTTGGGCAAGGGCCAAGCCCTGAAGAAATCAGTGCCATCCCAGGTGGACGGGTTGACCTCGACCCCAGGGGATTTGAAGGAATAGCGTTCTGAGCCGCACTCTTGGCAACGGCTGGTCAGGATGATGCGTTCGGGGGGCAGCAACATCCCTGCGTAGCCGGTGATCACCATTTCCCATAACGGGGGCGGGCCAGGTCCTTTTTCTGGAAAGACGCTTGTACGTTGCGCAGGCGAAATCCGCTGAACCCTTGCTCTTGCAAGAAGTCCCGCAGCCGTTCTTGGATGAGGCACTCGCTATACCAGGTCCACACGAAGTCGTCTTGCTTAGGACCGCCTTTCAAGAGAACTTTCAACTCCACTTGGCGGCGTCTCCAGCGGTGCCGGGTGCAGGTGGGGGCTGTCAACCAAAGAGGTTCGCCCTTCTTGTAGTTCCACCAAGCTAGCTTTCGGTCAGACAGCACCGGGCTGCGCAAGATCCAAAATTGAGGCATGCTAATTGTCTCTTCGTCTGGCGCCCCCCACCGACCTCGCTCGACCTTTGGCGAGCTCCTGGGGTCGCCTCCCATCTGGTTTCTCGCACTCGGCCCTGTGCAATTTTATTGCTTCTTTTGTGATTGTCTGGTTTCTGGGCGCTTTGAACCTAAAGCGCCGCGGGATGTATAGGTTGCCATGGCTTATTTTTGCCAACTCGCCTGCGGTGCCCTGGTGGATGGGCTCTTTTCGTTCTGGGTCTGCTCTTGGTTCTGGCCTTGGTGGCCCGGGTGGCCAGCGAGTTTCGCCTACTCCCTCCTGGCTTGGTGTGGTCCGCCGGCCATGGCGGGCTTGGTTATTTATAGCCTACCCTTCTTGGTTAGCTACCTCCCGTGGCGGTTGGTCACAGGTTGTTTTCCCTGCCCTGAGTGGCTGGGGATCGTTGACGGATTTCTGGTTTTCGATGTGCTCGTGGAGACCTGGTTTGTTTCCTTTGTTGTGGTTCATGGGGGCTTCCATTCCTTTGAAGGAGTTATCTGCATGACAAACCTGGTCCCCGGGGTGCTGGCCAAGGGCGTCATCCGCCGAGAACTGGCGGTTCGCTATTGTAAGGAATCGGCGATAGTGCTTATCGTCCCTCGAAAAAGGCTAATCGAAGATCGGAGGCGCGTTTGGTCCTGTAGGTCAGAAAAAGGCTAATCAAATACCGAGGGACCCGCGTCGGTCAGGGCAACGCACACCGGGGTTCCAGCGTGGACAAAAAAGGCTAATCACAGTGAGACGCCACCGCGCTGTTAACCACCACGCTGGCCTCAGTGCGATCTTGCTGTCCCCTGTGGGGCTCAAGACCGATTGGACGGCATTGTTCTCGGAGGGGCGGGCGATGGCTTGGCGCATCGGCTCGGTGACATTGTTGGCACCGACCTGAGCCTGCAGAGCTTTATAAGCAGCGGCGTAATTCTTGTTGGCGGCACCTTGGATGGCGGTCTGCGTATCGCCGCCGGTGGAGTTCTTCGTCGACATTCTTCTCTCCCGGGCTGGCGTCCTGAGGACCGGTAGGGAAGAGGAGACCGTTTGGATCTTTGGAGAAGGCTGCCGAGTCCGGGTTGGCCAGGTCGTGGATCGAGCGCCTGGCGGTGCGGGCCTGGGAGGTGTCATCCATTTGCTTCACTTGGTGTCGAAATCCGTGGGAGGTGGGGCCGTCCAGCCATCATTGGGCAAACTCGGTTGGCCCAAGGCGCTATGGGCGGCGCTGCTGGTCAGACTGGCTGCGCTCGGCGGCGTGGCTGCGGTGCCAGATACAGGGGTATCGACCTTTTCGCCGTATGCCGAGCGGAGATTTGCTTGAGAGGAATCCCATGAAACAACTCCGTCTGCTCCTACTCTTCACTATGCTCCTGATGCCAATTCTGGTTTGGGCTGAACCTTTTACCTCCAAGTACGGCAAGTTCACGGTCACCTTCCCCTCGGGAGTAGGCGAGCCTCAACAGTCGGTCGATACTTATCAGTCCGCCGCGGGTCCGGCGACGGATCACACTGTGCAACTTTATGCTGGAAGTAGACTCTATGAATGTAGTTACGGCGATATCTCGGACAAGAAGATTCAAAAAGTTGGCTCGACCGCACTGCTCAAAGAGAGGAAGGACCTGCTGCGGAAATCCCTGACGGCGACCGTCGAGGTCGAAGCTGCCGCCAAACTACAAAATCGGCCCGCTCTCTCGTTTCGCTTAACCTCTCATAGGAGGGGCGTAACCACGTATGGGCGGGTCTTGGTGGTATTGGATGGCAAGCGACTTTATACCATCGTCTATCTGTCGTCAGGGCCTGCCGACTGTGACTCTCCGGACGCCAACAACTTTCTGGCCAGTTTTAAGATTCTATCCTAAAGGAAAAACCAACTCTATGAACGCTAAACTTTTTCGGCTCATCCTGCCGGTCTCCAACATTGACGCGGCCGCTCAATTCTATGCTAGCGTGCTGGAGATAGCGGGCCAACGGGTGTCTCCCGGACGTCACTATTTCGATTGCGAAGGCACGATTTTAGCCTGCTTTGATCCTCAAGCCGATGGCGATTCCCAACCTCCTCAACCGCTGCCCGAGTGGCTTTATTTCGCGGTGGACGACCTGCAGCGCACCTATGCGGCCTGCCAGCAGGCCGGGGCCCGCTTCGAGGAGGGGGAGGTCCACGGCGGTGCCGCCGGAGAGATCCTACGGCGTCCTTGGGGAGAGGTGTCGTTTTATGTCCGCGATCCCTTCGGCAACAAGCTCTGCTTCGTAGATCGCGCTTCCACCTTTACCGGGCACTGAACTCGGCCCGCAATTTCCGAGAATTCCCCGTTTGGGGCTAGCAACACACTTCTGAATCTACCACAGACGGATTTTGTCAGGGAACGGTCAGTCTGGGTCAGTAGACTAAGGAGGTGAGGGATTTATTGTGGACGTTTGGGGTTGTGGCGTTACTTGCGAGCTTCTTCTGTCACCCGAAGTTGGCGCCGGCCCCCCCGGACGTCCTGGCCCGCGCGCAAACGCGCCCGGGGTTTGGGGATTGGGGCAGCGAAATGACCTTGGAATCTCAGTTCCAGTTTTCCACCCACTGGATGGGTGGAGCCAGTTGTCGGTGGCGCATGGGAGCCGAAAACCTCTGGTTGGTCGCCGATGATAGAAGTAACGAAGGGTTTCACTCCATTTCGGGAGCCGATCTGGAAGTATTTCGAGAAGCGCTTTGGCGGACACCCCGTAAGCTGATGCCGCCACAACCCGAACCGGCCGACCCAACTGAAGAGAGTATTTTCCATCTCCACATAGGAGGGCGCCAGGCCCTTGCCGTTACGTTGTTGTCATTCAACTGGTCCCGAGTCGCCTACGGCGAGTTTCGTAAGGCGCCAATGTGGTGGCGGATTCAGATGAATCAGGAATCCTGGGAAACCGATTCCCCGCAGGTCCAGTCCGCCATCTCGCATTTCCTATCGCCGAAGCCTGGACGGCACTACCTCGGTTTGGTTCTTTAGAGCAGCACAGGATCCGATGGCGGCTCCAAGAATGCTCAGCGGGTGAAACTCTGGGGGATATTGCTTCTGCTGCTGTGCCTTTTGACCGCTGTGGGAGTCGGCCAGGCAGATCCGGGTCGGGAATTAACGGTCCTGGGCCACTACCCCCGGAGTTCAGTCTCTAGCGCTTTCCAGATCCGAATCGATTTTTCGAAAGCGGTGGCAGCGCTGGGCAGCGAGCAATTGCCGCCTGTACATATGGACCCGGCCGTCGAAGGGAAGTGGCGGTGGATAAGTGATCGCACCCTCATTTTCCAGCCCCGCGAGTCGACGCCGCACGCGACTTTGTACCAAATAGAAATCCCTGCCGGCATCCGCTCTTTGTCAGGGGCCAGGCTCGAGCAGCCCGTGAAATGGTCCTTTGCGAGTTCGCCGGTCCGGATCACTTACGGCACTCCCCATGCCGATGAACCTCAAGGCTCCCGGCCCTCCATCGCCCTGGCTTCGGATCAACGCGTCGATGGACAGGCTCTGCTACCCTGGCTATCTTTGAGTGACAGCGCCCGTGAATACCCGCTTACCCTGGATTCGTCAGCGAGTGCGCCTTCCAAGGTTGTCTATAAGCCGGTCCAACCTCTGCCGCTGGACTCCAAGTATACCGTGACGTTGCATTCCGGCGCACCCTCCGCCGAAGGCCCCCTCAGAACTGAGCGCGACCAAACATTCCGCTTTAGCACTGTCCCTCCCCTCCGCTTTGTTGGAAGTAGATCCTGGAGGGGCGGCGCTGCTTTGAAGTTCAACAACCCACTCGACCCCAAAACGTTGCTGCCGGGAGCCCTTTCCATTAAGCCCGAGGCGGCGTTCGTCCTCGGTCTCCCCGACCGTAACGCCGAGTCCATCGTTCTGAACCAGCTCACCCCGGGCCAGGAATACCAGATCACTCTGCGGAGGGGTGGGGTGCGGGACATTCATGGCCAGGCCCTCGACGAGGACTGCCATTGCACGATCCAACCTCCATCCGCCGTGCCGTATGCAGAGTACCGTTCCCCTCGGGTCTGGCACACCCGTCCCATCGTCACCCTAGCACCCGCGAGGCCTACCCTCCAGGTGGTAAGCCAAGATGTTTCCGAGCTGGCTGTGGAAGTTTTTCGCGTGAGCCCGGCGGATTGGTTTAGTCTCGCCCGGTCCGCCACCGCTTCTCCAGGAAAATCGCTCAAATCCTGGACCTTGGCCGTCAGCCAGCCTCCCCCGGAGAGAGTCCACGATCCTGTCATCACTTCGATCGACTTAGGCCCTTTCCTAGAAAACGGAATGGGTCACTTCGTGGTAGGCCTGCATCCCAAAGGCGGCGAGCGGGTTAGGCAATGGGTTCAAGTCAGCAATCTGGGCCTGGTGGCTTGGCGTGATCTGGGCCAGACCTACGCCTGGGTGGCCTCCTTTCGCGATGGCCAGCCAGTGAGCGGAGCCCGGGTCCAGATCGAAAGGGGGTCACTGAAAGCCCAATTAGACGCGGATTCAAGCGGACTTGCCCACCTACAAGAACGAGTCGACTACACCGAGGGCCTGCTTACGGCCTCCGTGGGCCGGGATGTAGTCCTCCTTCCCTCTCGGCCGCCCACCCCCCAGCCATGGGTCCAATGGGCTATTGCCGAGCCTCAAGGCCTCTATCGGCCAGGCGAGACGGTCAGGGTCAAAGGTGTGCTACGAACTCACGGCTACTCATGCGGGGAAATCAGCTACGCGCTGGGTCCACGAAACGGTGCCGGAAAGGGAGCGCAAGGATACTCCGGCAAAGTTCCAATCCTGGCGGACCAGAGTTTCTTGATCGAGATCCCCTTGAAGCCCGACGCCACTCCCGGCGAATGGAACCTGAGGCTAGCTTCCGGCGTGCTGTCCGAACGCAACGTTCCGCTATCCATTTCCGAGTACCGATTAGGTTCGTCGGTGGCCCCCAAGCCCGGCGTGCGGTCCTCCTCCGAGATCCCCACGGGGACCTCCGAAAAGCACTTGGAGTTAGTTCCTAGGCGCCTTTCGGTTAGCCCCAACGATGAATTGGAGATCGAGGTATCCTCCCCGTTTCCTGTCGCCAGCGGGGTCCTCACCTGCCAGGACAACATTTTGAAGGTCGTCCGAATCGAAGGGCCCCGACAGAAAATCAAAGTGCCCGTGCACGAAAACCTGCGACCCAATTTTGTCGTCCAATTGCACCTCTTGGGAAAAGAGAAGGACGGCAGCTGGGTCGTGGCATCGGGTTGATGCCAGGTCAAGGTGGTCTCACCTGGTGCCCGGCTCGACGTCCGTGTCGTTCCCCGCGGCCAAGCTAAACCTTCGGCGGCCCTGCCTCTGGAGGTGACGCTAAAGGACAGCACAGGCGCCCCGGTAGCTGGCAACATTACTTTGTCTTTGGTCGACGATGCCTTGCTTACCCGGACCGGTCACCACCTCGAGGATCCCTTGGAGGCCCTTTATCCGGCCCTGGATTGGCAACCCCAATCGACTTGGAGCTCACTCCAGAAGGATGAGGATCTCCAAGGGCTGATCAAGGCCGTGGGCCAGAGCACAGATAGATTACTGGGCATGCCGGACTTACCGAGGCCTACGCTGGAGAAGATTCGGGAAGACTTCCGCCCCATGGCCCTATTCCAAAACGGGCTTGAAACCGACAAGGAGGGTCGGGCCATGGCTATGGCCACAATGCCCGACTCTTTCACCCGCTATCGGCTGGTGGCTATGGCCACCGCGCCCGGCTGAAAGATCGGTACCAGCGAATCCACCGTGACGGTAGCGGGCAAGCCCATCAAGGTGGAACCCCTCCCACCCCGCTTTTTGCACAGGGGAGACCGGGCCTTCGTGCCGGTGTTGGTGAGCAATAGGCAGAAGCAGGTGGCTCGGGTATCCTTTTCCGCCCGTTCCGAGCGGCTACTGTTATCGGGGCCGAGTGAACTCTTATGGAAACTGAGGCCCGGCGAAACCCGGGAAGTCCTACTCCCGGTCGTCGCCCGGGAGGTTGGCACGGCCACCCTCGACGTCAGCGCGACCACCGCGGAATACCGCGATGACTGCCGAGTATCCTTTCCGGTGCGGTCCTGGGACCGACCCCTGACCAAGCTTCGCTATGGCGAAGTAGCCGGGGGCCAGAGCACAAACCTGGAAGTCGCCCAAGGAGTCTGGTCGATGGCCATGAGTTCTAGCCCGCTGGGCAACTGGACTCAGGCCTTTCCGTTGGCATTCGGACTTCGGGCGGGGGAGAAATTAGAAATCCACACTCTCCTCTCCGCGCTGCTAAATCTCGATTACGCGCCCACAGCCAGCCTCAAAGGGCGCGTCAACGAAGCGCTTCCAAAGTTGTTCGAGGAGATTCGGCGTAGGTCCCTAAAGCCGCCTTTGAATGCCGAATTGGAAGCCTATCGGGTCCTAGCCTGGGCTGAAGCCGACGGATACTCCATCCCACCAGAGGTCGAGGAGATGTCGCGCCAGCAACTCCGCGACATTATTTTGAGCGACCCGAAATCGCAGTACCTTCACGACGAGGACAGGCTGCTGGCTATGACCCTGCTCCGCCGCTTGGGCGGACAAAAGGAGGCCGAGCAGCCCGAGATGGGTCAAGTAGCCATGCGCTGCCTGGGACAAGTCGACACCTGGCCCCTCCTGTTTCAGGCCTGGCCCCCTTTGGCCACCACACTGCGAGACCGCATTCGCTCTCGATTCTATCAGGACACCGGGGGGACGCACTATTTGCGGGATGACTATTTTGGCTCCCCCTACTCCGCCGAGTTCCACACCGATGGCTATCTCTTGCAGGATATAATTTCCGACGACCCCGATGCCCCCCTCGCCGCGGAGGTGGCCAGGGCACTCCTAATGCGACGTCCGGAC
>Ga0206933_1187_pt1 | contig 9691 bp, 10 predicted proteins | sample Alteio_BWOrgHeat_15_FD_152937 | JGI IMG/M metagenome (GOLD analysis project Ga0206933, IMG submission 152937) | Enriched cells from forest soil in Barre Woods Harvard Forest LTER site, Petersham, Massachusetts, United States -... | ecosystem: Environmental > Terrestrial > Soil > Temperate forest > O... | reverse complement strand
CATTCCTATGGAGAATTGACCGAGAGGACCAGCATGATCGAGGCGTGCCATGGAACCGTGGTGCAAGCCACAGAAACATCGGAACAAGCCAGGTAGCGGAATTACCGAATTGGTCACAAGTAGTCGGCCACGCCGGATTCTCGACCCTTCCCAAGTCAGAACATATCACCGACTTTACTTGTCGTTCGACGCCAGTAAACTGGATTGGTCGGCAGCCACACCGATTCCGATGCGTTCTCTTGCAAGAGTCCAAGCAGTAAGGCGTGAGTCAATGTGCTCGCCCTCTGGAAAAGACGGATCTCGACCACAGCCGGAGTCGCTCATTCTACTGGAGCCCAGCTTGAATCGGGATCGAACTCGGTCATTGCCATCGCGATTTCTGTAGTGGTCTTCCCCAAGTCTTTTTGAAGAACCACGCCGTCCTGGTTGATCATGAACGTCATCACGCCGGAGTTGCCGTATTCCGCGGGATAGGCGACGAAAGCGAATCCCCCCACCATTTTCCCGTCGACGACGTAGTCCTTCGCGCCCCCCGGAGCATTCTTGCCTTGTCCTTTCAGCATGCGGAAGTAGTAGCCGTGGAATGGGGTGTGCGCATCGGCCTTTGCGGTATAGCCTTCGGAGGTTGCGAAGGCTGCGAGCGGTCCAAGTGGGCTCTCGGGCTGTCCGTCAGGCGATTTCCAGTACAAACCGTTCTGCTTGCCGGGATCACTGATGAACTTCAACGCATACTGTTTCGTGCTGTCGCCGTCATGAACCTGGGAGAAGTATTCGGCCTGAGCATCCGCTACGGCTTCACAGACCTCGATGATTGCCAGTTCGTTCCGGCCAATCCGGCGATTGAGGATCTCGTCCTGTCCCGCATCATTCTTCTTCAGCGGGATGGGAAAGGGAAAGTTGTCAGCTCCGACGAGCAGAATTTGGCCGCCGTCCGGCATCCGGCGCCATCGATGCATTACGTCGTAGCCCGTCGTGAATAAGTTGCCGATGTTCTTGTCCTGCACAGGATCACCGGAGAAGATAATCTCTTTCGAATCCGGACCAAAAATAGCCAGCAGCCCGTCTCGATCGCCGGCCTTTACTGCCGTCACCAGCGCGTTGCCCGCGTCGTCCGGAGAAGCAAAGACTCGCGCCGAGGGCTGCTCGGGTTTGTTGCAAGCGACGAACGGAACAAGGATCGCCAGAAGCAGGTATCGGGTCGCAATTCTGTGGGATTTCAGCGGCATCGCATCCTCCAAACAAGATCTGTTTTACTGAGCGGTTGAACAAAGGCGTCGGCGCGGCCTTCACCTGCGCCAACCGCCGCCACCACCGCGGCTCGCCGAACCTCGCGCACTTTCCGCCCTGGATTGCCATCCCCCTCCACCGCCGCCGCTGAAGGCGGACGAACTGGTGCTCTTCTCCTGCCCGCCCCATCCCTTGGCAGCAGCGGAATTAGCCCCCGAATAACTGGAGGTGGATTTAGGAGTTCCCTGGGTTTGTTGCCAGCCGCTCCCGGTGTTCTTGTAGACATTCCCGTTGGAGGCCGCGTACTTGTCCCCATTTGCGGTTTGGCCGGCGGCCGCATTGCCGTACGCGCTGGACGTCGCGACACCCTTGCCGCCTGAAGAAGTTTGTACTGTTCCTACGGATCCCTGAGCGGTGGTCTGATGCTGTGTGTACGCGGTCTGGCCATTCTTCGAGACGACCGAACTTCCATAGCTCCCATAGGCGTTGGAGGCTTGATGTGTGGCGCCATACGCTCCGGTGTTGGGGTTATAGGCTTGACCCACTTTCTGCGTGCCATAAGGGGTGACAGTCGATGCTCCTCGAGCATACGTCCCCGTCGAAGGATTATAGGCAGTACCCACCTTCGCAGCGCCGTACGCACCATAAGCCGTAGCGCTCGATCCATAGTAGCCGCCGTGCCAGGCGCTGTTTCCGTAGTAGACGTTGCTCCGGTACACGACTGCGCCCCCATGCCAATTGCAGTTCCAGTAGCTGTAGCCCCATCCACAACAAGAGTTATTGATCGCGGCACCTACCGCGATGCCAACTCCGAATGCAAGCAGGGTGGTCGCCACAACGGCTCCAGTACTGTATCCCGGCGTCACATACGGGGTGCCATAGACAACCGTAGGGTTATATTGCGGGACGTACACTATCTGCGGATTCGTTGGCTGAATCACGATCACTTGCGGCGACTGTTGTACTACCGTAATCTGCGATCCAGATTTCAAATTGCCCGCGGCCTTGGCTTGAGCGCGCAGAGTCTGGACAGCTGTCATCACATCGGCGGCCTGCGTGTGATACGCCTCTCCCAACGAGGAAGTCCAACTGAGATTCTTCGCAAGGTTGTCGAGGACCGACGGGAATTGGGTGAGCGCCTTCACACTGGGATCCCAGGGCTGGGCATCGACCGCCTGCATGAGAGGTGTGCCGGTAAGATTTTTGTTCTGCTGAAGCCAACTGTCAGCGTCTGCCACCTGGTCGGGAAAGGTCGCAGCTCCGAGAATCTGGGCAACCAAAGCGTCCGGGTAGAGCGCAATGGGCGCCACTAGTTGCTGCAGCTCAGCCGCCGACAGCGGCGCACCCTGCCCCGCATATCCCGTCGATCCCGCTGGCGCGGCTTCCTGGCCTGACGCCTGAAACGGCGCGCCCGTCATCACCAGCAAGAAAGATAACGCCGCGGACAAAAGCTGTTTTGTGAAGGTCCTGATCATTTCTTCTCCCCACAGTCTGGGTACATTGTGCCCCCTATTTGAACCTGGAAGAACTGCAAGAACTAATAGTCGCGAGATATGCGCACGCTCTGCGTTTCCCATCATAGCCCTCCTTGTGCTGTGCGTGCAGGTCGAGGAACCTTAAGGATCCGGGTTCAGGGAAAATTAATTATATACTTAAGCAGTCGCTTGACTATTAGTCGCCGCTTGAATGATACTTAAGCACACACTAAACTGATGCGAAGCGTAACGCGTCAGCACAAACTAGAGGAGAAAAAAATATGCAGAAGCTGATCGTCTTCAATAATGTGACACTCGATGGTTACTTTGCCGGCGCAAACGGCGATTTCAGTTGGGCTCACAGCGGAAACAAAGATGCGGAATTCGACGCGTTTGTAGGAGAAAATGCCAGTGGCGGAGGTCGCCTATTGCTGGGCAGGATCACCTATCAGCTGATGGCCAGCTATTGGCCGACGCCAAATGCGATCAAGAACGATCCCGTCGTAGCCGAAGGGATGAATCGCGTATCGAAAGTCGTTTTTTCGAGAACGCTCGAGCGTGCGTCGTGGAACAATACGAAGTTAGCGAAGGGGGACATCGCGTCAGAAATTCGACAGATGAAGAAAGAGCCCGGGGAAGGCATGGCAATTCTCGGAAGCGGCAGCCTGGTTTCTCAGTTGGCACCCGAGGGTTTGATCGATGAGTACCACGTCGTCCTGAATCCCGTGGTTCTCGGCAAAGGGCAAACGATGTTCGACGGCATTAAAGAAAAGCTGAACCTCAAGCTGACAAAGACACGGACTTTCAGCAGCGGCAAGGTCTTCCTCTGCTATGAGCCCGTGGGGTAAAGGAGAGTGTGAGCCATGAGAAGCAGATTAACAATCGTCGTTCTATGCATCTTGTGCGTACCGAGCGTGGTGGCGCAGGCGCCGAAGAGCGAGTTCTTTAAAACCTCCGATGGCGTACGCATCCACTATCTTCAGGCTGGTAGCGGCAGACCCATCGTTTTCATTCCGGGCTGGACGATGCCAGCATGGATCTGGCAGAAGCAGATCGACCAGTTTTCAAAGAAGTATACCGTCGTTGCTGTCGACCCGCGTTCACAGGGCGAAAGCGATAAACCGACCTACGGTCACCTGCCTGAGACCCGCGCTCGCGACTACAAAGAACTCGTCGATCACGTGGGATTGAAGCAGCCAGTTCTGGTTGGCTGGTCGATGGCGTGTGGCGAGCTGGTGAAGTACGCCGAACAATTCGGCAGCGATAACGTCGGCGGGTTCGTGCTGGTCGACGGCTTCCTCTCGGACAAACCTAGCCTCGAAATGTTCTCCGGCATTTCGGGATGGATGAACCAATTGCAGGAGGATCGCAAAAAACAAGCTGAGGGATTCGTCCGCAGCATGTTCAAGAAGCCACAACCCGAGGACTATCTCAAGCGCGTCATTGCCGCCTCGACTGAAGTACCGGCCGACAGTGCGGTCGTCCTCATTTACAACATGATCGCCGCCAAAGATTTCTCCGCGGGGCTCGCCAGGATGAATCGCCCGGCGCTCTTTGTCTACCAACCCGACTCGCAACAGACTGCGGACTTTCTGAAAACTAATCTTGGCGACAAGATCGGGCTGGATCGATTCGATGGTGATGGACATGCGCTCTTCGTCGATGACCCGGACAAGTTCAACCGAGTGCTCGAAGAATTTGTGAAAGGCCTGCCGAAATGATTAAGGAAGAGAGTCGACAAAGCATGCAAGAACGGTCGGTTACGCATAGCACTTTCGTAATTGAACGCAACTATCCCAACGCGCCCGAAAAGGTATTTGCCGCTTTCGCCGATCCGGTCCAGAAACGCCGCTGGTTCGCTGAAGGTGAGGAATCCGAACTTGAAGCATTCGAAATGGATTTTCGCGTCGGTGGCAGTGAGCGTGCACGCTTCCACACCAAGAATGGTTTCGCCTGTAAGAACGACACCGTTTACCTGGACATTCTGCCAGGCCGCCGTATCGTGATTGCTTACACGATGGCCGTGGATGACCGGCGAATCTCTTCGTCGCAGGCAACCGTGGAACTCTTACGCGCCGGAAAAGGGACTGACCTGATTTTCACCGAGCAAGGGGCGTTCTTTGAGGGCGCAGATGGTCCCCAGATGCGTGAGGACGGATGGCGCAAGTTGCTCGGACAGTTGGCTGGGGAATTAACCCGCTAGTTCGCAAATCCACCGGAAAGGTTGGCCCATGCTTAGTCAGAGAGCGCACGTCGACCGTGTCTTCCACGCTCTCGGCGATCCCACCCGGCGGGCGATTGTCGAGAAACTCAGCGAGGGCCCGGTTACCGTCTCAAGGTTGGCAAAGCCCCTCGCCATTACCCTCGCTGCAGTTGTCCAACACCTGCAGATCCTGGAAACATGCGGTCTGGTGCACACCCAAAAAATAGGCAGGGTCCGGACTTGCAGGATCGAACCGAAGGGGCTAAGCGTAGCGGAGCGTTGGATCAACGATCGTCGGTCGCTCTGGGAGCGAAGATTGAATCGCCTGGGAGACCTGCTGGCAGAGAACGATGAAAAGTAATTCGCCGGCAGTCTCAAGAAGGCCAGATCTTCAGCGCAGTCCGGCTAAGGATTTGCTGTTTGATCTCCTCTTCTAGAGGCAGCGAACGGAAATCATCCAGATTCTGCTTGATGTCGGGAACTCCCGGCCCCGGCCAGTCCGTGCCGAAGAGTGTTTTGTGGGCAATTTCTTCGAGGCGCGGGAAATATTTCAACAAAGCTTTCGGCGGGATACCGCTGATGTCAAGGTGTACATTGGGGTGGCGCCGAACAAGAAAGAACGCGGTCTGCATCCACAGCGGACGCCCGCCGTGCGCCAGAAGAATTTTCATCTTCGGAAAATCGACGGCTACATCGTCAACAAAAATGGGATCGCCATAGCGGTTGCGGGCGCCGTGAAAAATCGAAGTGCCGGTGTGGAACATGACCGGGATTCCGTTGGCTTCGGCAGCACGATAGATCACTTCCAGTTCGGTGACGCCGTTCAGATAATCGTTGGGGAAAAGCAACTGGTGGGGCGGATGAATTTTAATCATGCGGATTTTGAGCCGCAGAAGATGCTCGACATCCGCCAGAATGTTCTGGCTGTGACGCGGGTGCAAGCCGCCACAGGAGATCAGCCGCTTGGGATTTTCCTTCACATAATCGGCGATCCACTGATTCACCCCGGCGGTAAAGCCAATGACCTCCGGGGCTACGTAGTTGATGAGGACGCCGCGATCGATGCCGACGGCATCCATGTGCCCGAGGAACGCCTTGGGCGAACGGCAAAAATCAGCGATCTGCTCATAATCGGGCCGCTTGCGGCGGATCAACTCGAGTGCGTGAGGATGGAACATCTCCATCGGCGCAATGTGGATGTGGCAGTCAGTGATCAAGTTTGTGCGAGATCCCCCGCAAACTGACACAGTCTACTAAATTGCCGGGCGACCTAGGAATGTCGCGATCAACGAAGTTCGACATCGAAGGAACGACTTGCTAGTCCCACAGCCATGATTAGGGCGAGGCGTAAATGGACCTCGCAGTTCGACTGGGCGTTGTTTGTCTTGAAAAGATTGGTCGGGGAGAGAGGATTTGAACCTCCGACCCCCTGGTCCCGAACACAGTAGAGTCAACATCTAACCCCTTGGTCTGGTATCGCTTATAAAATCTGGGTGCAGGTAAAATTGCACCCCATGCACCCACTAAAATGAACTAATCTCAGTCAAACAGTGCCTCAGCCTGGTAGAGCACCTGGGACTCTCAATGCCAAGCCATTGATTCGGCGTTGCTTCAGCACCGAGAGTAACGCGCTGATGGGTGGGTTTCTTTTTCGGCGGCCCGAGGCGATACGCCCTATGCTCTTTGTTTCGGATTTGAAAACAGAGGATCAGAACCTATTTCGGCACGTACTGCGAAGAGGACAGCGTGTAGTTTGTCCATCAGTTCTGCGGTAAATTCTGCGTAGTTAGTCCCAGCGCGGCCTTCAACTATCGTGCCTGCTAGATCGTTAATATATTTTTCATAGTAAAGCAAAGCACCTTTGAGTCGTGCTCCGCACACCAAATCGACGACCAATTTCGCTTGGTCATATTCTCCAATTGCGGCGTCGAGGTCTGCCGCTGCTGCTCGCGCTTTACCCCCACGGGAGTTTTCAGGGCTGCTGTGATCCTTGCTTGTAAGAGAATCGGCGTGGAGTCTAAACAAGCGTTCTCTAAGGACAGCCGTTTTCTTTAGCATCTCAATTAACAGATCTCGCTTCAATTCCCAACGCTTTTGCCGATCCCAAACCTCATCCGATATCTTGGCCTCTATTTCCTTGGTTGTCTGGGTGACGACGCGAATCTGATCAACCAGTTTGCCGATATCTTCGTGCGTGGCCAAGTTTTGACCCTTTTGCTTAAGATAACCAGCTAAAAAGCTACCGGTAAAAGCCCCCGCGAGAGTGGAAAGTGTCCAGAGGATGATGTTTTCCATTGTGCTTTCCATTGTACTCAACAAAAGTTCGTCCGGCACTCGTACTCTAGAGTGCTCCTGGCTGTGGTATTGGTGCGCCCCGTGATGGGGGTGTACGATGAGGCGCTTAGGAGGTCGCCGCATGGCAGCCAATGTAAATCTAGATGCGCTCATCCCACGGGAGGACTTCGAGGTAATAAGCGACGGCGAGGCAATGCCAAACAAGAGGTCTATCACCATCTTTGAACTTCAGGGTGATAACTTTTTCTTCAAAGCGCTTCGCAAACCCGATTTTCAGCGCGAAACCATTGAATGGAGTCCTCAGAGAGTTCTTGGTCTAATTCGCTCGTTTGTGGAAGACGAATTAATTCCCGCCGTAATCTTGTGGCCTAACGAACGCGGTCTAAATTTCGTTGTGGACGGGTCCCATCGACTTAGCGCTCTGATTGCTTGGGTGCAGAACGATTACGGAGACGGTGACATGTCGCGTCCGTTTTTTAGTTACGAGATCGAGGATGAGCAAAAGGAACGGGCAAAGAAAACCAAAGCAATGGTTGAAAAGGCTTTCGGCTCGTATGCGGACCACGTTAAGGCGATTGAAAATCCTGGATCGTATGGCCCAGACATAGTCAATCGCGCCAGAAAATTTGCTCGGTTGAGCTTAGATTTACAATGGGTTCGTGGCGATGCTAACAAAGCCGAAGAATCATTCAAGCGCATTAACCAACAGGCTGCGATGATCACGCCGCTAGAACTAGAACTCATCAACAGCCGCAGAAAGCCAAATGCGATCGCGGCACGCGCGATCCTCCGACGCGGAACAGGACATAAGTATTGGAAGGCATTCGGTCCGCCCACTCAGGACAAAATCGAAGAACTTGCTACAGAAATGCATTCTTTGATGTTTGAGCCGAAACAGGAATACCCACTCAAGTCCGCCGAATTGCCAGCGGGCGGCCCAGTGTCATCTTCTACCGCATTAAGCATGGTCTATGGATTTACGAACTTGGCGGCGGGAGTGATGTCACCGGAAGATGACAAGGACGGGCAACGAACTGTTGACTATCTCACTCGGTGCCGTCGCGTGATGAATCTGCTAGTCAGCGCAGATAGTTCTTCGCTAGGACTCCATCCTGCCGTGTACTTCTATAGTTGGACTGGAAAACAGCAGCCCATTCTTTTCTTGGTAATCGCTCAACTCATGGTTGACTTAGAGCAGCGCAAAAGGTTGCCGTGGTTCACGGAGATGCGAGGAAGGCTCGAATCTTTTCTTATCAGCAATCGCGCGTTAATCAATCAACTCGTGCGTAAATACGGCACCAAGGATTCCGGTGTGACGCATCTTCGTAAATTCTACGAAAATGTTCTAGAGATGCTAAGTATTGGCAAAACTGATGAGGAGATGCTGAAAAGTTTGATGGAAACGGACAAATACCTTCAGCCAAGCGAAGTTCTTTATGATGAGAATCAGCCCAAGAAGGTGTCCACACAGGTAAAATCGGGCATCGTTTTGCGTGATGGTTTGCAGTCAACGATGAAGTGCCCTATTTGTAACGGTTTCGTTCCCGTCCAGGCCATCTCGATAGATCACAAGCAACGTGTGGCCGATCAAGGTAGCCACATCGCCAAAAACTTGCAAGTAACGCATCCCTACTGCAACCACGGCTATAAGGAACAAAAGAGTGCATTGGCTCAAAGGCTGCAGCAGGCCATGAAAGGCTGAGAAACGACCGTGCTGCGAGGCCTCAAGCAGTGCCGTTTGCCAGCACTGTTCTGACCGGTAATCAGGTTGAATCCCGGCTTATAGTTGCCCTGTAGGAAATCGGATTTATGGGAGGATAAAAAGTGGCCGACTCTGGGGCTGGCGTGTTGGAGCAGGCACTGAAATACAGTTCGGTAACGGCGGCGGTTGCCTACGTGACGGGTTTCGTAATGGAGATCGCGTACCTCTCGCATCTTCAGCCATCTTTTTACGATCTTGACTATAGCCCACGGTTACTCGCAAATGGTGTTGAAGTGCTGTTGCTGTACGCAGGCGCGGTCTTGTTTGGTGTGGTCTTAATGGCTTTGTCAGATTCCGCTAAGCCAATGGTACGACTATTGTTCAAACCTTCCACCGGCGAGGAGGTGTTGACTAGCGAAAACAAGGCAAGATATGCACTTCTAATCCTTTGTCCGGTTCTTGCACTGATAAACCTATATCACGTTCACCCTTCCCCCGAATTTTCTGTGCAGGCCTCGCTTGTAATGGGCAATATTTTATTGGTAGCGGTCCTCATATTTCCTAGAGCTTACGGACGCTTTACTCACGTACAGAAGGGTGCATTTGTTCTTGTCATCGCAGTGGCACTGGCCATCCTTGCGTTTGCGGTTGGAACATGGGCTTGGGACGCTCCTGGGGGGCAAGGGATCGTCCGTCTGCTGGTTGCTCCTGAAGCTGTCGCGGGCGTGGAGGAACTGGGCGTCAACTTCCCCGGCAAGGACAGCGCAGGCTCTGCCCGATTATCGAATG
>Ga0206933_1184_pt1 | contig 9776 bp, 8 predicted proteins | sample Alteio_BWOrgHeat_15_FD_152937 | JGI IMG/M metagenome (GOLD analysis project Ga0206933, IMG submission 152937) | Enriched cells from forest soil in Barre Woods Harvard Forest LTER site, Petersham, Massachusetts, United States -... | ecosystem: Environmental > Terrestrial > Soil > Temperate forest > O... | reverse complement strand
ATAAACTTCCCTCTGCAAACTATTGTCTTAACAATGAAGAATGGCAATGTGAAAAAACTAAGCCAAGGAATAGCGAGACTATTTGCGAAAAATGAAATGAATGAGCATTGTTGGAATAATGAAAGTGTGAGGGGAATCAATCCTAATCCCACTACCCATTGCACTCTACCCCACTTCCACCATAAGTTTGATATTGAAAGACGACCGCTCATGCCATACATAATCAAGGCAATGGTAGCAAACGACAACCAAAAACTTTCTGTTAATACGCTAAGCGGATTAAACAATAACACAATGAGTAGCGCAAAAGACCAAGCATGCCATGAATGAATTTTTCTGCGCGCGAGTAATGTCATGCTAAAAATAATTAACATGATGCAAGCGCGTTCAGTGGGAAGAGAAAAACCAGCGAGTGCGCTATATAAAATCGCCATGAGTAAAGCACCATAAACACCTGCTAATTGCGCTGGCAACCACAATAGAAGAAAAGAAAAACGTCGCCAAATCAAAGAAACTATTTTATGAGTCAGTTCGGCCATCACACCAATATGTAGTCCAGCAATCGCCATCAGGTGATTCGTACCCGTATTTCTTAAAATTTGCCAATCTTCTTGAGGAATACCAGTACGTTCACCTGTCATTAAGGCCATCAACCAAGGTGCAGTTTTTGAATGAGGCAAATGAGTTGCAATTTTTTGCTGTAAACGTTCGCGAAGTTGCTCTATGGGATAATGATACCAATGATGGGACAACAATTTATTTTTTTCGCTTGGCAAAATGTATCCTGTTCCATGTAAACCTTTTTGTATGCTTAAAGCTTCGAAATCAAACCCGCCTAAATTTTGTGTACCATGAATACGTTTTAGTGAAACTAAAAATTGTCTTTTGTCCCCTACTCTTAAATCTTCAATAGGATGGCGCGTGACAAGGCGTAACAGTGTTTTTTGTTTTTTTAAAGAAAAAATAAAACTGGTTTGTTGGAGATTGATTATGGGTATCGAAGCAATATAACCGGTAATCAATATAGGATGGCCTTCAAGATCTTTGGGTAAACGCAAAGTGAGTTGTTGGTATGCGCACCAAAAAGTCCAGGTGAAACCAAGAATGAAGGCAAATAACAAATAAGAATACTTGTAATATTGACGTAAAAAAATCCATAGCAAGAAAAAAATGGTGAGAATGAATGAGATGAAAATGATTGAAGGTAATTGCGAAAAGGTTTGCAACCATAAATCGCCTAATAGAAAAGCAATAGCAAATGAGAACATGTTTTTGTCCTTATGAATTTTAAGCGATAGGTAGTAAAAAATTAGAATTGCAAAGGTGAAAAGACGGTTTATTGATGCTTGTTAAGCTGTGGGATGGACTCTAGGGAAACCTGTCACCCCGCACTTGTTGCGGGGTCTGGTATATAAAATGAATTTTTTATGTTTTTAACACCGGATCCCGCAACAAGTGCGGGAGGACGGGCTATTCTTTATCGGGAGGACAGGCTATTTCTTATCGGAGCGGAGGACGGGCTATTCCTTATCGGAGCGGAGGACAGGCTATTCCTTATCGGAGCGGAGGACAGGCTATTCCTTATCGGAGGACAGGCTATTCTTTATCGGAGGACGGGCTATTCTTTATCCAGTTTATTTGAAAAATTAATTAAGGCTTGCCTACCGCAACCAAACTCCCTTCTTCAATTCGCAAAATACGCTGCGCTCTTTTGGCAATTCCAGGATCATGCGTTACCATGACTACACTGGTTTTATGGGCTTTTTGTAAATCGAAAAAAAGTTGTAACACGCGTTCCGCATTATGGGGATCTAAGTTACCTGTAGGCTCATCAGCCAATACACATAATGGTTCTGAGACCAATGCGCGGGCAATGGCAACGCGTTGACGTTCACCGCCTGAAAGTTGTCCTAAACGATGGTGCAAACGTTTTTTTAATCCGACTTGATCTAACAAATGTGTTGCTTTTTCTTGAATAATACCGGTATCTTCTCCGCGTACTAACAAAGGCATGCTAACATTTTCAAGTGCAGTAAACTCAGGCAACAAATGATGGAATTGATAAACAAAACCTAAGTAGCGGTTTCGCAGTTGACATTTTTCAACTTCAGAAACTTGATGTAAGTTTTTACCATTTAACAATACGCGTCCATGAGTAGGTTTATCAAGACCGCCTAATAAATGCAAAAGAGTGCTTTTGCCTGAACCTGAAGAACCAATAATGGCTACCATTTCAGAAGGTGCTACTTCAAGATCGATTTGCCGCAAGACATCAATTTTTGATGTCCCTTCAGAATAAGTTTTTGCAAGTTGATAACAAGCCAGTACCGGATTACTCATAACGAAGTGACTCCACAGGATCCATTTTTGATGCGCGCCAGGCGGGATAAATAGTGGCAATTAAACTTAATATCAGCGAGGCTAAACTAATTTTAATAATGTCACTGGGTAAAATTTCAGAAGGAAGATAATTCACAAAATAAACACTGGCAGAAAGAAATTGAATATTAAACACTTGCTGTATCCAATTCACAATAGTTGTCACATTCCAAGCTAAAGCAATACCACCTGCTAATCCCAGTAATGTTCCCGATAAACCAATAATGCCACCTTGCACGATAAATATCGCCATAATCATGCGTGGTGTTGCACCATACGTACGTAAAATTGCAATGTCAGATTCTTTCTCACTCACCACCATCATTAAAGTAGAAACTAAATTAAATGCGGCAACCGCGATAATGAGCATTAAAATAAAAAACATCATGGTTTTTTCTAATTGCACAGCATGGAAAAATTCACCGAATTGATCTGTCCACGTAGTGATGTTCGCATTGGATGTCAGTTCTGTCATGAGTTCACGTGCAATTCTTGGAGCTGCGAAAACATTTTTCGTACTGAGATATAAGCCTGTTACATTATTTCCTAAGCCTAATAATTTTTGCGCATCTTGCAAATGAATAAAACTGATTCCTTTATCAAAACCAAAACCAGTGCCAGCACGAAAAATACCGACTACAGTAAAACGTCTGGATTGTGGGAAGACGCCAGCGGGAGACAAAATAATTTTTGAAGTTACTACGGTGACTTTATCTCCTAATCTTGCATCCAGCATGGCAGCGAGATTTTCACCGAGTACGATGCCAAAATGTCCTGCTTGTAAATCAGACAAGTTACCTTGGATCATTTTACTACTGACCTCAGTCACATTTTTCATTTGTTCAGGTAATATGCCATCTACTATAGACGGTTGTACTGAACCGCCATTATTTAACAATACCATGCCATTTACAAAAGGCGCTGAAGCAGTAATTGCTGGAAATTGCATCACAATTTTTTGTAAATTTTGCCATCCTTCTATTGCTCCCGTATTGCTACTCACAGTGAGGGGCGGCACCATGCTAAAAACACGTTTTTGTATTTCTCTATCAAACCCATTCATCACTGACAAAACGGTAATCAACACAGTGATGCCTAATGCAATGCCAATCATGGAGACGAGAGAAATAAATGAAATAAAATGATTGCGCCGCTTTGCGCGCGTATAGCGTAACCCAATAAAAAGCGCGGCTGGTTTAAACATGGGGTCTTACTGCTCCTTTAAAGAGGGTGAAAAAATTTTCTGTGGTTTGTTCTGCGAATTCTGAAAGTGAAATATGGCGTAGATTCGCAATATATTCTGCAGTGTGTTTAACATATGCAGGTTCATTGGGCTTGCCGCGATGGGGATTAGGTGCAAGATAAGGTGAATCGGTTTCAATGAGGATACGGTCTAACGGGACTTGTTTTGCAACTTCTTGTAGTATCGCTGCATTTTTAAAGGTGACAATGCCTGAAAAAGAAATATAAAAATTTAAATCCAATGCTTTTTTAGCCGTTGACCAATCTTCAGTAAAACAATGCATGACTCCCCCAACCTTATGCGCATGTTCTTTTTGCATGAGGGTTATTGTATCGTCTTTTGCATCACGCGTATGTACTATTAATGGCTTTTGTATTGTTAAAGCAGCTTCTATATGTGATCGGAAACGCTTACGCTGCCATTCTACATCACCACTAGAACGGAAATAATCTAAGCCTGTTTCACCAATCGCAATGACTTTGGGATGATTTGCCAATTGGACTAAAGTTTCAGACGTTACTTCTTCATCTCTATCGTTAGGATGCAAGCCAACTGAAGCACTGACAAACGGATAAGTTTCAGCAGTTTTCAAAACTTTTGGAAAATCAGACAAACCTACACACACATTTAAAATGTAATGCACATTATTCTCTTTTGCGCGCGCAATCACTTTGTTCAAATCACCTGCTTCCGGTGTAAGATCGAGTAAATCTAAATGACAATGAGAATCTACAAGGAACATGGTTAAGCCTTCATCCATTTAATGAATATCGATTCTAATGCTAATTGTTTATTCAAATTGATTCCTGAACAAATTTGTCCGCGCAATTGACATAAATATTCTAGCATTTTGGTATTATTTTTAATGAGTGTGCTGTTTTTTAATTCCAATAATTGCTTTTCATAATCTTTATTGGTTAGACGATGATGATCATCCCCTAATTGTAAGCGTAATAAATCTGTGAGCCAACTTAAAGTAAAATCTAACAAAAGAATAAGATCATCGTGAGGTAATTTTGCAGCTAATTTAACTGGATTTTCAGCGTTTTTATTGAATGAATATAAAGCTTGAAATAAATTTTCTCGCACAGCAAAAACTTTATTTTGCATAAAGCCTAATGCAGCTAACGGTGCACCGTTTGCTAAATTTAATAATAATGCGGGATCGAGTGCGCGATCAGTTATTTGTGTTTTAAGCCAGCTTAGCGCGAGCTCTTTTTGTGGCTGCGGAAAAATAACGCGCTGACAGCGACTAAGAATCGTGGCCGGCAGGCGCTTACTGAGATCACTGACTAAAATTAAAATCGCACCAGTTGGAGGTTCTTCTAAAGTTTTGAGTAAGGCATTAGCTGCAGATGTATTCATGTTATTCGCGGGATTGATGACGACTACTCTATATTCGCCATCTAAACCAGAATGATAAATGAATTCACTGATCTCACGAACTTGATCAATTTTGATGGCTTGATCTTCTTTTTCGGGCTCAATCCATAGAACATTAGGATGGGTCCGTCCTGCCAGAAGACGGCAAGCATGACACGTGTTGCAATAAAAAACAGCTTCTTTCACGTTGGGATGCTGACATAAAAGAGCCCGAGAGAAGCTATCAGCAAATTGGGCTTTACCGGTGCCTGCCATGCCGGTCAGTAATAAGGCGTGGGCTAGCCGACCTTCTTGTTTCGAGCGGAAAAGCTGCTGCCATTGATCAGACTGCCAGGGAAAAATCATAGGTTTATCTCAAAAAATTCATCCAATACTTTGCGTATTTGATTTTGCACGGCAGGTAAATCCAAAGAAGCATCAATGATTTTTATACGTTTAGCATCTTGTTTGGCCCTTTCTAAATAAGCATTGCGCACACGCACAAAAAAGTCGATTTTTTCTTGCTCAATACGATCTTTTGGTGAACCGCGTTTTTCTGCGCGGGCAAAACCCAGATCAGCAGGGACATCCAATAAAAGTGTGAGATCGGGATAAAGATCCCCAACAATGAGTTGATCAAGCGTTTTAATTTGATGCACGGGAATTCCTCTGCCGCCACCTTGATAAGCATAACTTGCATCTACATAACGGTCGCTGACTACCCAATTACCGGTTTGTAAAGCAGGCAAAATGCATTGATTAATATGCTGAGCGCGACTAGCAAACATTAACAACAATTCAGTCTTTGGCCCCATGATTTCAGAACTGGGTGGATGTAATAATAATTTGCGAATTTCTTCTGCAATCTCAGTCCCACCAGGTTCACGGGTCAACACGGTTTCTTTTTTCGCCAGTGCAAGATAATCTTGAATAAATTGTAAAGCAGTACTTTTGCCTGCTCCTTCTGTCCCTTCAATAGTGATTAATTTACCGCGCATCATGTTATTTCACAGCGATTGAGAATGATTGCTTAACATAACATTCTGAGAAGATTTTTTTAATGCTTCTACAAAATGATTTTGAATATAAAACCCTACTTTTGCTTCATTAAAATGCGAATCTTGTTTAATGACTGCTTTAACCGCTGCATTATGCTCAATCAGCGTTTTGGAAAACTGATGGCTGCCATCTCCTTTGGCTACAAAATAATAATAATCGTTTATTTGTGGATGCATAGCAGAATCAATCGAAATTATACTGGGCATAGCAATCGGGGTAGGCGGCAAGCCCTTGTGTATATAAGTATTATACGGCGTGTCTTCTTGTAAGTTTTCCTTATGAATTTTTCCGTCATAATGCGTACCCATTCCGTAAATAACGGTAGGATCAAATTGTAATAGCATGTCTTTACGCAGCCTATTCACGAGGACCCCCGCAATGATAGGTCGCTCTGAATCGAGATAAGCTTCTTTTTCAATTAAAGAAGCAGCTACTAAAGCTTCATAAGCATTTTTATAAGGCAAACCTTGCGCACGATTTTCCCATGCAGCCATCATCTTGCTTTGCATAAGATCAAAAGCACGCTTGAGAATAACTAAGTCTGGAATACCTTTAGTGTAGTAATAAGTTTCCGGAAAAAATTCACCTTCAGGACCAATAGTAGAATTTCCTAATCTCGCCATCAAATCCATGTCACTCCATTGCGAAGTGATATGTCGTAGTCCCGCTGTTTGCGCTAATGCCTGACGCAGTTGACTAAAGGTATTGCCAGGAATAATGGTAAAAGGATGATAAACCAAACCTGTTCCTGTGGTGACTTGCTTCCAAATAGAAATTAACGTAGACCCTTTTGGAAAAAGATATTCTCCCGTTTTAAGATAGGCGCTCCGCTCTGTATAAACGTAAAGAGAAAAAATAGAGGGAGAAGAAATAATGCCTTGTTGTGTTAAGTCCGCTACCAACGTTTTTTTGGCAGTACCCGGCTTAAGATAGTAAGTCACACCGCTTTCTTGGGAAATGACGGGTGTAAATAAAGTATAAGATGCGATGCCAATAACAATAATCATTGGCAATATCATTACACTTAATGAATATAATAATGTTTTTTTCATAACATAGAAAAAGGATGTTGAAGGTTAAATTTTAGCTTCGAAATGAAATATTAGCTATGGGAAAGTAGCTTATGAGGCGCGCCAATCCCCTTTTTCAAAGGGGGAAAACTTCTTCTTCATCTCATTTTTGCGACAGCAACTTAAATAGTTATTACACTTTCCGGAATATCAATGCCCCATTCGTTCCACCAAAACCAAATGAATTGGATAAGGTTATTTGAATAGGCATTTTTTGGGCAATATTCGGCACAAAATTTAAATCGCAACCCTCGCTAGGATGTTCGAGATTAATTGTGGGTGGTGCAGTTTGATCGCGGATGGCAAGAATAGAAAAAATTGCTTCCACAGCACCGGCAGCGCCTAACAAGTGACCTGTCATAGACTTAGTCGAACTCACAGCCAGCTGGTAAGCATAATCACCAAAACTGCGCTTAATACCCATCACCTCTAATTCATCGCCGGCGGGTGTAGAAGTACCGTGGGCATTGATGTACTGAATTTCTTGAGGTTTAATCCCAGCATCTGCCATTGCTGCATTCATTGCTGCTGCAGCTCCCTTTCCTTCTGGATCGGGAGAAGTCATGTGATGGGCATCAGCACTCATGCCAAAACCTATGAGTTCTGCATATATTTTTGCACCGCGCGCTTTTGCATGTTCGTACTCTTCTAAAACCAGAATACCGGCACCATCTCCTAATACAAAGCCATCGCGGTCTTTGTCCCATGGACGGCTTGCTTTTTCTGGTTCGTCATTTCGCGTTGATAAGGCACGCATGGCAGCAAAACCAGCGATGCCTAATTTGGTAGTGGCCATTTCGGAAGCACCGGCTATCATGACATCCGCATCACCATAGACAATAGACCGTGCAGCTATACCAATATTATGCACGCCCGTTGTGCAAGCGGACACTAAGGCGATGTTTGGTCCTTTCATACCATATTGAATAGAGATGTTACCAGCGATCATGTTGATCAATGCCCCGGGAATAAAAAAGGGCGAAATTCTTCTCGGGCCTGATTCAAGCAATGTGGAGTGATATTTTTCGATGAACGGTAGGCCGCCAATACCGGAACCCACAGCAAGACCAATACGATAAGCATTGCCATCCGTCACCACCAATGCTGAATCTTGAACAGCTTGCACAGCAGCCGCCATGCCGTATTGAATGAAATAATCTCTCTTTCTAGCTTCTTTTTCCGGCATATAAACTGTAGGGTCAAAATTCTTCACACGACTACAAATACGACAACTGAGATCTGATGCATCGAAGTGATCAATCAACGACACGCCGCTTTTTCCCGCTACAACAGCTTGCCAAGTGCTTTCTACATCCTGACCTAGAGATGTGACCATCCCCATTCCAGTGACTACTACACGCCGTTTATCCAAGCTACACCTCTTAGTTTAAATCAAGACAGAGCAACTTGAGCCACTGACTAAAAAATATTGATTTAGAAAAAGCAAATCCAATGCTCACTCCCGAATATAAAAATAATTCCTGATTTCATTGAACAGAAGTGTTTACAATTTTTTAGTCAGACAGGCTCACAGAAATTAGCTGGCTTTTGTTTCTTTTTCCATGCGTTCAACAATGTAGTTGACAGCATCTTTAATGGTGATAATTTTTTCAGCGTCTTCATCTGGAATTTCAGTTTCGAATTCTTCTTCAAGAGCCATCACTAACTCCACGGTGTCTAATGAGTCGGCACCTAAATCATCAACAAAAGAAGCATCTGTTGTCACTTCTTCTTCTTTTACGCCTAATTGTTCAACGACGATTTTTTTAACTCTAGCTTCAATCTCGTTCGTTTTTATACTCATACAAATATCCTCTTAAGTGAAAACAGAAATCACCCCTCGTCACCCTACTTTGCTATGACGTTGAGCGGTCAATGGCATACAATTTGTGCTAGTTTATTCGAAAACCATGAAGTTGCAAGGTGGAATTTTAGAACCTAGCACTAATTCATATACATACCGCCATTGACGTGTAAAGTCTGGCCTGTAATATAGCCGCCGGCCTGTGATGCCAAGTAAATTACTGCTGCTGCAACATCTTCAATATTCCCCATTTTTTTCATAGGAATACGCTGAAAAATGGCTTCCCGCTGCTCATCTGTTAAAGCATTTGTCATGTCAGTTGCAATAAAACCCGGCGCAACCGTATTCACAGTAATATCACGCGATCCTACCTCTAGAGCCAATGCTTTACTAAATCCTACTAAGCCCGCTTTTGCTGCTGCATAATTGGCTTGACCTGGGTTACCTATGGATCCCACAACCGATCCAATGTTGATGATTCTGCCCCATCTTGCTTTTAACATATCTCGGATGCAGGCTTTGCTCAGGCGAAAAATAGAATTTAAATTGGTTTCTATCACTTGATACCATTCCTCATCCTTCATGCGCAGAAACAAATTATCTTGGGTGATGGCAGCATTATTCACTAAAATGTTGACGGGACCGTATTGGGTTTTGATGGTGCTGATGACATTTTCAATAGAACCTGGCGAGGTCACATTTAATACGAGACCAGAGCCTGGTATAGATTCATTTTTAAAAGCTTGAGTGATTTGATCTGCACCGTCTTCGGTGGTGGCTGTGCCAATAATAGTCGCTTCTTCACGCCCAAGAGCAAGCGCAATACCACGGCCAATGCCGCGACTCGCTCCCGTCACCA
>Ga0206933_1169_pt2 | contig 9800 bp, 6 predicted proteins | sample Alteio_BWOrgHeat_15_FD_152937 | JGI IMG/M metagenome (GOLD analysis project Ga0206933, IMG submission 152937) | Enriched cells from forest soil in Barre Woods Harvard Forest LTER site, Petersham, Massachusetts, United States -... | ecosystem: Environmental > Terrestrial > Soil > Temperate forest > O... | reverse complement strand
GTGAGGACGCACTTAGTCCCCAAACGCAGTTGGACATGGCGGGAGAATATTGTCATTCTCGCCAAATCCCGCTCGACAGTACCCTTAGCCTTCGTTACGCTGACCTCGATGTATCTGGTAGTAAGGTGCCTTGGCGAAAGCGCCCGAACCTCATGAAGCATTATGAGGATGCCCAACGCGGCTTGTTCACGGATTTAGTGTTTTACAAAATGGCACGTGCGGGCAGGAATTTACGGGATTCGCTGGACTTGATGGACGCCTTCGAAAAATTGGGCGTCAGACTGCACGGCATCAGAGAAAACACAGATACGAGCACCCAAAACGGCCGCTTTATGCGAAATGTGCTATTAACGGTGGCCGAATGGCAATCTGAAGACCTGTCGAGCACTATCAAAGATACAATGATAACACGGGCGAAAAGGGGAGATATTAACGGGCGTTATCCGTTGATGTGGCTAAAGCGAAATGAAACGGGCGGTTACGAGGTTATCGAGGAAATAGAAAAGGCAATGCTGCGCATGGTTGAGCTTCGAACGGACGGCCTCGGTTATAATAAAATCGCCAGCATTATGAATGTGGAGGGATTTCGAACTGCCCGTGGGTACCTATGGACAGGCGGCAAGGTGACAAAGTATCTTTCGCCGACTTACATCGATTCGATGTGTGGGACAGCGTTTTTATATCGCAATGCGCCTGAGGACGATCCCGACCGTGTTGTAAACCGAAATAAGTTGCCCGCGATATTGTCTGACGATCAAGCCCATGCAATAAAGATGGTCCAGGAACGCTACCGAGTATCGCCAATGACATCAGGGATTCCTGGAAGCGGAACATGGAAAACGAATGTTGCTAAGGTCGGTCGTTATCGCGCTGATTCGAAATACTTGCTTGCGGGCGTGATTTTTTGTCCAGTTTGTGGAGCTAGGCTAGTCTCCATGCAGCACGGACAGGATCGACCGAACGTTCGCAGCTACGAGTGCCCTCATGCAGCAGCGTTTCCCGAAGGTCACGCAGGTCCTGGGCATAGCGTGGTCGCTGATAGCTTGGAAGATGGGGTGCTGCGAGTCCTTCGTCATGTGCTCAAGGAGCCTCCAGCCCCAGTATCTCGTCCTGTTCGTAAGAAGGTTACGAGGGATGTTCCGAAGGTTCAGCAGGAGATCGACATCCTTGTTGATATGAGAATCAAGCAGATCATAACCGAAGAAATCTACACAAAAAAGTACGAGGCTCTTCGCACCGAACTTGCGGGATTGGAACAAGCTGATTCATCCGATAACGGCATTGATCTGAGAGAAACAGCATTGCAAATTGGGCATGAGAGCGAGAATGTTACCCAGGCTCAACTTCGTCAACTCGTGCTCCTCCTTGTGCACCGCGTAGAGGCTCCAGTAGTGGTCCCTGGTGTTTTTGTCCGTGGGAAGGGCACAGGTCTCCGCCGCCACGCAGTTGTACATTTACACCTTGCTGATTCCGATGGAGTAACGGCGTGGAATGTTCCACTTTATCTTCCGCGATATAACGCGACTAAAGAACCACCATTTCCGTTTGTAGACAGCACAACCAAATAGTTACTAATCAAAACGTGTAAGGAGGATATGTGGGGCTGTAAGCGAAACATGCTTACAGCCCCTTTATTTTCGCCGATGCTAGCAGCATATCCGTTATGAGATCGTTTACTACGGAAGACAAGGCATTGAAAAGACACGCACAGCGGCGGATTAGACTCCTCAAGAGTGAATTACCGGAATTTCGTCGCGACGTCCTCGAAGTGCTGCGTCAGCCCCTGGAAGACGGCCACGTCACGATTTCCCGCGTCGCCGGCACCATGACCTACCCCGCCCGCATCATGATGGTCGCCGCCATGAACCCCTGTCCCTGCGGCTACTTCGGCGACACCATCAAAGCCTGTTCTTGCAGCCAGCAGATGATCCAGAAATATCTGCAGCGCATCTCCGGTCCCCTCCTGGACCGCATCGACATCCACATCGAAGTCCCGCGTCTCCCGCAAGACGAAATGCTCAACGCCGGCGGCACCGGCGAATCCTCCGAAATGATCCGCACCCGCGTCGTCAATTCGCGCACTTTGCAGAAGTCGCGCTTCGAAGGCACGAATCTCCAATGCAACGCCCACATGGCGAGCAAACAGATCAAAGCCTTCTGCCCCATCGGTAACGACGTGCGGGAGTTGCTGCGGGCCGCTATTACGCAGTTGGGGTTGTCGGCGAGGGCGTATGATAGGATTTTGAAACTCGCGCGAACGGTGGCTGATCTGGAGGGCGAGGAACAGATAGGCCTTGCGCATGTGGCGGAGGCGATACAGTACCGGGCGTTGGACCGGAAGTTGTGGGGGTAGGCGGAAATTGGACGGATTAGACGAATTGGACCTATAGGACGGATTGGACGAGATGCCTGACACGAATGGCCAGCCATTAATTCCGCTGCATGGCGACTACCGAAAACTCCAAAGCTATCGCTGCGCCGAGCGAGTTTACGACGCCACGGTACTGTTCTGCGCACGATTCGTCGACAAGAAGTCGCGCACCAATGACCAGATGGTGCAGGCCGCTCGCAGCGGGGTTCAGAACATTGCCGAAGGAAGTGTGGCGTCCGGGACGTCCAGGAAGACTGAACTTAAGCTAACAAACGTTGCACGAGCCAGCCTTGAGGAACTGCTGCTGGATTACCAGGATTTCCTGCGCCAACGCGGAATGAGATTATGGCCGAAGGACTCAGCAGAATCCACACACGTACGTTCGTTGTTTCAAAGTGTCGATCCGGCGAATAGTGATCCCTACGGAATCGGTACAATTGACGCTGAGACGGCCGCCAATACTCTCTTGTGCATGATCAGCCAAGCTTGCTATTTGCTGGACCGGCAATTACAAACTCTGCAACGGCAATTCGTTGAACAAGGTGGATTTACGGAACGCCTGTATAACGCCCGAAAGACCCATCGCGACGCTACGCAAGAATTGCAGGACCAGCCCGCCAACTCGTCCAATCAGTCGAACCTGTTCAATTCGTCCGAATCTCATCCTCCCGTGTGCCCACAATGCGCCAAGCCCATGGTGTCCCGCACGGCGCGTCAGGGCGCGAACGCCGGCCAGACTTTCTGGGGCTGTACCGGCTATCCGGCTTGCAAGGGTACACGAAGACAAGCGTAAACGCAATCGCCCGGGGCCTACATCTGGATACTGAAGCTGGCGCATGCGCAGGCTATTCCGGCATGGTCAAGAGCAAATTGGCTTGCGGATGTGGCGAAACATTGCCCGTCCAATTCGTCCAATCAGTCCAATTCGTCGAATCTGTCCGACTCCGACCTATTATCGTGGAGCCTGACGATTATGCGCTGCTTTAGGTTTAGGTTTCGATCCCGCATATATCCGCAGGATGCTGGAAACCGTCCGCCTGGCCTGCATTAGGGCGCAAGAACTTGGACAAATGTCGTAATCTGGTGAACGGTTGGCAGCTTGGTATCACCTTAACAGCCAGCGACAGAAATATGACATACTCCAGACCGATGAGTCGTCAGCAAATCTGTGACGGCGTCGTCACGTCGGGCTCTTTACAGAAAGCGCGTTTGGAAGGTACAACCCTACCGTGCATCTTTAATATGACCAGCAGACAGAGCAAAGCCTTTCGCCGTGCCTGGCAGCAACGACGTACAGGAGCACCTCTGCAATTCCTCCGTACGATTGAGGACGAGGATTGAGATTACGTGAGCCTCTAGAAAGCGTCGGGCCAACGTGCCTTTATGAACGCAGATTGAAGGTAATCCGGATGATGGGAAACGAGGTGCCGTCGGCGCAAGGTGGCCGGAGGGCGATGCGCGAGAACGGTCGCGTACGCGTGGCTGTGCATGGTGAGTAGCCATTCTATTTGGTAGCCCCTACGGATTTAGCGCCGCCGGGCATTAGTGCCCCCCTCAACGCCAGTCCGGCGGCACGGGCCTGTACAGGCATGCTTCCGAATCCGTAAATGCAGAGGGACTGTACACTATGTTGACGTGCTGCCAATTGTTCTCGTCAAACCCGGCGAGCACGTCGACAGCTTCTACAACGCCAACTTCGGCCCAACGAACGCTGTTAGATGGGCGAGCGATTGAAAAAACTATAGATTCAGGCCAATAATGGCAGGGAGGACTTACCGATGCGGTTCGCCAGACAACTGCTTTCAAGCGATCACCCTCAAAAATTGAAGGGAAGCCTCATGGTAATAGTGAAGCAACTAGATATTTATTATAGCAGCCGGAAGAACGAACATGGCTGTACCTGTGTCAGGAGTAAAAATGAGTAATGCTAACACGCAGCCATCATCCTTAATTAGTTGTATATCTGTTGAGCAGCTCTTTGGACATTACAACTATCGAATACCTGAGTCAAGTGAATCATCGGGTGCTATGTCGCCTTTGCTCATTCTATACGGTGACAACGGCGCCGGCAAGACAACAATTTTATGGCTCATATATAATCTCCTGTCACCCAGAATAAATCGCGGTCACCGCTCAGCTGTTGCTCATACTAAATTCAAGCGGTTTGAAGTCCAGTTTGCGGACGGAACATCTGTAACCGCTCTTCGATCAAACAGATCACTTGAAGGAGCGTTCAAGATCGTTATTTCTGTGGATGGCAGCACAGTCCTTGAAACGGCCATTCCTGTTGATAAGTCAGGTAACGTTCCAGCGGGTATAAACGCACCTCATTTCAAGGAGGTTATTCAGTACCTAAAAGACCGTGGCATTGCGTATTACATGCTCGGCGAGGAGCGGGAACTCCAAAACAGTGCAGTTTCGACTGAGGACGATGATCAGCCGATCCACCGAACGGATTTCAATTTTCAGTTGCTTAACAGCAGACCTGTTGATCGACTACATGAACACAAGTCCATAGATGTTGCAATAGAGCGATCAGTTGAGTGGATGCGTCAGCAAGTTTTTTCTGGATCAAAGCTTGGTGAAGCTAACAGTAACGCCATTTATGCAGATATTGTCAAGAGAATTGTCGACATTGGCGCTAATCCACAGGTCGGACCAACATTAACAATTGAAGAACTCAGTGACTCGTTAGCCAACTTAGAACGGCGTAGCTCGGCATTTTCCGAATTCGGTCTAGCGTCAAAAATACCGGTCACTGAATTGCAAATACTTCTAGGTACTGCTTCAGTAGACAAACACGCAATACTGTTAAATGTGTTGACCCCGTACGTCGAAGGTATCGTCGCGAGATTAGATGCACTGCAACCAGTTCAGGATCTACTAGCAACTTTTGTTAGTAACATCAACGGCCTTTATAAGGACAAAGAGATATTTCTTGATCTCAAAACTGGACTCACAGTGAAGTCATCACACGGTGAGCCACTTAGTCCCTCTTCTCTGTCGTCAGGCGAGCGACAGCTCCTATCGCTATTGTGCAATGTCTTATATGCACGCTCACAACCAAGCGTATTTATAATAGACGAGCCCGAACTCTCTCTTAACGTAAAATGGCAACGCCAGCTGGTCAGTTCGCTTCTTGATTGTATTAAGGGCAGTCAGGTCCAGTTTATTCTAGCAACACACTCAATTGAGCTCTTGACGGGTCATAGCAACTGCGTTGTAAAGTTGAATCATCGGCCAAAGGAGCGTTCATGATCAAGTCAACCATGCGGGTTCTGCCTCTACTTGATGAATCACACCGCCCAAAAGTTGCGGAGCTAATCGAGAAATACAAGCTGGAACCTGAATTGAGGGATGTGTATGTAGAAGGCGAATCAGATGCTGTCCTATTTAGGTGGTTCTTATCTCGAACCAACGCTAAACATGTAAAGGTTTGTGATGTAAATACCGTAGATTTACCAATGTACATTCTAGAAAAGCACAACCAAGATGATGGTAGGCGAGGCCGCGTAATCGCATTGGCCCACGAAATTGAGACGGGATTAGGTACAGGATCCCATCAAGCTACATGCATTGCAGACAGCGACTTTAACTTTGTATTTGGCATCCACAACAATAGTAGAGTACTATTATTTACTGATTATACATCGCTCGAGATCTATTTATTTAAGGACCTTCACCTTCAGAAATTTCTAGACCTAACAATTCATAAGTATCCGACGCAAGCACTGTCAATCTTAAGAAGCCTAACACCTGCCCTGAGACAGATGTTCGCAGTGCGAATTGCGTGCCACATACTTCGATGGGGGGTTGAGTTAGTAGACTTTACTGAATCGTGCGTTATTACGGCCACTGGAATTGACACACAATTAGATAAGTACAAAGAAAAAATCATCAATAAGGCCCGAAGGTGGAATGAGCGTGCCGAATTCGATACCATTGTGGCCAAATATCTAACGATGGACCTTGGTGACGATAGGCTGCAAATCCATGGCCACGACTATATGAAAATGCTTGGTTGGTATCTTGTAAAACTAGGTGTTCGCCATGACGTCGAGGATCTCTGTCGATCAAAGGCGATCGAAAGTATTATGTTTCTTGGGTTAGAACCAGATGATCTATCAGCGGAGGTATTATTCAGAACGTTACTGTCGCGGGTTGCTGTATTAGATTAGTAGGCAGCTATCAATTTAGGCCGAAAGACATTTTGGAAATTACCATTACGTTACGGGAGGTGCACCACTGCTCGACGCCAACAATGGCAGAACTGAGCCAGTGATCGCTGACTGATATATGAAACGTGGCACCGCGTTGGCACCAGATGTCGGTACATTAGGGCTCATAAAAAACATTGTTGCCGCGTAAAGTCTAAGGTTCAGACGAATTGATCGGAATGTTTCGAGTATTATCGGTATAGTCACATCAACGCTGATTATGAATTTTTACCATACTAATTCACAGTTGAGGCAGATATCAGAGACTGGTCGTTGTATTGAATGGTCAAGCGGTATTACCTCAATGCAATTTGGTGTGGGACGCTTCGACGACTACGATATACTAAGTGAATACGTATTCAGATTAAATTGACTGACCACATCCTATTATGACGTACAATCAGTTATCAATTAGTAAGCACCCGAGCGCGATAACCTAGATAGGAATTGGCCGTACTAATGTCAGGGATGGGTTTATATGCAGAAAAGTGATTTAGCATTTATAGAAGCAATAAAGATGGTTCGTCGGGTTCGAGATGCAGGTCTGACGGAACTTAACCTGAGTGGATTAGGGCTCACTGAACTACCGCCGAACATCGGCCAGCTCCTGCACCTGACAGTACTTGATGTTTCAGATAATAACATTTGGATCCTCCCCGCTGACATATTCAAGTGTACGGCATTACAAGTGTTAAGACTCGGTGGAACGAGGATCTCAGAGTTACCGGTCGAAATTAGTCATCTCACGTTTTTGAAGGAGCTCGATCTTCACTCCAACAACCTCACGACGCTGCCGTCCGAGGTAGGTAGCCTGCTCAGATTGAAAATACTTGACCTACGGTCAAATGCAATTGAAAGGCTACCCACCGAAATAGGCATGCTTGTTCAACTTCGCAGCTTGCGGTTAGCGTCTAATAATCTTGCGAAATTACCAGATACTATTGGTGCCCTGCGGCAACTTCGCGACTTGGACTTACGCCAAAACCAGATCATCCAACTGCCTGAGCAAATTGGCCAGTTGCGACGTCTTGAAGTTCTAAACGTGCGCGGAAACCAGATTACTGATTTACCAGAACAGTTGGGCAGTCTTGCCGAGCTTAACGACCTAGACGTTGACGACAACCCAATTGCGTGGCCACCCAAGGCAGTAGTAAACCGCGGCCCAAGTGCTGTGCTTGCTTACCTTCGCGCTCTAAATGCTGAAGCAGATCCTGTTTGGTCCTCTAAACTTCTAATTGTGGGCCAGGGCGGAGTTGGCAAGACGTGTTTGCTTCGCGCCTTACAAGGCGAGCAATTCTGCGAACAGCAAGAAACGACCCGCGGTGTGGACATTCAGAGCCTTCAAGTACCCCACCCAGATAGAAAAGGTGTGTCGATGGAATTGTCCTGCTGGGACTTCGGTGGTCAGGCTATATACCACGCGACGCATCAATTCTTTTTGACTGACCGATCGCTATTTCTGGTGGTATGGAGTTCTAGAAATGGCTATGAATTGGGTCGTGTCACATATTGGCTGGATACGATTTGTGCCCGTGCACCAGAGGCGCCAATAATTCTCGTGGCCACCTGGTGCGACGAGCGAGATGCGGATCTTCCACTTGCAGACCTGCGAAGGAAGTATCCCCAAATAACCGGCAGCTTCGCTGTAAGCAACAAAACAGGATTGTGTATTGCCGAGTTAAACGAAGCAATACGGTGTGCTGCCGCCGAATTACCGCTAATGGGCAAGTCATGTCCAGCGGCTTGGGCACGGGCAATGGATCGGATCCGCAACCTTCCCGATCGATGCGTATCGCCTGCCGTTCTCACAACCCATATAATAGCAGATGGAGTTAGAGAAGGTGATGTCCCTGTTGTTACGCGTATGCTACACGATCTTGGCGATATCCTTCACTACGACGAAGATCCAGACTTGCGTGACATGGTAATCTTGAAGCCACAGTGGGTTACTGAACACATTCGGCGCGTTCTTGATAGCGAAGGTGTTGCGCGCCGTGCAGGGCTGCTATCACGCGAGGATGCTCGAACGCTCTGGTCGGACCTGAGTTCGGAACTCGTAGATTTCTTTTTACGGCTTTTGGAACGATTTGATCTTTCATATCGCACGTTACACGACCAGGAAATTAGCCTCGTTGTTGAGCGACTCTCGCTCGACGAACAGCACGAATACTATAATCATTGGGAAAGGCATAGAGAGCTTCCGGCCATTCATGAACTCTCGATGCGGTACGTGCTCGGAACTATACCTCCAGGAATACCAACCTGGTTTATAGCTAGAGAACACAGGTTTACCACGTACATTCATTGGAGATCGGGTGCGCTTTTCGCTTATGAACGTGACCAGATTGACTGCGGTCCAGGTAGACTCACTATTAAGAATCCGGAACTAGTACACCTGTCCCTTGTAAAGGCGATCCCCGACGACCGCACGATTACATTGTCAGTTAGAGGGCCGTCCCCTGCGAACTTCTTTGCGTTGATGCGGGACGGCATTGAACTAACGTTGAAGCGATATCCGGGACTCTCGGTAAAAAGACTGGTTCCATGTCCAGGGCATGAGGGACTCCCGTGCCGTCATGAATTCGACTTTAATCAAACGGAGAGGTTAAAGAATGACATGGAATCCGTTCAATGCCAAGAAACTGGAAAGTTCGTGCAAATCACGGAATTGCTGTATGGGTTGCGTGTGCCGCGAGACGTACCTGCGTCGCAATTTGCAGTCCACCAAACTGGATCAGAAATTGCTAAGGCGCTAGCCGAGTTTACAACTGTTGTTACGACAAACCAGGACCGAATGGCCACGGAACTGCACAATCTCGTAGTCCTCAACCAAAGAAGCTTCCTAACAGAGAATACTCGTGAGCAGTCGAGGATCGAGACAGAGGTGCCGAGTGTCTTCACGCTTCGTCGTCCGATTGGGCGGATGCCGTGGCCGTTTCAACGCGCGGCTACGTCGGCTTACAAAGTTGAGATCACGCTATGGTGCCAAGAGCCAGGATCGTGGCATCCGGCAGACAGTTCTGGTAGTTATACGATCAATATTCCTCCGGCCGCCTTGCAAAAGCTAGTACCATTGATGCGTCGACTTGTATCAGTTGCCAAGTACAGTGCGCCACTCGTAAAACCAATTTTAGGTTTAGCGATAGGCGACACTAAGGATTTTGAGGATCAGTTGCGCATTGTTCAGGAGCTAACGAAGGACCTCCCAGACA
>Ga0206933_1182_pt1 | contig 9875 bp, 12 predicted proteins | sample Alteio_BWOrgHeat_15_FD_152937 | JGI IMG/M metagenome (GOLD analysis project Ga0206933, IMG submission 152937) | Enriched cells from forest soil in Barre Woods Harvard Forest LTER site, Petersham, Massachusetts, United States -... | ecosystem: Environmental > Terrestrial > Soil > Temperate forest > O... | reverse complement strand
GCCCTACTCGATTGAAACAGGTATTGCAAGATCACAAGCCTAAAGCTGTTATAGTTACTCACCTGTATGGCCGTCTGGCTCAAATAGACGAGATCTCTACCCTGACTAAACATTCAGGACTTTCTCTGATTGAAGACTGTGCGCAGGCGCACGGCGCGTCAATAAACGGTGGACGGGCTGGGAGTTTCGGCGACGTAGGGTGTTTCAGCTTCTATCCTACCAAGAATCTTGGAGCAATCGGTGACGGCGGTGCCGTGGTGACTCAGAACAAAGAACTCGCCACTCGGCTTCGTCAGTTAAGGCAGTATGGTTGGGACGAAAAATATAAAGTTTCGATTCGCGGAGGGCGAAATAGCCGGCTGGACGAGTTGCAAGCGGCGGTGTTAAGCACTAAACTGCCCTTCTTAGATACTTGGAACGCGGAACGAAGACAAATTGCTAGCGACTATAATAGGGCGTTTGCTCGTCTTCCGGTTAAAACGCCAGACTGTACGACTTCGGAGAGTGTCAGCCATTTGTATGTTATGCGGTTGCCGAGCCGCGAACATTTTGTCGCTTTTTTAAGTGAAGCGGGTATAACAACAGGAGTTCACTATCCTTATCCTGACCACCTACAGAGAGCCCATTACGGAATTGTTCCCTACGAACCGTTGCCCGTAACGGAAAATAGTGCCAACGAAGTTGTCTCTCTTCCATGTTTTCCGGGCTTGAAGCAGGAGGAAATAGGCTATGTAATCCAGACGGTGTGTAGATATTTTTTATAGAGAAAAGGCTTCCGCAGATTGAAGACCTAGATGATGCACGATATTGTTCTGAGGCTCGGTTTTGCCAACGATGATTCTGCCGTATTACGACTGAAAGGAAAGAAGGATATACCTTGCCTATTCAAATCGACCTGACGACTTTTACTGATTCACGTGGCAACTTAACCGTGATAGAGGATGTTTTGCCTTTCACAATCCAACGGGTTTTTTATATCTACGGGGTTGATCACTCTGTGCGGGGAGGTCATAGGCACCACAAAACAATTCAAGCGGCGATTTGTTTGCAGGGAAGCTGCGAGATAACAAGTACGGGCCCAATTCACAGCGAAACCTATACGCTGGATCGCCCATCAAGGTGCTTGATACTGCTTCCTGAAGACTGGCATAGCATGCAAAATTTTACACCCAACGCGATTTTAATGGTACTGGCCTCCGAAAGGTACGACCCAAGCGACTACATCTATGAAAAGTATTGAGGAGTTGGCCACCACCGCCGTGATCTTTCGTGAGTTTACGGTGAGCTGGCTTGAGCGGGCCTGCTAGACTTCGCATATACAAGCGAAGGAGATCAGAGAGTGGACAAGCAGCAAAAGGCATTGGGTCGTGACTGCTTTATCCCAGTATTCGGAAGGAATCCTCGTCTTGGCTCTTGGCGCCACACTGGGCAGTTCTTCCGTTGCCTGACGGACTCATCACTATGCATTTTTTAATGCCTCCAAACACATTATCGCCTGTCACTGAGCACCCTAAAGGATCCAGTCATGAGCACCGAGGTTGCCCCGATCATCGTGGAAAGTACACGGCCCGCTGGCGAAGATCTGAGAGTTCCGAATGAGGGAAGGATTTCCTTTAGAGAATAGATCGATCATCAGGCCTCCGGCCGCATACAGCCCAACAGGAGCTTGGTTGCGCGTCGGGCGCCCCATTTGGCCCTAAGCGGCCACTTGTCGTCACCCCGGTGCTGATTGACTCGTCATGTAGGCCTGGTTCTTGGATAGTTCAAGGAGGGCCTCCCAGGTTACTGGGCTATCCTCTTCGAACCGCGCCGCAGTCTAACCACCCGCCTAGCTCCTCCCACCCTCACACCTGTATCTAGCGGGCGGGACGATTCCGTCTTCAGATCAGAGTCTTAAATTCGGTCAAAGGTAGCAAATAATTCATTGTCTGTGAGTTTCGGCTGGCGCCGACGACCTAGTGGAGCCCCCATGTCATCCGCTCACCGTGAACTCAGGGCCATTAAGGCCAGGTTATGGAAGCAAATACTTCTTCAAGCACACGGTATCAAATGTTGACCACTTTCTACGGTCGATGCACTCGTACCAAATGTCTTCCATTTCCTCGATAGCCTTGAGCTTGTCCAGAAATTCAAGGGTATGATGTTCTTTCGGGATAACCACCACCCCTGTATCGTCGCACACAGCGATGGCTCCGTGATAATTCTCTTTCCCTTCAGCAATAATCAGAGGATCTAATTGGAAACGGGGTCGAACATTAAAGCACCCTTCAGGGTTGTACCCCTCGCACCAAATAGGCCATTGTTCCTTTACGAGCCTGTGTGCATCCCTTAACATGCCGCGGGCAACAATGGCAGATGCCTGCTGATAGAGGAGGATGTATTTCGAGACCAAATCGCCAAATAAAGCTCGCCCGTGACAATCAAATCCCTGGCAGATAACAATATCGCCTTCTTCTATGTCTCGGATTTGCTCATGTAAAGGCCAATTCGACTCTTCATAAGTGTAAACCCAGTGCACATTGCCTGCCCGAAATTGGCCAGGCGTAATAGCGTGAACGCCTGGGATTGATCCCGTTTTGCTAAGGCAATCGGCAACCTCCGTCGTCGAAACCCTATTTCTCCTAACAAAATCTAATATTTCGGCCTTGCATAAACTCAAGTTGTTTTGTCCTCTGTTTATTGGTTTGTTTATCCACTCGACTGGAGTTTATCCACTCGACTGGAGTTTATCCATTCGACTGGAGTTTATCCATTCGATCAGGAGAAACTCCAGCACATCCTGCGGAGTCTCGCGCACGTTAGGGGGGGCAATGACGTGGTTTGTAATCAGGACCACTTCAGTACAGCCTCTATGACTTGATCCTGCTCTTGACGCGAGAGGTTCGTGTAGAGCGGTAGGCGCACCAGTTGATCCGCAATTCGCTCAGTCACGGGACATTGACCATCCCGCCCTCCGAGTTTTTTGCCCATAGGGGACAGATGAAGTGGTTGATAATGAAATACAGCGTTTATCCTGTAGCTTTTGAGAAAAGCGATAAAGGCCTGCCGTTGGCACGAATCTGGCAACAGAAGGTAATAGAGATGGCTCGGGTGGCTACAGGCATCTGCGATGACGGGTCGCCGGATCCCAACAGTGGCGGCCCAGCCCTCCAGTTCTGTATGATAACGCTGCCAGATCTCGGAACGATGCCTCTGAATGTGCTCTCTGTTGTCAAGATTGGCTCGGAGGGCAGCGGCGGGAAATTCTCCTAGAAGGTAGCTAGAGCCACGGTCTACCCAGGTATATCTATCAATCATACCCCGAAAAAAACGTGACCGATTGGTCCCTTTTTCCTGCGCCATATCGGCACGTTCGAGCAAATCCCCATCGTTGACCAAAAGTGCGCCCCCCTCACCGCAACTAATATTTTTCGTCTCATGAAAACTCAGGGTCGCTAGGGAACCAAAGCTACCCAGGGGGCGACGTTGGCAGGTTCCAAAAAGCCCGTGAGCATTGTCTTCGACCAGACGCAGGCCACGTCGATTACAAATGTCAAGTAAGGCATCCAAATCGCAAGCGACGCCCGCGTAATGAACCGCTACGATTGCTTTGGTCCTCTCAGTGATAGCTGCTTCGACCAAAGTCGGGTCAATATTTAGAGTTTCGGGCGTCACATCCACGAAGATTGGACGAACTCCGAAAATCGCATAAGCGCAGGCGGTGGAGACAAAGGTAAACGATGGGACAATAACTTCATCTCCGGGCTGAAGATCTAACAGAAGTGCGCTCATTTCCAGCGCTGCAGTGCAAGACGGAGTTAGATAGGCTCTCTGACTTCCCGTGACTGCTTGAAGAACTTCAGCACAGCCCCGACCGAAATGACCATTCCCCGCAATCTGGTCCGAAGACAAAACTTGAAGAAAATTCTCTTGGGTTCCAGGGGAGCAGTAAGGCCGATTAAACGGGATCGCGTACTTCATCAATTTGGAATTCACACATCAAAAAAAAGCTATTCCACTCTTCCCGGGTTTGGCCTCAACCCCTCTATTCCGCCTGAAAACTTCAGAACCCTGAATACAATCGAACTCATTTCAAGCCCGTCGATGAGCGGGAACGTTGTGCGAAGTAGGTGCAATGGAAGGGCTTCTTTTAACACGTTAGAAGAAGCTCGCTCTCTCCATGAATTATGGGTCCTTTTGCGTGATAGCAGTAACTCGCTTGGTAACTATTAACTTTCGAGATTTAGGAGAGGGGAATTGCGCCACAAGTCGTGCAGCCTTTCAAGGCTGTTGCAGTGCAGAGCTTGAGGCATTCGTAGAGACGAAGAGATAGGAGTATCCGGCCTTTCGCCGTAACCCCGGCAAACAAGACGATGAAGCTGTCGGTTGTCACAACACTTTATAACTCCGCGCTCTATCTTTCGGAATTCCATGATAGAGTCTCCGCAGTTGCGCGCAAAATCAGCGAGGACTACGAGATTGTATTTGTGAATGACGGCTCTCCAGATAACTCGCTTGCGATCGCCCTTGAGTTACATGCCCGCGATACTCGCGTTTCGGTAGTCGACTTGGCCCGCAATCACGGCCAACACAAAGCTATCCTGATTGGTTTGGCCCATTCACTTGGAGATTTGGTTTTTTATCTCGACTGTGACCTTGAGATCGCTCCAGAGGTGCTAACTAATTTCTACGAAAGCATGAATAGCTTGGACGTCGAGGTCGTCTATGGCGTATTAGAACATCGCAAGGGCCCGCTCCTCACCCGCCTCAGTGGGGAAGTCTTCTATTCTGTGTTTAATCTTTTGTCAACTCAGGTAGTACCGCATAATTTAACAACCGCCCGTCTTATGTCGAAGGCCTATGTTGACGTTCTCGTGGCGCATCAAGAGCGAACGCCTATACTCGCTGGGCTCTTTACGATATCAGGTTTCCGTCAAGTGCCTATTCTTGTGACAAAAACCTTCAAAGGGCTTACCGATTATAATCTTGCCCGTAAAATCAGCCTTGCTGTGTCTGCTGTCGTGTCCTTCAGCAATCGGCCTCTTATTTTTATTTTCTACCTTGGTACACTGATGTCCCTGATCTCTGGAAGTGCCGCCGCATATCTTGTCCTGCGCAGAATTTTATTCGGGATGTATCCTGCGGGTTGGCTGTCAGTTATCGTGTCGCTTTGGCTCCTAGGTGGGTTAATCATATTCTGCCAGGGAATTCTAGGAATTTATTTGTCAAACGTCTTCATCGAAACCAAGCAACGTCCTTATGGGATCATCCGCCGTGTTTTTCGTCATTCCACTTCACAATGATGGTATCGAAGAAAATAATGATTGTTGCCGGGGGAGAATGGCAGATTCCCCTCATTCAGAAGGCCAAGCAAATGGGTCATTTTGTCTTAAATTCCAATCTTTTCGAGGACTCTCCAGGGTTTCGCTTTGCGGATATTTCGCTAGTTGCCAATGTTCTAGACTTAGAGAAGAATCTCACCTTTGCCCTGAGTCATCTTCCTGATGCGGTTATTACAGACCAAAGTGATATCGCAGTAACCACCGTGGCCCACATTTGCGAGCAACTCGGCCTCCCAGGCATTGGCACTGAGAAAGCTCAACTTTTTACCAACAAGCTCCTCATGCGCGAATTTGCTGTGAAACATGGGTTCAGGACTCCAAGATTTCGCGCATGCATGTGCCTGCAGGATTTGCTAGATTTCGTGAACGTGGTTGGTCTCCCTATCGTTGTAAAACCACCCAACAACCAGTCTAGTCGTGGCGTTAGCTTCGTAATTGATGAGCAGCAAATCCCTAAAGCTTTTGAAGAGGCTCTTGATAAAACCGAGCTCAAGTCGGTTCTTGCCGAGCAATTCATACCAGGGCTGGAAGTTACCGTAGAGGGCATCAAGCTACCCTCGCAACACCATACACTGGCAATCTCCATGAAATCTCATTTTGAGCATCAGAAAACGGTAGCAAAGAGCCTTCTTTACCGTAGTCACCACCCTGAGATTGATTGCGTCACGTTAGTGTCCGAGCACAATAGCTTGGTGGAAGCTATGGGTCTGAGTTTTGGATTAACCCATGCCGAATACAAATACTGGAAAGATCGACCTTATTTGGTTGAGATAGCGGCCCGGGGGGGGGGGGAACCGGATATCATCGCACATCGTGCCCTTAATGTCGGGCATTGACGTCAATAAGCTCCTAATTGAAATGGCCTTAGGACAAAACCCCGAATTCCTTCCGTCACCAACGCCGTCCTCGCCCATAATTTTAACATTTTTCGAGTTCCCATCCGGGAAGGTGAAGAGTATTGAAGGGATCCCCGCGGCGCAATCGTGCCCGGGCGTAGTCGACCTCGGTTTTTCGTTCAAAGCGGGAGACACAATCCATCCTTCCTCGGACGACCGTTCCCGACACGGATACTTAATCGCTCAAAGAGAGAACATCGATGTCCTTGATGATTTCGTTGAAACGATTCGTAGCTTAATTAAGATCCATTATGAATAGCAATATTCCGCTGTTTGATAGTTTAACCCACCCCACCCCGAATGGGGATTGGCTAAACCCCAAGTATCACGGAACGAACACTTTTGAAGCTCTACTCAAGCAGATGCGAACTGAAAATGTGAACTGGTGCTTTGCCGTCGGAATGGGTCCCACCGTGGGAAACTACGAAGAGGAGACCTATGCTAGATTGGTTCGTTCTTATAGCGAGAATCTTTTCCCAATTGCCTTTCTTGACTTTCAGAGATTAGGTTCAGTTGTTGAGATTGACAATTATCTTGGGAAGCTGAAATCTCTGGGTTACGTCGGAATCAAGATCCATCCTAGACTCAGTCAGATAACCTATGACCATTTTCTCATGGCTCCGTTACTGCGCCGTGCGGGGTCTGCCGGGCTCCTTGTGCTTTTGTGTAGTTATTGCTATGAACCCAACCAACGCTGCATTCGCAACAACCTGGAACAACTGCAAGGATTGCTTCTCTCGGTATCGCCCACTCGTATAATTATTTTGCATGGCGGTAGCGTGAGGTTGTTGGAAATGGCGGAGGTCATTCGCAGTTGCGACAACTTACTTTTGGACCTTTCCTACACAATGTGCAAATACGAAGGCAGTTCTTTGGATCTCGACATAAAATTTCTTTTTCGCCGTTTTGATCAAAGAATCTGCGTAGGATCTGATAATCCGGAATTCAGTCTGGCGGAGCTTCGTCGCCGGTTCAACTTCTTTTCTGAAGGTGTGCCCGAAGAGAAATTGATTCGAATCGCACATGGTAACCTTCTGGATTTTTTGAAACTCAAGCCCGATGCGATACTCTGACCGCGACAAAAATAACACAGTCGATCGCTATGTGGCGCGTCTGAATGAGTTTGGGTACTCGCCCAAAACTCTCGGATGGAACAAAGGAAATCAGAGAATCCGCTTTGATGCTCTTACGTCCAGATATGACTTTACTGATAAATCAGTATTAGATATTGGTTGCGGATTTGGGGACCTTAATGAGACCTTGCGGGCTCGTTATGGCCACCGCTACCAGTATCTAGGGTTAGATATCGTGCCAAACCTAATCGAAATCGCTACATCTATCTACGGGGACGAGACTACCCATTTCTTGACAGGGGATTTTCTTGATACTGCCTTCGAGCAAACATTCGACTTTGCGATTGCATCGGGTATCTTTAACCATCAGCTTGAGGAGACTGACAGCTACGAGTTCATTGAGGCTTGCATTTCGAAAGCACTGGAAGTTTGCCGGGAGGGGCTGGCGTTTGATTTTTTATCAGACAAGGTTGAATATCGACACGAGCATACCTTTCATAGCAGTCCGGAAAAGATTCTCTCGATCGCTTACCACCACTCCAGAAAACTTGTGCTCTTGAACGACTACATGCCTTTCGAATTCAGTCTAGTTCTCTTTAAAGACGATACATTTTCTGCATCAAAATCAGTCTTCCGGCGCTAAATTTCCGTCCGCTTTTGCAAGTTTACTCCGTATTCCGGTCAGGCCGATCAAGGATTCCGCTCGAAGCCGATCATTAATCCGGATCCCGATCAGGGATTCCACCGATGCCGATCAGACCTTTCGGTAGCCTTCCGGGGGCAACCTTGCGCAGCTGGTCTCTTTCTGATTTTGTTTATTAATAGGCCCAGTGGGAGCGAGCCCCGCCTTAGTGCTCCGTCAAGTCTTGATTTCGGGATAGACTGATTTCTGTTTAAGTCTTGCATCGCCAATTTTCATCTGCCAATCGACCGTCCTCTGCCTTGAATTCACGTCCTGCGACCAGGCTTCTATTTCTTGAGCTAAGTTTGGAGCTCTCCGATCCGGCGACCATGGAGGCATTGTCTGGTCATGGCACTCAATTCGCACTCGGCGATGTTTAGCCAACTGCCGTGTTTGGGTGTGTGGCCACAACTCAATTTTCTTGGCGTATGCCCTCGCTCTTTCTGGTGCGAAAACTTCGTAGAATGCACCCTTGGTGTGAGTATTGAGATTGTCGCAGACGAGGATGACCTTTTCGCAGGCTTGATATCGAGTGTCCAGAAGTTCAGCGACCTCGATAGCCCAATCGGACTTGTCTTTCTATCTCTTGCGTGACTACAACGCCAAGCAACCAATGGTTCCACGAAGAGGAAGATGCTTGCGGTTCCAGCCCTCTCATACTCGTAATCAACCCTCTTGGGATGATTCAAAGTTGCGTCGATTGGAGCGCAAACCTCCTGGGTGAGTTGTACTGGCTGCCGCTGCAGGGCTTCAACGCAAGCTTGCCCAAAAGGTCCGTTACCAGATTGGCGCCCAGATACCAGCGCTTGACGAATATATTCCAGCGACTTGGAGGCACAATACGGCTGATTGAACGGGATGACGTAACTCAATCGGGTTGCTCACATAAATTCATAAACCGGGACGGCGATGCTTCCAGTAACCACTGCTTCAAACCTTTAATAATTAAACTGCCAGTCATAACCGAAAAGGCATTCCGACGACTTAAGACACGGGGCTCGCTACTGGAGTCACACTAAAGATCTTTTTCAATCTAATCGAGGAGTGGAGCACGAAAGACCCCAAGAACGGAAGTGCCCCAGGGGAATGGGAGCGCCATGCCCAGAGGAGTTTCTGCTTTAAAAATCTCGCTAAGAATTAAGTTTAAGGGCTCTGCTGGGATTCTATGCGCTTTTTCTGAAGCGGCTAATAATTCATTTTTGTTTCTTGATGGCCGATTAAGTCTTGACAAAAAGAGCAATGGGCTCAAAAAAAACATGAAGTAGCGAGTGACCAATGGCTCAAATCCGGCCTGTATAGCGATCGACTCTAACTGGGAGCGACTATATCTTCTAAGGTGACCACTTAACTCATCATTCCAACTCCAAAAGATTTTTAAAGCAGGGACGGTTATGAACAGTATGCCACCTGGGCGCATGCTATTACGAACCTGGGCTAAGGCCTCAACGTCGAAAGGTAGATGTTCCAGTACATCAAGCAAAAAGACGACATCCCAACGGCTTCGCCAATTCAAGTTCATCAAGTCCACGTGAAAGGCTTTGATACTTCCAAATAACTCGGTGGCGCGTTTCAGGGCCCCCAAGCTAGAGTCGCCGATGGCTAGCTCTGAAAACAGTTGAGGAGACAGCCTCTGCAAATCGTCAATCCACCCGCCGCATCCCGCCCCCAGGTCTATGTCAGAACAGCCTGTGCGGGAGTTCCCTGGACAACTACCTAACCCTGCTTTATCCTGTGTGCTTGGCTCCTATGGCTATTTAAATGCTGCGGTATAGAATTGAGCGCCTCCTGGAGCAGGGCACCAAACCCGACCCTATGGACGAATCGTCGCGAAAGATTAGATCTGACAGGGAGTAACAGAACTTACTTGAAGCCTAGCGTATTTATGGAATCAAAAGAATCTAGG
>Ga0206933_1181_pt1 | contig 10099 bp, 7 predicted proteins | sample Alteio_BWOrgHeat_15_FD_152937 | JGI IMG/M metagenome (GOLD analysis project Ga0206933, IMG submission 152937) | Enriched cells from forest soil in Barre Woods Harvard Forest LTER site, Petersham, Massachusetts, United States -... | ecosystem: Environmental > Terrestrial > Soil > Temperate forest > O... | reverse complement strand
ATGTCATCCGTCTGGCCAAACCGCTGAGCGATCTGCGCGATATAGCGGGCCGGCTCATGGCTGACCTGTTGTGTTCGCTCAAACCCAAACAGCTCACCCTTGGGATCAGTGGCTTCAACCACCCCATCAGAGACGAAAGTTAGCCGGTCGCCGTGTTTCAGGTGAAAGGTCGACTGCTCATATTCGACATTGGGAATCACGCCCAGCGGCAGGCAAGCGGCGAGCTCCATCTCCCGGCCATCGCGGTAAGGGCTAAGGTGTCCTGCGTTGGCGACAGTCATTTTCCCATTTGGATAGATCCGCGCACAGAGGCACGTGGCAAAGCCGGCGACAGCTCCCGAGGTTGCACCGAGCATGACACTGTTCAGATGGGCAAGGACAGTAGGAGGGTCGTGCGATAGCTCATTGCGCAATGCGCCGACCAGCGTGCTGGCGTTCATGGCTGCCTGCAAGCCTTTGCCGCTGACGTCGCCGACGACAATCAGCATGGAGTCATCCTTCAGTGGCAGCACCTGGAAAAAATCGCCGCCGACTCCATTCGCGGGCAGGTATGCGCTCTCAAGCATGAAGTTGCGATTCGATGGCAGCTGTGTCGGAATCAGCAGCGCCTGTACGCTGCGCGCCGCATCTATCTCCGCCGCTGAACGTTGTTCTTCCTGGCTGACGTGAACGAAGCGATACAGAATGACCGCAATCAGGCTGCCGAGAAAGACAAGATAGGTTACTGAACTGGTGGTGTATTCGATGGAGCCAAGATGATAATGCTGACTCGCGAATCGCGCAGAGATCCAGTTGCGATTGGCCGCAAAATCCAGAAAAATATTGCTTGAGTCTGCCGTCGCAGCAAGGAAGAACGGCAGCAGCATCACGCCTGCCTCCAGCCTGCCGCGCCTCCACGCGCGAAAGAGCATCGCCACGATCAGCCCGCAAAAGAGGAATTGCGATGCAAGCGCGAGGTACTTGAACAACTGATCCAGGTGCAGCATCGACGTGATGGGCAGCAGCAGAGCAGCGATCTGCATACCGCGCACTGTGCGGCTCCAGTGATTGCCCGTGAAGTGCAGTACAAACTCAAGCGTGACCGCGATGAAGATCCAAGTCGTCCATGGGCTGACGAAACTGAAGACAGTAAGCGACACCAGTCCCAACGCAAAGGCCGTCTCCACCAGCGCCCGCAGGCTGACCGAGAGGCAAAGCAGCGCGAGCCACATGTACTCCGCGTGATTGCGCTGCGCCAGGTAAAGAGTTGCCCCCAACACGGTAACGCAGACGAAGAGAAAGGTGAGAATCAGGGTCGCGAGTACATGCTGGTCCCAGTACGCCCCCCGCTCAAGATCGAGTTTTTCGCCAATGCTTTCTGGATTGCCAAGTTCCACCTTCTTGACCAGCCCGCGGCTCACTGGAATACCAGCCCAGCTACGAATAGCAATCACCACGGTACCGTCTGCACCGGCGTGTGACACGGCATCAGTAAATGGACGCGACTGGTACATGGCCGGGTTATCGCGCATGCCCGGCGTGCGGCCAACCTCCACGCCGTTAGCCATCACCTGCAACTGACCGATAGAAGACGGCACCACCAGCAACGCCAGTGAGAGCTGGCCCGAATCCGGAACCGGCGCCGGCCTCAACCGGATGCGATACCAGGCGTAGCCCGAGTAATCCTCAATCCCCTGATCGGCCAACGAAGTGCCAAGGCTGATCTTGTCCCACGCGGAGTCGTCAAAATTGGGGTCAGCCCAGGCGGGGTTATCACCGGTATGAAAGCGCCATCCGTCGTTTACCCTGATGGCTCCGCGAATCGTAGCCGGAACGACAAGCTGGTCTTGCGTGGGACTCGCGGCCGCAGAGGGAGTGGACGCGGCGGCTGAAGCGGCAGGTGACGCAGGCGCAGTCTGCGCGACAACACTGCAGGCAGCAATGCAGGCAGGCACCAGCCAAAACGAAAGAGCCGCGACCTTGTCCCGGAGCTTCTTCATGCGCCATCCCAGTGTAGCGGCATCGGCTGAAAAGCACACGAAGATGCCACCCCTTCCTGCCCTACACGAAGGACTACGGAGGCAGGAGCCTGGAGGTTCCAGATTGACAGGGAGGCAGAACGACGGGGATGTTAGCGGCGTGGCGCCCAGCTAGTGAGGAAAGTTAGGATAGCCTGCTGGTTGTAGCCGCTGGCCAGCTTGTGGTCTGCCTCCAGCGCGTCCGTGGGCTGAGCATGCAGCAGCTTGCCGTCAGCGGAGAGCACCAGCAGGTAAGGAAATCCGTTAGCGATCGGATAGTGGCTCAGAAATGGCTCGTTTTCGTTTTCCCTGCTCCAGTTCACGTGAACTACGACGTAGTTCTTTTCCAGGGTGGACTTGAGAGATGAGTTTTCGTTCAGGGTGCGGTCAAGCAGATGGCACCAGGAGCACCAATCGCCGCCGACGTCGAGCAGAATGTTCTTGTGCTCGGCTGCCGCCTGAGCTTCGGCTGAGGAGAGGTCCTTGGCCGGATCGCGCTTTTCGTCAAAGATCTTATCGGCGGCGAAAGACGAGCCCACCGTGAACAGAAGCAATGTTGCCAGTAGGCCGGCGCGGAGAAGGCGGTTCATGGGTGATGCTCCTTCGTGCTGATTCAACATAGTGTAGCGCCTCCGTTTCCCTTCGCGGCTGATGGGCGAGCTCAGAGCCTCAAAAGCGAGATCCAGGCGTCCGCGTGTACTTCATCGACGATTACGCTCTAAACTCTCTGTATGACAGATCGGGCACAATATACCGCAATCACACGGGGAATCGCAGTAAGCGTTGAGCCCACATACCTTGAGGCGAATTCGTCGCCCGGGAATTCACAGTATGTTTGGGCCTATCAGGTGACCATCGAGAGACTGGATGATCAGCTTTGTCCAACCGAACCCTCGTCTCAGCGAGTCATCTGCAAACATAGCTACGAATTGACGACTGTGACGCTCGCTGAAGCTGGTTTTGATGATGAGGAAATCAGCGATGTCATCCGTGTAATGAGTCGTAATGGCGGTCACTGCGATTGCGAAATTCTTTACAACGTCGCAGAAGAGAGCCGCTTGAAATCCCGATACTGGAATAGCCGGGTTGCCAAATCCGAATAGTGACGTTTCGCCGAAGGTTCCGAAATTGCGGCGGCGATTGAGTCGCGTCTCCTGCTACAATCTGGCAAAAGCTCTGCCTCGTCACCCACTATGAAAAAACCTCTCATGCTTGCCGCCGCTGTACTGTCTTCGACTGCCATGACACTTGCCCAGACTCCCGCACCCAAGACCGCGAAGCTTACTCCCGAGCAGGTCCATCGATCTGCGCTTGTCATCGATACGCATGAAGATACACCGCAGCGATTTGTCGACGACCACTTCGATCTCTCCGATCCGCTCGCGGGCGGACAGCTCAATCTCGACGCCATTCATAAGGGCAACCTTGGCGCGTCGTTTATGTCGATCTGGGTAGAGCCTGATCTCTTCAAAGGACACTACGCGCGCAGGACGCTGGAGCTGATCGATGGCTCGCGCATGCAGGCTGCGAAGCATCCCGATCAGATTCGCTTTGTGACGAGTGCTGAAGGCATTGAGGCGGCGCATCGCGAGCACAAATACGGCATGCTCATGGGCATTGAGGGTGGTCATTCCATTGAGGATTCGCTCGGCCTGCTGCGGATGTACTACGACCTCGGCGTTCGCTACATGACGCTCACCTGGTCAAACTCCAACAGCTGGGCAGACTCTTCGGGGGATGACAAGGATCCTTCTGTTCCGCACACCAAAGATGGCTTGACCGACTTTGGCAAAGACGTTGTCTACGAGATGAATCGCATCGGCATGATTGTCGACATTTCGCATGTAAGCGACAAGACGTTTTATCGCACGATCGAGGTTACCAAGTCTCCGGTTATCGCCTCGCACTCTGCGGCGCGAGCGTTGTGCGACGCGCCGCGCAATATGACCGACGATATGCTTCGCGCGGCTGCGAAGGCAGGAGGCCCGGGCAGCAAGGGCGGCGTCGTCATGGTGAACTTCTACTCCGGGTTCATTTCTCAGGCTTACCGCAACGCACAGATTGCGCAAAAGCCCGAGGTCGACAAGGCCACCAAAGAGCTGAAAGACAAGTTCAAGGCTGAAGGCAAGGAGATCACCTACTCCGACCTTGAGAAGCTGCAGCGTCAGATGGCGGATCGTATTCCCCGCCCGCCGCTCAGTGCGCTGATTGACCAGATCGATCACATCGCCAAGGTTGCAGGCGTCGACCATGTTGGTCTCGGCTCCGACTTCGACGGCGTCAGCGGCCAGTTGCCGGTTGAGATCGACTCCGCCGCTGACCTGCCGAAGATCACTGCAGCGCTGATGGCTCGCGGCTATAGTGCAGATGACTGCCGCAAGATACTGGGCGGCAACTTCATCCGCGTCTTCAAGGAAGTAGAGGCCGTGTCAAAGCAACTCCAGGCGGAGAACCGGCCTCACTGAAAAGGGTCACGGGAAAGTCTCAATACCAATACTTGAACTCAGCCCACTCCTGTGCGTAGGTCTTCTTCCGCCCCTTCAGCAGGAAGTAGTGATGATGCTCATGATCCATGATCCACGGCGCATTGAATGCTCCTAAGTCGATGACTTCGGCATAGCTCTTGAGATAATCGTTGCGATCATTGCCTAGCGTCAGCATGGACTCGCCGGTATAGCCGTTCCATCCCCAGTAGAAGTAGTTCTGGTGGCCGCTGATTGCTGTCGGCAGTCCATACTTTTTCCCGAGCATGTTTACCGCGCTGGCCTCGCCATAATTTCCGCAGAAGATGCCGGTCTTAGCGCGCTCTTCCGGCGGCAGGGCGTTGTAGCGCTCGGCAAATCCCTGCGCCATCTCATCCCATCCGAAGCGGTCAGAAAGATACTGCGGCAGCGGGCTCGAGAACTTCTCACTAGGTGTCTTGTTCGCTCCAAAGTAATTTGCCCACGCAGTGTATTTATCCGGTGGAAGCACGGTGAGGCCGATGGGAATGATGACGACCACTGCGAAGAGAGCCAGGATTGTGGCGTATGCAAATGCCGGCCAGCTTCTTCGCGTCCATTGAACAAAGCCGGCTGCTCCGGCCGCAAACAGGATTGGATAAATCGGTGCAACGTAATAATCCTTGGCGTGCATGGCCATCATCATGGAGAGGAAGATGAGATAAGTTATCGCGACAAATCGCCATGCTTTTGCCTGCCGGCCAAAGCCCAGCCAGATCAGTCCGCGAATCCATAGCAGTACGGAAGCAATAAGCATCATGTCCGCCTGCTGCTTCAGGAAAGCAAGAGGCGGCAGCTTTGTGTTCTTGTCGGAGTGAGCGATGTTATTGAGCAGTTCATACGTCGGCCAGTAGTGCGCCCACTGCCAGAGAAAGTTCGGCAGCGCGACGAGGAAGATCACTCCGATGGCTGCCGTTACCCATCGTGACCAAAGCAGCTTGTGCTGAGGGCTGATCGCGATCCCGATCACCAGCGCGACGAGAAAGAAGACAGTCGAGTCTTTGTTCTCAATGCCGAGACCAGCCAGCAGACCAAAGAGCAGCCACCAGCGAGGTCCAGCGCTGCCATCTGCAATGCGCAGGACAACGAAAAGGCAACCCATCCAGAAGCACGGCTCCCATGAATTCATCGAGAGGTAGTTATCGATGATCAGAAACACAGGCGCAGCCAGCGCGGCTGTCATCGCGAGAGCCTGCGCTGCACGCCTGCCTCCAAGCTGCCATGTCAGCAGCCCTGTCAGGCCGACCTTGACCGCTCCTGCCGCAAAGCTCAGGATGCGAATGCCCGTCGGTGTCAGGCCAAAGAGAGACTCAGCCAGCCTCGCCTGCAACGCCACCAAGGGAGGCTGATCGACATAGCCCCAATCAAGATGGTGCCCGCAGACGAGGAAGTAAAGCTCGTCGCGGAAAAATCCATATCCAAGATGCGAGCCGTAAATGGAGCAGGCAATGTGCAGCGCCAGCGTGACCAGCGCGAAAGCCAGAGCCAGGTAGAGTGCAGGGCGAAACGGTGTACGCGAAACGATGTTTAGAGAGGCAGAGCGATCGGATGCAGCGGTGCTCACCGTCGGCATAAGTTGGTTCTTCTCCACGCAGCGTCGATACCATCACCTTACGCGATCACGGCGGATGTAGTTCCCGCTATTCCTGTAGCACTACCAGAGGCGATGCTCCGGCGCCGGCCGCATGGAAGTGCCCCCAGATTGCTTCGGCGGTCTTTCGATTCACCACTGCTGCGAGCGATTCCACAGTCGCATTCTGCACCTCGCGCAGACTGCCGAAGTGGGTCAGAAGCCGCTGTCGCGTCCCTGCTCCCACGCCGGTGATCTGCAACAGCTCCGAGTCGCGATCCCGCATCTCGCGCCGCTTGCGATGGTAGCCGACAGCGAAGCGATGGCTCTCGTCGCGAATGAGCTGCATCAGGTGTAGCACCGGCGAACGGCGGTCAAGCACGACAGGCTCTTCTTCATTTCCGTAGACGTAGATCACCTCTTCACGCTTGGCGATGGAGGCCAGCGGCTGCGTCGTAAATCCCAGCTCTTCAAGCGCCTGAAACGCGGCATGCAACTGCCCTAAGCCGCCGTCGATCAGCACCAGCGACGGCATGGTGTCGCCAGACTCTTTTACGCGCTTATAGCGTCGCATGACCACTTCGCGCATTGAGGCGAAATCATCGACGCCTTCGACGGTCCTGACGCGGAATTTGCGATACGCCGATTTCTTCATCGCGCCGTCTTCCCACACCACCATGGAGGCGACGGTCTCGGCGCCCTGGATGTGCGAAATGTCGAAGCACTCGATACGCCGCGGCAGATCGGGCAGCATCAGCGCATCGGCCAGCGATTCCTGAATTGCCTTGCGCGACGGTTCCAGCACGCGGAATCGCTGCGTGTACGACTGCTTTGCGTTCTGCCCAGCGAGGTCGATGAGCGAGCGCTTATCGCCGCGCTGCGGAGCGGCCAGTTCGATGCGATGGCCGGTGCGCGTGGTCAGCAGCGCAGCGAGCGTCTCGCGATCTTCAAAATCCACCGGCACCAGGATGCTGCGCGGCACATATTGCTGATCGATATAGATCTGCTTCAACAGGGCAGAGAAGAACTGGCCCGGGTCGAAAGGCTGATCGTCTTGTGTGTAATTGGCTTCGCTTTCGATCGCCGCAGGAAGAGCGTCATCATCTTCTAATTCGTTTTCCGGCGGCGCAGTCAGAAATTCCGGCAGCTCTTCCCAGAAGAATTCGCGTCGATCGACGATCTTTCCAGAGCGGATATGAAAGAGGTTCACTGCAATGCAGCCGCCCTCGTAGTGATAGCCGAAGACATCTGCATCATCGCTCTCGGCCGAGGCGATGCGCTGCTTCTCGCCGACCTGGTGCACGGTGGAGATCAGGTCGCGATAACGCGCCGCGAGTTCAAATTGCTCAGCCTCTGCCGCAGCGGCCATGCGCGTATGCAGTGAACGCTCAAGTTCTGCGTGTCGCCCTTCCAGAAACAACTGCGCATCCTTCACCGCCTGCGCATAAATCTCCGGAGTGGTCAGGTCTTGTACGCACGGCCCCAGGCAGCGATGAATGTAGTACTGCAGACAGGCACGTGGATGGTACCGCGACAAGTCGACCTTGCAGCTTGGAATGAGAAAGCTGCGGTGAATTACCTCCGCGACGCGATAGGCCAGGTTGCCGGGAAAATAGGGGCCGTAATACGCCGAGCCGTCTTTGCGCAGGCGGCGTGTGACAAAGACCTTTGGATAACGGTCCGCGAGCGTCAGCTTTACATAGGGGTATGTCTTGTCGTCGCGCAGCAGGATGTTGAAGCGCGGCTTGCGTTGCTTGATCAGGTTATTTTCAAGCGCCAGCGCTTCCATCTCGTTGGCTACGAGGATGTAATCCAGATCGACAGCCTCGCGCATCAGCGTGCCGGTCTTGGCATTGGCCTGGCTCGCCGCGAGCAGGTAGCTTTTTACCCGGGAGCGCAGATTGCGAGCCTTGCCGACATAGATCACCTCGCCCTCGGCGTTCTTATAGAGGTACACGCCGGGCTGGGTCGGCAGCTTCCGGATTTTCTCGTAGAGGTCCATGGAGAGGCGGGGTTGCGATGGCCAAATGATTCACAGCCAATTTCTAGAATAGCTGGCGTCTCGGCGATTGTCTCGACCCGGCCTGCAGTGGTCTCAAGTGAACACTTTGCTTACACGCCATGACGTAAGCATTACGCGACCGTGTAAAAATTACCTGCCTTAGCGAGTAATTGAAATTCTCGAGCCTTGATAAATCTCTCCTGTTTTCAGTGGTTTAGGCAAAAGGCCATGTTTGGCACCGGACGTGCCAATGATAAGGGCGGGAGTGATTGGCCCGACTCTGTCGAAGAATGTCCTCGCAGAGCGCAACACTCAGAACATCTTCGAAAGGATGGCTCCATGTCGATGCAACGAATGCAGGTTTTGCAGGTTTCAGTCTTGGCAGTCGCTGTCGCTGCGCTCTCAGGCTGCGCTACCAAGAATTACGTCCGCACCCAGACCGCACCACTGATCAACCAGGAAAACGAGCTTAACGACAAGACAGCCGCGAACAATCGCGCCATCCGCGACACTGATGAACGCGCGCAGTCCGGAATCACTAAGGCCCAGGGCGCGGCGGACACCGCGACCACCAATGCGCAGACCGCGCAGAAGTCGGCTGGTGAAGCTGAAACTGCCGCCAACGACGCTGTCCATCGCGCTGATTCGCTGGCCAGCGTGGTCAACGGACTCGACAACTACAAGCCGATTGGCGATGTTGCCGTGACTTTTGGCTTTGACAAAGCGGTCCTGACCAAAGACGACAAGGAGCAGTTGGATACGTTCGCCGCTACGCTCGGGACAGCTAAGAGCTACATCCTGGAAGTGACCGGCGGAACCGACTCTACCGGCAACGCGGACTACAACTACGCTCTCAGCCAGCGCCGTGCAGACGCCGTCGTCCAGTATCTTGCTTCGAAGTATTCCATTCCGGCGCACCGCTTCTACTTGATCGGCATCGGCGAGGATAAGGAAGTAGCCGACAACAAGACCCGTGAGGGTCGCGCCAAGAATCGCCGTGTGGAAATTCGACTGTTGTCCAACATGGGAACTCCTGATTCTTCTATGCCGGCCCCGAGCACGAATGGGACTGGACAATAACTAACGACTTTCGCCCTCCCCCCGCGAAAAAGAACAACTGAAAGCCCTATTTGAGGCTGGCTCGAAAGAGCCGGCCTCTTTTATTTGCGCGGCTTCCTTACTTGAGCTGTTTGATAAAAACAATGTGGGGCACCCGCACCTATACCCCCCGTAGCGAAAGATGAGAATTGAGATATGGGCCACCCGCCGACTACCACATTGCACCTCAGCGCGACAACACTACTGGAGCCGGTCACCGGCTTTTAGGTTCGGAGAGACTAACTCCACTACCCGGCACAAATACTTTCGGTCGTGCTGGATTCGTGATTCACGGTGACAATAGTTCCCACAACCTCACTGCTTCAGACGGATGTGCGGTCTTTTCGCGATCCGTACGAGACGCGGTCGGACACAGTGGAGATAATTTACTGAGGGTGGTTCCATGAAGCCAATTACACTTATCGGGATTGTTCTGCTGATCTCATGTCAGATCGGAGAGCCTCAAGGTCAATCTTCCAAGGTCGCGTCAAGCGGCTTAACGAGGGTCACGGCAACGCTTGGCAAGGCGAGGGCCGAAGCCCTCTTTAGAACCTCAGTTGTTGAGGTCTCTGTATCCGGGGAAGAGAGACGGAAGTTTGTCCAATGCACCTACAGCCGACTTCCGTGTAGCCTCACAGAGAACGTCCAAGTCCTCTTGGCTGGTAAGGAGGTTTTTATACCACGGTCTGCATACTCAGATCTCGGCGATATCTCCGCAGCCGAATTTGGGGTAGTCAATAGCTCGATCATTCTGACGATAAAGGGCGGTGACGCCTCTGAAGCGTATATAGCTGTTCTCACATTTAACGAGCAAAGACTAATCGAGCGCAGGCTCTACAGTGGTGAAGACGCCAAACATCCCCTCGAAATCAGCCACTACTACCAACCAACCACCGCCGACTGAAATCGTGGACAGTGGCTCAATAGTAGA
>Ga0206933_1180_pt1 | contig 10153 bp, 5 predicted proteins | sample Alteio_BWOrgHeat_15_FD_152937 | JGI IMG/M metagenome (GOLD analysis project Ga0206933, IMG submission 152937) | Enriched cells from forest soil in Barre Woods Harvard Forest LTER site, Petersham, Massachusetts, United States -... | ecosystem: Environmental > Terrestrial > Soil > Temperate forest > O... | reverse complement strand
AGGACCGGCCATGCTTCTCCGAGCCGAGCGCATGGCACAGCCGAGCGCACGGCGGACACGTTGATAGCAAAGAAAGTGTGCCGGTGAAGTATCCTTCGCCGGCACATTCTGTTCCACGAGGCGATCGTGAGCATTTACCAAAGTTACTTCGCTTTGGCATTCGCCTCAGTGGAGAACCCGAGCATGCCGACAGTGTTGCCGGCGCGGACGGTGTAGTAGTAGGTCGTTCCGGTTGTGAGTCCAGTGTTTGTATAAGATGTCGTCGTGATTCCGGCCGCAACAGTCGAGTTCTCACCGCCTGGCGACGTTCCGCGGTAGATGTTGTAGCTGGTCGCGCCGGTGCTGGCGCTCCAGGTCAGAGTAACCTTCTTGGTGCCGCCCGTCGCAGTCAGGTTCTTGGGAGGCGCTGGGGCTGTAAACGAGAGGGTGTCGTAGTTCCACCCGCCATTGACGGTGTCGTTGACGACGCGCAGGACCTGAGTGCCGACTTTGGTGAGATTGATGCTGCAGGGCACGGTGGCCCACGTGGTATAGCTTCCTGTATTGGGAACGGTGACCGTGCCGGTGAGGTTGTTTCCAAAGGCATCCTGGATATGGAAATTCTGCGTGTTGGACGTCGGCGATGCGAGCCGGAAATTGACGGTGTAGGTGCCGGGAATGGCAACAAAGACCGTGTAGTTCATCCAGTCGCCCGGGTCTAGCCAGCCGACATAGTAGCCAACACCATAGCCGGCGTCGCCCGAAGTTGCGAGGTCGTTACCATCGGTACGGTAGGCGCCGTTGTTTGCGTTATTCTGGTGCAGATAGCCCAGTCCCGATCCACCCGTGTCATAGTTGGCGAAATTGAGGGTGCCGGGAATGCCCCAGGGCGCTCCTTGGTATGGGCCGGATCCCTTCGCGGTGAAGGTCATACAATCGAAATTCCAGCCGCCATTGACGGTGTCATTCACAACTTTCAGTATCTGCTGGCCAGCCGGCAATGTCAGCGTGGTAGTGACAGTTTGCCAGCCGCCGGTTACGGGCAAGGATATTCTTCCGGTTAGGTTGCTCCCATACATGTCCTGGATATGCAAGTACTGGGCGTTAGTTGTAACCGATTGGAGCCGCAGGGCTACGGTGTAAGTGCCGGCGGCGGCGACGTTCACCGCATAGTTCATCCAATCGCCGGAGTTGCACCAGCCAACCGCATAGCCGTTTCCATAACCAGTATCGCCGGATGCCGTAATGTCGTTCCCGTCAGTGCGGTAGACACCGCTGTTGGCTGTGTAGAGGTGCGAATAGCCCACGCCCGAACCGCCGGTGTCGTAGTTGTCGAAGCAGACTGTGCCGGGGATGGCCCATCCTTGACCTGTATACGACGGACTTGGAACGCCGTACGGTGCTTCCGGCTGCGATCCATTGTAGAGAATCGAGCAATTCGTAGTGTTGGAGTTGCACAAGTTGCCGCAGTAGCCAGTAACGGTGCTGGACGCGTAGATATTGTTGAAGTTTACCCCACTAATGATGTTGCCGCTGTCAAACCCTTGCACCAGGACACCCCAAACGCTGTTGTTGGTTAGTGAGATCAAGCTGCCGGCTTCCTGCTGAATACCGAAGTTCAGAAAGTTGCCACTGCCGCCGACGCTGTCATCCAGGTAAACGCCTACTCCATATGTGGCGCAGTTGTTGGCGAAGACATTTCCGAGGTTAACCCCTTGCGAGGCCAAAACGGACCAACCCGTGGATCCGCCGTTAGCAATACCAGCGTCCGCGATGATGCCACAGCCGGCTTTCCCAGAGACGGAGACATTGGTGACTGTAACACCATTGGTTTGATTGAACCGCACGCCGTTCGCGCTGCCGCCGGATACCGATACATTGGTGGCGACCGAGTTTGTGTCGCACCACTCCGTATAGCCAGGTTGCGACCATGGCCCGGTGCCGTCGTTGTAGATGGAGAAGTTGGAGGTGGAACTGTTGTAGTAGGTGACCCATGCCAGGCCGTCGTCGCCGTTATTGGAGACATTCATGCCGTTGACCGTGGCACGGCGGCATGCGTTGAAATGTAGGCCGTCGGCCAGGGTGCTATGGTCGACATAGCCGTTCACCGTGATATCGGAACAGCCCATGAAGATGGTCCCGGTTTGCGGCGCCTGCTCCACAGTGCAGTTATTCATCTGGACGTTCGAGATGGTGCTCCCGGCATCGGACGGATAGCCCATGAACCGAATGGCGTCTCCATTGCTGCGGCTTGAGGGCACCGTTTTCCACTTTACGTGTACCCCTTGCAGGCTGATATTGGCGCAAGGGCCGTCAAATTCGACACCACATCCCGTACCGTTACCACTTCCGTCCAGATTGTCCATCAGCAGTTCGGAAGTAGGATCGAATTGAATGGTGATGTTGGAAACACCAGAGAACTGCACTCCGTCTCCCGCGGTGGCGCAGCGGTACGTTCCGGCTGGAAAATAGAGGGTCCCGTTGCCGCCATTATTCACGATCGCTTGGACGGCATTCTTGATGGCTGTTTCGTCGTTGGTTGTGCCGTTGCCGGTGGCGCCGTAGCTCTGGACATTGGCAGTGATCGTTGCCGCTATGCCAGCCGTGCTGAGCGCAAAAATGGCAAAAGTTGCAATTAGCGGAATAAGATTACGACACGCACTGGTCGTCATATCGTTTGGATAAACTCTGCTCATACATCAAACTCCCTTGTACTTTACTAATTACTAAGATGCGCTACTTGACCAGTCCCAAGGTTTCGAACTCATGCCAAGTCTCCGCACTTGAGAGTACATGCTATATAGCACATAATATCAGACAACGGCCAGCTTGTCAAGCGACAATCGGAAGGCAATCTCAGGCGTGCGAAAGGTGTGGATATCGGGAGATGCGCGGAGCCCGTTCCGGCAGCAAGCCCGGACTATTCATGACAGGACAGTCCGCGGGCAGGGACGTCCACGCCACCTCCAGACATGAATAATCCGGGCTACCAATCTACTTTAGTTTGCCACCATTAGCCCCAAAGTCGGCGAGAGGGGATGCCAGACGCCGTCGGCGGTCTCATAGGAGAGGAAGACGGTCCAGTTTCCAGTCGGGTCCGATGTCGTGAAGTTCCGCGTTGGATTTATGGTAACCGTTTGGCCGGCGGTTAGTGTTGTTGTGCCGGCGCCGCCAAAATCTCGGTTTCCATTGCTCTGGTCACGTGCGGCGACATCGATGGCCGACAGCGTGATGCTGCTGCCGCTCACGTTCTTGAGTGTCACATTTGCCGTCACGCTCCCGCCGGCATGGCTCACGGAGTATTTGTTTAGCGTCAGGGTCGCGGATTCCACAATTGGCGTGTAGGGCGTTGTGGTTGCCTCGTTCGAGTAGCCAGACGTGCCCACGGCATTTACGGCGGCCACTTTGTAGTAGTAGGTGGTGCTGTTAGTTAGCCCTGTGTTAGTGTAGCTTGTTGTAGTAATACCCGTCGCGACGGCCGTTGTGCTTTCGCCGCCAGCCGTCGTTCCACGATACACGCGGTAGGACGTCGCGCCGCTGGATGCCGACCAGGAGAGAGATATCTGGGCATTGCCAGGAACGGCAGCCAGACCGGTTGGGGCCGCAGGAGGGCCGGCCGGAGTTGCGCTGGCTTCGTTGGAATATCCGGACGTACCCACGGTATTGACCGCCGCCACTTTGAAGTAGTAATGTGTGCCGTTCGTCAGCCCGGTGTTTGTATAACTAAGACCAGCGATGCCAGTGGCGATGGCCGTCGTGCTTTCGCCGCCGGACGATGTCCCGCGATAGACATTGTAGGACGTAGCGCCACTGCTGGCTGTCCAGGAGAGGGCTACCTGCCCGTTTCCGGCAGTTGCGCCTAAACCCGTTGGGGCAGGTGGGGCCGTGGTAGACGATACGCAGAGGATAAAGTCATCTCCGTAGGCGCTGGTGGCGCTGCCGCCATTGTAAAACGAAACCGTTGCGCTTGTATTGGTAGCACCCGTCGTAAAGGTCACTACGCCTTGTGTGTAGCTGGTAGTCGTAAACGAGTATCCCGTCTCGGTACCACCGTAGTTGAGCACAGACATGTAGGTGGCGTCCGAGTTGGCCGTAGCCTTCTTGACCCAGCCACTGAGCTGGTAAGTGGTGTTTGGCTGAAGACCGGAAACGACCTGTTCCACGCCGCTCGCGCCGGTTACCAGTGCCGCGTACTGACCACTGTGCTGCTGATTATTGGCGACGACGCTGTGTGTGCCCCACGAACCGGCGCCTGTCCACTGGCTGCCTGTTTCCAGTCCACCGTTCGCAAGCAGATTGGGGTTCGTGTAGGAGTTCAGCGTCATCCCCACGACAGACTTCGCTGGGACATAGATATTGTTGACCGTTGCCGTGCCGCCGGACACCGCCAGTGTTTGGCTGTCGTAATATTGGCTCGCGTCATTGTTTGGGCTGGCTTCAAAGAGCCTGTCCACAATCGTTGAGCCACCGCCCAGGTTGCTCAACGTGAAGTTGGTAACGACCGCGGATGTCCCGTCGTTGACGATCCAAACGGTTTTATCACCACGGCTGTTGATCGCGGAGCTGGCTTCCGCGGTGGACGTTGTTCCGGCGATGGTGCTGTTGCCGGTACCCAGTCCTAAATCCACTGCGAGCAAGCGATAGGTCGAGCCTTTCGGCTCGAGATTGCCGTTCGAGTCGAAGAAAGGGAAATTGCCCGTGTTGTCTGAAAACATCAGCGACGCAAACGCGCGCGCTTCAAACAGATTGGTGAGACGAACGCCGGCGTAGCTGATGGCGTCGGGTGACGCTCCGTCCAACGGTATCTGATTGTAGTCGTAACTGTAATTCCACTCGTCTACGAATATTGGCAGGTTGCTCGCGCCGGCAATGGCGGCATAATTTTGCACGAACTCACCGGTATAGTTGGCTGTGCTGTTGTTGTAGTGGTGGTAGGAGATAAAGTTGAAATTGGGCGCGATGGTGGGATTGGCCAGGAGGCTGGTTACCCACGACGGAGTATAGGTGTAGTTTGATGGGTCGCCCAGGGCAGGCCCTCCGATGGGCACCGACGAGTCTACGGCGCGGATAGCCGACGCAACATTCGTATAGATCGCAGTATAAGCCGTCAAATGATCGGGATAGGTGCCGCTCGGTGCATTGACAAGCGAGAGAAACTGTACATCCGGTTCGTTCCATACCTCCACATAACTGATACTGGTTTTGCAATGTTGATAGACCTTGGTGACAATGTCTTTGTAGACCGTCCAGTCCGTGGGGACACCGTGATTATCCCCACTGTAGCTGAGCCAGGTTGGACAGTAGTCCATAATGGCGATGACTTTGACACCTCGACTGAAGAACTGCGGCGCGAGGTTGTCCCATGCGCCAAAGTTCCAGGTAGTGGGATCGGCAACGCTGCCGGGAACTCCTATTCCGGCCTTATATGTGGCGACCGTTGTATTGGGTACGATGTTTTCGATAGCAAGATCATTTCTGTCGATGTCACAGCCCGCGGAGAGATAGGAATTCAAATCCGCAGTAGTCGTCGAGAAATTGTTTGTTCCGAATACATAGGGAGATCCGACTCCATTATTGACGGAATAGTTGGCTGTAACCGTGGTGGTTGCCTTTGCCGGCATCGGCAATGCCACGGTTAGGACTAAGGAAAGGGATACCAAACTTAAGACGTACGATCGCATTTCGTATTTCACTTTTATACTCATTTTTTTGAATACTTAATTTCTATCATCGGCCAACCTGGAACCAAAAGGCCGCAAGGACCAGGTGTTGAAAACACCTTCCCGGTCCGCGTGGATAGAATCCACCAGTGTAGATGAAATCCCCCGGCTACGCTGGACCAATCCGATTCCCCCAGGATTGGGGTTAGGGGCCGACTCCTGAGGGCCTGTTGCAGACGCATGCGCGTCTGCAACAGTGCTGCTAATTACTAATTTGTTACCGTCAGTCCAAGCGTCGGCAAGAGTGTGTGCCAAACGGTGTCAGTGGTCTGGTAGGACAGAAATACGGTCCAGTTCCCGGTCGGATCGGAGGTTGTGAAGTACCGGATTTGGCTAACCGTTACAGTCTGCCCAGGCGCCAAGGTTGTTGTGCCGGGACCTCCAAAGTCTCGATTGCCGTTGCTCTGGTCGCGGGCGGCGATGTCGATGTTAGACAAGGTGATACTGCTGCCGCTCACATTCTGAAGGGTGACGGTGCCGGTTACGGTGCCGCCATTTCTGCTTACTGTGTATTTGTCTAAGGCGAGGGCTGTACTTTCCACAATGGGGGTATAGGGTGTCGTGGTCGCCTCGCTCGACATGGCGGACGTTCCGCCGGCGTTGACCTCGGCCACTTTATAGTAGTACGTTGTTCCATTCGTTAAGCCGGCATTTGTGTACGCGCTTGTCGTGATCCCAGTCGCAATGGGTGTAGCACTTTCGCCGCCGGCGGCGGTGCCGCGGTAGACGTTGTACGTGGTGGCTCCCACGATGGGCGCCCAGTAGACTGTTATTTGTGCGTTATTGGGTGCCGCTCCAACACCTGTGGGAGCGGACGGAGGGGTGGGCGTTACCGTGAGGTTAAGAGTTGGCGATGATATGTTATGCCAGACGGTGTCCGACGTTTCATACGCTCCAAATACCGTATAGGCGCCGCTTGCATCCGAGCTAGTGAAGGTGCGCGTCTTCGAGATGGTGACTGTTTGGTTCGGAGTAAGGGTGACATTGCCCGTATAGCCGAAGTCTTTGTTATTGTTACTGGAGTCCCGAGCGGCGATGCCCGCATTTAACAATGTGAGGCTGCTGCTGGTCATGTTCTTGTACGTAACGGTAGCGGTGATGCTTGCGTTATTGTTGCTGACCGAGGAACTGGTTAGCGCAACGGAGGTGCTTTCGATGATCCCATTCGGGATGGCACTTGCCTCATTGGACTGACTCGATGTGCTGGAGGCGGAAACGGCGGCAACCTTGTAGAAATAGGAGGTTCCGTTGGTCAGTCCGGTATTCGTGTAGCTCGTGGTTGAGATGCCTGTTGCGATAGCTGTAGTGGCTTCGCTCCCTGCGGCAGTGCCGCGGTAGATGTTGTATGTTGCGCCAGAGCTGCCCGTCCAGGACAATATTGCGTTCGTGTTACCCGGTGAGGCAGCCAACCTCGTTGGTGCCGATGGTGAATTGGCAGCGCCAGTGACAACAACATACTCAGGCTCGTCTGTCAGCCCCATGTAAAAGCCGCCGGTCGCGCCAGCTGTAAAGTGTCCAACCCATGTCCCAGTGTAGTTCGTGACGGTGACAGCCGCATTCGCCGACGCGGGGATCGTGACGGCGTCGTCGGCACCGTTCAGGTCCCAAGCAGCGTACCGAGTGCTCGATCCGTTCGAAAAGGCGAGAACCCAGTCATTGGACGTTCCCTGCGACAGGCGCGACGAAAACGAATAGCCGCCGAGTTGGTTGTTAAGCGTCTGGGCTGCCTGATAGGCAGGTTTGGTAAGGTACGGCTGTGTTGGGTTTTGGTAACCATTGTAAACAATGCTAAAATTGCAGCCGCTATTGTAAGGGTCGGTACAGCCATCCGCCCAATCAAACGTCATCTGCAGCGGAATCCCATAGGAGTAGTTGGTCAGCCAAAAGCGTGAAACGTACTTGGCTGTCTTGTTCACGTCAAAGCCGGTCCAGTTTGTGGAGTACCCGAACTCACCGGCGAGAATGGGCACGCCAGACTTGAATTGGCTAATTGCAGTGCTGAGGCGCGCGTAATCGTTGACCACATAATCGCCGGTAGGATCGTCCGGCGCAACCTGACGGTAGGGATGAACGGTTATCGCATCCCAATAGTTCAGTACGCCATCTTGGATGGTCGTCGTTATCCAGGGGAGATTGAACGCGCCCCACCCATCGAACCCTGCCAGTGCCGGCCCGACGTAAAGCTCGTTCGGATATGTCCCCTTAATGGCCGCTCCCACAGTGGTAGCCAGGTTTGCAAACTCGTCGGCGGATATACCGGACCCATCCGGCTCATTCCACAACTCCCACATCACGCCCTTGCCCTGAAAGTGCGCTACAGCTGCTCTCGCCCAATTGGCAAAAGCGTTTACAGCGGTTGGCGACGTAGGAAACTGGTTGTTATCGTAAAGCGGATTGGTGTAATCCAGGATGAGTAGCGCCCGCATTCCGTATGTTCCTAGAGACGTGAACAGTGGATCGTACGCGCTGAAGTTGTACACACCGGGGCTCGTTTCGGTCGACGCCCAATCAAAGTCCTTCCGGACCCATCGGAACCCACCGTCGTGGATCATCTGCATCTCCCCGGTCTGGGGAGTGGTAAAGAAAATATTGATACCCATACCGTTCGGGATCGTCGAATTGGGTAAGCCAGTACTTTGTCCGCGTACCGGCAACAGTGGGCTCATGCCGCACAGTAGTACAGCAATAGTTGCAAATATCTTGTAAATACGTTTCAAGTTCGTCTCCTTTGGTTCTTCAAGTCAAGCCGCAGCGTATCGAGTATTAGTGCATATGCTATATAGCAAATGATATCAGAAATAGGCGTGCTTGTCAATGCTTATTTCCAGGATCGTTAGGGCGAATGCAGATATGGTAATAGTGCAATTCGACGACCAAGGATTCGTCGAGAGGGAGACAATATCCATCCCAAGCTATGCCCACGGTAAGCTCACTATCGCGCCCGCAAGCGAAAGTGAGGCACGCAATAGCTTTACAGTTACAAAACCAACTGGACCACGTGGACAGGATTCGATCACACGATGAAGCGTTGCCGCCCGAACGCGATATGCCGGTTGCTCTTAAAGAGATGCGAAGTGACGTAACACGCCATATGACAGCGACGCTGTTGCAGGACCTTGTAGCAAATAAGGCGCTCGAATTGTCTGAGACTGCTCAGGCGGTTATGCCGCACCTCATCCACTGCCTTGAATGTCGTATTGCCCTCAAGCAGGCGCTGGAGAGCGCGAACGCCCCACTCGACCATCCAGCCGCTCGAATTCTCAAGGATGCCGACGAATGGGTTCGCTGGCAAGAGGCAGCAGAGACGGCGACAAAGGCAGCACAACAGGCTCTGCTGGACCAGGGAATTGGCTACGTTTATGGACGCGATGGAGTTGTTTATCGACGCATGCCCGACGGCCACGAAGAGCGAGTCGTTTCTTCGGCGGCTCAGGTTTCGTGACATCCCCACAGTTGGTGATTATTGCTGGACCCAATGTCCGGTAAGAGTACGTTGACAGAACGTGGACAACTCGCAAAGTACGGCGTCGGGCTCCCTGTTACAATGCCGCTACCGGTACGGTATCGTCGTATTAAAGAACGAGGAACTTGTATGTAGAGCGAGCTAAGCACCTCGCTACCTGGGTGCTATTAACCATATTTCAGCGGCATCCCAAACAGCTAGCAGGGAATTCAGCTTCGCTTGTCGTAATCCTTCCGTCATGAGGTCAGTTACACTTATACGCAATTGGGCATCCTGTATCTTCGTTCTTTCTTCCTTGGTCATAAGTCTCATTGTCGCCGGGTGCGGCGGAGGTGGCTGTAGTAGTGGCGGCGCAACAGCGTATCCTCTATCCACAGTCAGCCGGATCTACCAGTCAGGAGACACATGGGTCTATAGCATACAGGGGCAGGAGAGCGTGTTTGGGACCACTTATACGATCAACGGCACGGAGACGCGCGTGATATCTAACACATCATTCCAGGGCCAGCCGGCGCTCGCGCTTTCCAGGACCGAAGACTGGACGGTGTCTGGCCAGCACATTTTTGAAGTGATCACCACCTATTTCACCCAGGACGCCGTTACTGGCGCGACAATGGAGTTAGCGGACACCAATGGGAAACTGGGAGCGTTGCGCACGGTTGTTTCTACCACAGTTTCTGGTACAGGTGGCTATGCGGCACAGCGAACTCAAGTGGTTACACTCACATTCGATAATGGCGACGTACAAACGACCAGCCAGACGATCGCGAAGTCCGGTAGTATCGGATGCCCGGTCGGTTACTTTGGAGCCTGGTATGCAAATCTGAGCGAGACGGATACTAGCCTAAAAACATCGATCAAGGAATGGTCATGGATTGCACCGCAGCTTGGCGGAGCGATTAGGTTCGGCATCTCCGGAACGTCCAATGGCGGTGTCATCAGCTTCACTGGCACACTCACGTCCACAACCGTGCCGCTTGCTACCCAAAGC
>Ga0206933_1177_pt1 | contig 10230 bp, 7 predicted proteins | sample Alteio_BWOrgHeat_15_FD_152937 | JGI IMG/M metagenome (GOLD analysis project Ga0206933, IMG submission 152937) | Enriched cells from forest soil in Barre Woods Harvard Forest LTER site, Petersham, Massachusetts, United States -... | ecosystem: Environmental > Terrestrial > Soil > Temperate forest > O... | reverse complement strand
GAAGCGGTGAGCTATTGGCTGCTGCTGAAGGTTTTCGCGAGCGGCTGCACGGCGTTGACCGGAGTGGAGGCCGTCAGCAACGGCGTGAAGGCGTTTCGCGAACCCGGGGTGAAAAACGCGCAACGGACGCTGACGGTGATCATTTTTCTGCTCGCGGTGCTGCTGGCGGGGATTTCGTACCTGGTGAAAGTTTACGGGATCGCGGCGACCGATCCGGGGCAGCCCGGCTATCAGAGCCTGCTTTCGATGCTGGTGGGCGCGGTGTTCGGCAAAGGGTGGTTTTACTACCTGACGATCGCTTCAATTCTGGTGGTGCTGTCTCTGTCCGCGAATACCGCGTTCGCGGATTTTCCGCGGCTGTGCCGGGCGATCGCGCAAAACAATTATCTGCCGCACGCGTTCGGGTACCGCGGACGGAGGCTGGTGTATACGTACGGCATCGTGGTGCTCGCGGTGCTGTGCGGCGGGCTTTTGATTTTGTTCGGCGGCGTGACGGATCGATTGATTCCGCTGTACGCGGTGGGCGCGTTTCTGGCGTTCACGCTTTCACAAGCGGGGATGGTGGTGCATTGGCGCAGGAATCCGGGACCGCATTGGGTTAAGAGCGCGCTGGTGAATGGATTCGGAGCGCTGGTGACGGGCGTGACCGTGGTGGTGGTGCTGGTGGCGAAATTCGCGGAAGGCGCGTGGATTACGCTGCTGTTCATTCCCCTGACTATCGTTTGTTTCACGGCGGTGCGGCGGCACTATCACGCGGTGCGATCGCTTACGTCGTGCAAGATTCCGGTTCATGCTCCGAGTCTCAGTCCGCCTCCGATCGTGGTAATTCCGGTGGAGCGCTGGAGTAATATCACGCGGCAGGGGATCGAATTCGCGGCGCGATTATCGCCGGAAGTGATCGCCCTGCACGTGGAGCCGACCGAGCACTCCGAATTGTTGGAAACAGACTGGGAACAATATGTTCAGAAGCCGTTCCAGGCGGCGGGCAGGCAGCCGCCGAAGCTACACTTGTTGCCGTCGCCGTATCGCTTTATCATCGTGCCGATTGTTCAGTTCATCCTGGATCTTTCGAAGGAGCATCCGGACCGGAGCGTGATTGTGGTGATCCCGGAATTGGTCGAGGACAAATGGTATGAATACTTCCTCCACAATCAGCGCGGGCGGCTACTCGAATGGGTCCTGATGGCGCGCGGGAACGAACGAATTTTCACGGTCAGCGCGCCGTGGTACGTCGGGAAGCAGAGTTGAGCCCGCGGGATTCCACCGACGCCGCCGGATCCTCGATCGCCAGCAAGCGACTGCTGCCATGGCTGGTAGCGGTCGCCTTCTTCATGGAATCGCTGGATACGACGATTCTGAACACGGCGGTTCCATCGATTGCGGCGGCGCTCAAGGTTGCGCCGCTCAGCATGAAATCGGTGCTGTCGAGCTACACGCTGAGTCTGGCGGTGTTCATTCCGATCAGCGGATGGATGGCGGATCGTTTCGGAACACGGCGGGTGTTTGCATCGGCGATCGGTTTGTTCACGCTGGGGTCATTGCTGTGCGGGATCTCGAGCGACATTCATATATTGGTAGCTTTCCGGATTTTGCAAGGGTGCGGCGGCGCCATGATGGTTCCCGTGGGGCGGCTGACGCTGGTCCGGACGTTCGCCAAGTCAGAACTGGTGCGCGCGATGAGCTTCGTGGCGATACCAGGATTGATCGGCCCGATGCTGGGACCGGTCGCGGGTGGCTTGATTGTCGGGTATTTTCATTGGCGAGTTATTTTTTTCGTGAACCTTCCGATTGGCCTGGCGGGCTTGTATCTGGTATATCGCCACTTGCCTGACTATCGGGAAGAGCATACTCATCCGCTGGATGTAGTGGGCCTCATTTTGTTCGGCTCCGGGATTGGATTGCTTTCCTACGTGATGGAGGTGTTCGGGGAGCATACGCTGGGGTCGCGCGAGATTCTGGGGTTGCTGACGATTTCGATACTGCTGCTGGCGGGTTACGCGGCGCACGCTTCAAGGACACGGTATCCGTTGCTGGCTTTGACCCTATTTCGCATTCGTACCTTCCGGGCCGCGGTGAGCGGGAGTTTTTTTACGCGGCTGGGTATCGGAGGGATTCCGTTTCTGTTTCCACTGCTGTATCAGGTGGGGCTGGGGTTCAGTCCGATTCAATCCGGGATGCTGATGATGCCACAGGCGATCGCGTCGATCAGTCTTAAGCTGACGATGCCGCGTATTCTGGCGCGATTCGGATTTCGCGGCGTCCTGGTTTCGAATACCGTGATCCTAGGCGTGTTTATCCTGATCTTCGCGACGATCGGAGCCGGCACTCCGATTTGGCTGGTAGTTATCGAAGCGTTCGCCTATGGGTTTTTCACTTCACTGCAATATACGACTATGAACACGCTGGTCTACGCGGATGTCACGCCCTCGGAGACGAGCAGCGCAAGCTCCATTGCGAGCACCATGCAGCAGATGTCGATCAGTTTCGGCGTGGCGTGCGCATCCCTGGCCACGGCTTTCTTTGTGCCGGACCGATTTCATTCGAACCCGGACGAGATGATCCACGGCATTCACCAGGCCTTCGTGGTCCTGGGAATACTGACCATCCTGTCCACCATCATATTCAGCGAATTGAAGAGCGGAGATGGAAATGCCGTGAGTATGCAGAAGGTTGTCGGGTCGGCTGTGTAGCTCCTACTTGGCTTCCTTTTTTCGCTTCGCCCAGGCAGCTTTCATTTTCATGGATAACGCTTTCTTTTGAGCGGCGGTCATGGGCTTGCGCTTTCTGACAGGAGCGGCGGCAGGCACGACGGCTGCCACGGTCGCTGACGCCTTTGGCGGACGGCCGCGGCGTGTCGCCGGGGCTCCGAGAGCTGCGATAGCTCGGTTTAACTTGTCGCGCTCGGAAATCAGGAGGGTCAGGATATGTTCTGTAGTCATTTATGAGAAAAGGATAGCATCTGGCGGGAGGATGGGCAATAGGCATTGGTAGGTTGGCAGCTATGTCGCGGGCGTGGCGGGGTACGACTACACCGCAGGCTGAAAGCCATCCCCACCGCGAGACAACTTTATTTATCCAAATAAATAACTTAAATTGTAGCTATCGATTAGAGAAATAGAGATACCAATTACTACGGGCTTCTCTAACGCTGAGCGCTCAACGACGGCAGGGGAGGTTGTTGCGGAATCGCGGCGCCGTCGGTGCGCGGATCCGAGCCGGCGAAGTTGACGGCGCGTTTCGAATCCCGCATGGTGGCTTCACCGTTGCCCATGACGCCGGAGTATCCGGGCATGGGGGTGATGATGTGTCCCCGGCGGCCGAGCTCCTGGCGGACGGCTTCGCTGACGCGAGTTTCGACCTGAACATCGCAGCCGTCGAAGGTGGACTTGGTGAAGCGGGCGGCTTCGAGAGCCATCTGAACGTTCATACCGAAGTCGACAACGTTGGCGACAAACTGGGCGTGAGCCTGGGACTGGTTCCAGCCGCCCATGATACCGAACCCAACCGAGAGGCCGCCCTTGCGCATGAAGGCGGGAATAATCGTATGCAGCGGGCGCTTTCTTCCGGCGAGCGAGTTCGGTTTGCCGGGCTCGAGATCGAAGCCGGCGCCGCGATTGTGGAATGAGAATCCCGCGCCGGGCGCGACCATGCCCGTTCCATAGCCCGCGTAATTGCTCTGAATTAGCGAAACAATGTTTCCGTCTTTATCGATAGTCGAGAGATAAATGGTCTCGCGGCCGTGCGCCTCAAGCTTGGCGCTGAGCTCGGAGGGCAGCACCTTACAGGACGCCCTGTCCATCGTGATCAGATCGGCGCGGCGCTTGGCGAGATCTCTTGAGAGCATTTCCGGGACTGGGACGGGGCCGAAGCGTGGATCGCCGGCGTAACGGGCCATGTCGGCATAGGCGAGCTTTTTGGCCTCGATCATGACATGCAGGGCGGCCGCGGAGTTGTGGCCGTAATCCTTGAGCGGGAAGTTTTCCATGATGTTGAGCATGGAAAGGGCCGCGACGCCTTGTCCATTCGGAGGCAGCTCGTAGACCTGCCAGCCGCGATAAGTAGTGGAGATCGGCTCGACCCATTCCGGCTCGAACTCGGCGAAATCTTCGAGGGTATGAGTGCCGCCTTGCGCTTGCAGGAATTTCACTAAAGTCTCGGTGAGCTTGCTCTTGTAGTACGCATCACGGCCGCCCGCGGCGACCTGGCGAAGCGACGAACCGAGCGCGGTGTTCTGGAAGGTATCGCCGAGCTGAGGCCGCTCGCCCGTGGGCATGTAAGTTTCCTTGTAACCGGGCTTCGCGAGAAGAGCCTGGCTTATCCAGCTCCGCGCACCGAGTTCTGGAAGCGGGAAGCCGTTTTCCGCGTAGTACACGGCGGGAGCGAGAAGCTCTGAGAAGGGCTTGGTTCCGAAGCGGCGGCGCAGAGCGTCCCAACCGGCGACGCAGCCCGGAACGGTAACGGCGTGCACGCCGATGGGGTCGATCTTGTCGATGTTTTTGCTCTTTAGGTAATCGATAGTGAGGGCCTTGGGGGTCCAGCCGCTGGAGTTCAGGCCGTAGACCTTTCCGGTTTTGGCTTCATATATGATGGCGAAAAGATCGCCGCCCATTCCGTTCACGTATGGCTGCGTGACTCCGAGGACCGCGTTCGCGGCGATGGCAGCATCGATGGCGTTGCCGCCGTTCTCGAGGATCTTGGCGCCGGACTGCGACGCCAGAAATTGTGAAGACGCGACGATGCCGAACTTAGTGACCACCATCGAGCGAGCCTGATCGCGCGGAGGCGGCGGAGCAGCCGGCGGCCGGGCAGCAGGCGTAGTGGATCCGGTTTGTCCAAAGACCAGCAGGGAGAAAAACAGCGCGGTGGGTAGCAGCCTCATCTCAAGAAGCTAACATAAGTTCCGCAAAGGCGGAATATGCCGGTGGTATACTAGCGCGCGGTAAACCCAAGCTAGGGAGACGATCAATGCAACATTTACGAAGGTATGGAATCCGGGCGGCGTTACTGGGCGCGCTGGTGCTGTCGTATCAGGCCGGGCCGCAACTTGCTCAGGCGCAGGCGCAGCATCAGGAAGCAACGAAGGCGGATTTCGAGCGGTTCATGAAAGAGCTGTCGAATTGGGGACGGTGGGGCAAGGACGATCAGATGGGCGCGGTGAATCTGATTACTCCGGCAAAGCGAAGGCAAGCAGTAACAACGGTGAAAGAGGGCGCATCGTTCTCCCTGGCGCGCAACGCGGAGACTCAAGGTGCGGTCGATAATCCGCAGCCGATCGTCCGCAAAGGGAATCCGAATGGTCCTCCGCCGACGACCGACATTTCAAGTACGGGAGATTCGTTTTTTATTTCCTACCACGGCTATGTTCACACGCACATGGATTCGCTGTGCCATTTCTTCTACAAGGATCAGATGTACAACGGCTATGCGCGATCGGAAGTGACGCCGGACGGCGGGGCGGCGAAGAACGCGATTCTCAACTTTAAGAATGGAATCGTGACGCGGGGAATCCTGATGGACATTGCGCGGCTGAAGGGCGTGGATTATCTGGAGCCGGGAACTCGCATTTATCCGGAGGATCTGGATGCGTGGGAGAAGAAGGCTCATGTAAAGGTAGGGCCGGGCGATGTCGTGTTCATCCGGACCGGGCGATGGGCGCGCCGCGACGCGAAGGGGCCGTGGTCGGTTTCGGAGGGACTGGCGGGGCTGTACATCACCTGCGCGAAATGGCTGCACTCGCGCGATGTCGCGATTCTGGGTGGGGATGACGCGCAGGATGTTTTGCCGTCGGGGATTGAAGGGATCAGCCAGCCGATCCATGTGCTCGTCCTGGTCGCGATGGGGATGCCGATTTTCGACAATTGCGACCTGGAGTTGATTAGCAAAGAGGCGGCGAAGCGGAATCGGTGGGAGTTTCTGGTGACCGCGTCACCGGCGGCGGTACCATTCGCGACGGGATCGGTGTTGAATCCCATTGCGACGTTCTGATGTCGCTGCATTTTTTGGTTCGGTTTGAGCCGAGGGCGGGGATGCAAGCGCGGTTTCGCGAAGAGCTCCTGCGGGTGCTGGAACCATCGCTGGCGGAGGCTGGGTGTGTGGCCATGCGGGTGTTTGAGTCGGTGCGGGAGCCGGTCCGGTTCGCGATTCATTCGGAGTGGGTGGATGAAGCTGCGTTTGAAGTGCATGCAGCGTTGCCTCATACGGTTCGATTTCTGGAGGCGGCGAAGGAATTGTTGACGCATCCGGTGGAGGGATTGAGATCGCGGCAGATCGCAGGGGATTAAGCCGGTGGATCGCGCCTTGCGAGGCGGCGCTGATCCTGAGCTGGCAGTTGTTTGTTCCGCCCGTGGTGGGGCTCGCCAATAACGGCGACTTCGGCAAGGTGACCGGGATTTTCGGATTGGGCGCCGACGGGCGGGACGAATTCAAATACGCGCCGCTTCACTACACGTTTGCCCACGCGTACAAATTCGACATGGAATACCGGTCGAGCGAGCAGCTCTTAGCGGCCGCGGCGATCGGGTTGAACCGGATGGTCCGGCGCGATGGAGATTTCGATGTGCGGGCGATCGGGTTCGTGCATGGCGCGCTCGTATTACTTGCGTTTGTGCTGATACCGCGGCGCGGCCGGGTGGCCACGCTGGGCACGCTGCTGATTTTCGGCGACGTGTTGTATGTCTCGGCGCTGAATTCGTTTTACATGGACACGGCGGCATACGTGTTCCTGCTGTTGGCGGCAGGGTTCTACCTGCGAGGTCAGGGCTGGTGGCTGATGGTGGCGGCACTGCTGCTGGTGGCGTCGAAGACTCCTCATGCATTACTCGGAATTCCGCTTGCGGGGTTGCTGCGGTATGAAGGAGCCGCGCTGGGACTGAGCGGGTGGAAGGTTCGATTCGCGGCGGTGGCGGTGATCGCGGGTGTCTTGTTGGCGTGGATCACGATGCCGCGGGATTATCGGACGAATAGCGTGTTCAGCGTGATCTTCTTTCGAATTCTGCCGGCGTCGCAGGATCTGTCAGGCGATTTGGAGCTGCTGGGCCTCGACGATTCTTACAAGCGCTATGTAGGCCAACATGCGTTTACCTTTCATGGCGCGTTCGATGAGCCAGGATTCCGGCAGGAGTTCGAGAAGCGGATTTCATATCTGAACCTGGGAAGGTTTTATCTACGTCGGCCAGGGCGTGCGTGGCAGGATTTCAGAAAGAGCCTGGCAGAGGCAGGGTCACAACGGCCGGATTTGGGAAATTTCGATCGGAAGTATGGACGGCCGGAGTTCAGCCAGAGCCAGAGATTCGCGTGGTGGAGCGATTTGAAGAGCCATTTGTTTCAAGGAAACGGCCGGGTTTACTTTGCGGCGATCGTGTTGCTGACAGCGGCGGCGCTGGCTCTCGCGCTGGGCGATCGGGCGTACCTGGCGGGTGTGGTCGCGCTGGTGGCACTAATGTATGTGGAGCTTTTGGGATCGGCGTTAGGCGATGCGCTGGAAGTAAAGAGACACTTCTTTTTGTTTCATGCGCTGGAGGATTTGCTGGTCATGACGACGGTCGCGCTGGCGGCGCGGAGGATTACAAGAGGGTCGGCATGATGTGGAGCTCGGGGACCACGACGCGGGCGGGCATCTTGGCGACGGCGAGCACTGCTTCGGCAACGTCGATGGGTTGCAGCGCTTTCGCGAGCAACTCCGGAGTAGGCTTAATCGGACGTTTTTCGAGAATTTCTGTGTCGACCAAACCCGGACAGATAACCGAAGTGCGGATGCCGTTTTCTTTTTCCTCGACGCGGATGGCGTGGGCGAAGCCGATGAGGCCGCGTTTCGAGGCTTGATACGCGGGCCCGGAGATATCGGGGACAAATCCGGAGACCGAGGCGATATAGATGAGATGGCCGGCGCCGGTTTCGCGCATAGGCGGTAAAACGGCGCTGGTGATGTAGTACGCGCCATTTAGATTCACGCTGAGAATGGTTTCCCAGACCGTCCGGTTCAGGCGCTTCATCGAACGGTCGGGAAAGTTGGTGCCGGTGTTGTAGACGAGGATGTCGATTTTGCCCAGGGCCTGCCGCGTTCGCGCAGCAAGTTGATCCATTTCCTCGGCGACGGACGCGTCGGCGGGAGAGATTTCGAGCGGGTGGCCTTCCGCTGCGAGCTGCTGTTGCAGGGATTGCAAGCGGTCCAGGCGGCGGGCGGAAGCGGCTACGCGAGCGCCTTCGCGGGCGAACAGAATAGCGATCTCGCGGCCGATGCCGCTAGAGGCTCCGACAACGAGCACAACTTGATCTTTCAGTGAAACGGACATGTGCCGTTACTGTAACCGACTTCCTAAGCGCTCTGCAATGCTTGCGCGACAGGCCCTCGGGCCGCGACGCGTCCGGCGAGGATGGGAAGCGGGAGGGACAGCAGCATCACGACGCCGATGACGTAGATGGCGTATTCATAGGTGCCGGTGGTTTCGCGGACGCGCGCGATCAACATAGGAGATGGAATCGCGGCGACGGCCCACATGGCCAGGATGATCCAGCCGTAAATGCCGCCGATATACTTCGAACCGAAGAAATCAGCGGCGAAGGCGGGGAGGACGGCGAATCCGCCGCCGTAGCAGAGCGCGATGGAGCAGACCACCACTTCGAAGAGCAGCGCTTCGTGCACGCGAGGCAGGAAGAAGAACAAAAAGACCTGGATGGCGAAGAGAGTGAAATAGACGCGGGAGCGCCCGGCGAAATCGGAGACCCAGGCCCAGAAGACCCGGCCGATCGCGTTGAAGATGGAGATGAGGCCGACGGCGGCGGAGGCTTGTAAAACGGTCATTCCGGCCTGTTGCTGGGCTAACGGCGACGCCTGGCTGATGATCATGATTCCGGCCGAGGTGTTCAGCGAGAGCATCAACCACAGCAGCCAGAAGCGCCAGGTCCGGATGGCTTGCATGACGGTGAAATCGATTTTCGCGGCTGAGCGCGATACGTGGGTCTCGGTCATGCGGGCCGGGCGCCAGTCCGCGGGAGGGACGACGTGGATTTGAGCGGCCAGGACGATCACGACGACGAAGGCGATGGCGAAGATTTCGAAGGTGGCGGGAACGCCGACGCGAATGATGAGGCGCGCGGCGATGGGGCTGATAATGACGGCTCCTGCGCCGTAGCCCATGACGGTGGCGCCGATCATGAGTCCGCGTTTATCGGGGAACCATTTCGTGACCGTCGCTACGGGACAGATGTAGGCCATGCCGATCGCAATTCCGCCGAGGACGCCGTAACCGGTGTAGAGGCCCGCCAGGGATCGATGGGAGATGGCCGTAGACGCAAGGAAGTAGCCGAGGCCGTAGAGCAGTCCGGCGATGGAGATGACGAGGCGCGGGCCGCTGCGGTCCTGCCAGAGACCTCCGGCGAGAGCTCCGATGCCGATGCAGGCTAGCGTGATGGTGAAGGTCGCGGAAACCTGGATGAGCGTCCAGGATTCAAGAGCGAGCAGCGGCTTGACGAAAACGCTCCAGCTATAGACGGCGCCGCAACAGATCTGGATGAGGATAGCAGCGAAGGCAATCACCCAGCGGTTGGGAAGCTTGCTGACCGGCATACGATTGGTCCCTTCCGTGGCCAGCAAACATGGCTTCCACAAGTCACCCTAAACGTTGTACGTCACTATACACCCTAGCTGACATCAATATCCCAACCGAAGCCGGGTCGGTCGGAGGGACGGACGTAGATGCCTTCCGGACCGCGCGTTACGTGATTGTCTTCTTCGAATCGCTTATAGATGATCTCGGGTCCGCCGGGAGGAGGCATGAAGGTTTCGGCCCAGGGGCTATTGGGCGTGGCGTAGCCGAAGTGGATGCAATCGAAGGAGCCGCCGACGTGCGGGATCACGGGGATGTCGTAGGCGGCGGCAAGAGCGGCGATGCGGCGCAGCTCGGTCAATCCGCCGCACCAGTGAATATCGGGCTGCCAGATGTCGGCGCCGCGATGGTCGAGCAGCTGGCGGAATGCGTAGCGGGTATATTCATGCTCGCCGGTGGCGATGCGCGTGGATTTGATGGCGGCACGAATGCGGCCGAAACCTTCATAATCGCGGGGCTGGAGACACTCTTCCATCCAGTAGACCCGATAGGGCTCGACGAGACCGGCCATCTCGATGGTGTATTGCTCGTTCCACGCCATGTAGCAATCGAGCATGATGTCGCCATCGGGGCCGAGCATTGCGCGGGTATGTTTCACCAGCTCGACGTTTTTTTTCTGACCTTC
>Ga0206933_1175_pt1 | contig 10463 bp, 7 predicted proteins | sample Alteio_BWOrgHeat_15_FD_152937 | JGI IMG/M metagenome (GOLD analysis project Ga0206933, IMG submission 152937) | Enriched cells from forest soil in Barre Woods Harvard Forest LTER site, Petersham, Massachusetts, United States -... | ecosystem: Environmental > Terrestrial > Soil > Temperate forest > O... | reverse complement strand
AACGTCCAAATACCCCGCTTCGTCTTGAGCTTCCCACCCGATTCGATCAGGCTATCTTCAAACATACGGTTTCTCCTACATCAGACCCTAACTACACTTTAGACACCGCGTGCCCCCTGTTTGCTCCCGTGATGCTGTTTTTGCGGCGGCCAAATGGAAAACCGGACGATACTACCTCAAATCCCCATCAATCACAAACTTAAACATGCCTTGCCAAGCTGGAACTGGACTAGACCTTAGCCTTTACCTTCTCCTGGCGGTTCGCTACCTTGCCGACAGGCATCGCGGCGGACGGCTTTCCTCGGTTGGAACGCCAGTCCTGATAGGCAACAAGAATTGGAGCTGCAATGGCGATCGACGAATAAGTTCCGATCAAGATACCGATGACGAGGGCCAAAGAGAAGCCCTTGAGCACTTCGCCGCCGAACAGATACAGGGCAAGGACTGTGAGAAATGTTAAACCCGCTGTCAAGATTGTCCGGCTCAGCGTCTGATTGATGCTGCGGTTGACGATGTCGGACAGCTTCTCCCGCCGCATCAGCTTGAGATTTTCGCGGATGCGGTCGAAAACCACGATGGTGTCGTTGTTGGAATAGCCGATCAAGGTCAGGATGGCAGCGATTACGGTCAGCGAAATCTCTTTATTGAGAAGAGAAAACGCACCGACTGTGATTAAGGTGTCGTGGAAAACGGTGACGACGGCGGCGACGCCATAAATCCATTCGAAGCGGAAGGCCAAATAAATGAGCATGCCGGCGAGCGAGTAGGCCGTGGCCAGCAATGCCTGCTTCCGCAACTGGGCTCCCACCTGCGGTCCAACGATTTCTACGTTACGCACTCCGAAATTCGAGAGAAAGAATCCATCCGACAAGGAGGCGACTACTGCTGGGTCGGCGCCCGCTTTCAGTTCGTCCAGCGAATGAAGCACGCCGTCTTTCACCTTGTCGCGGTAATTGACGATGGCCTGGGCTTGCGCCGTGTATTTCTGGTCGGCGTCCGTGCCCAGATGAAGCGGATCTTTCTGCAAGAGGTAGTTCTTAATGGTGAGAAAGCCCGAGTTGTTCAGATCCTGCTTATCGCCGGGCGCATTCGATTCCAAGGCGTTGATGATTTGAGTCTTGCTGCGGTCGAGCGCCTGCTCACTGGTCTCCTGCTCGGAGACATCGATGAGCACTTCGTTGCTCCCTGGTGAACCGTAGCTCTGGATGCGGGCGTTGCGCAGACCGGCACGATCCATGGCGTCGCGGATGGCATTGTTGTCAGGCGTCTGGGCAAACTTCACGTAGACAAGGGTGCCACCGCGGAAGTCTACGCCGTAAGGAATCCCGTGCCAGAACAGCATGGAAAACACACCCGCCACGCTGAACACCAGCGAGAAAGCGAGGAAATACCACTTCTTGCCGAGAAAATCGATGTTTGGATTGCGAAAAAATTCCACGCCGCGTAGAACTCCTTTTCTTTTACAACGCTCACCTAGCTACATGCTGTTAGCCAATGCTTAAAGCTTCACCGCGCTGCTTGCGGCTGAGCAACCAGTCGAAGATCACGCGAGAGACGAACACTGCCGTAAACAAATTCGCGAACAGACCGAAACTCAGCGTGACCGCAAACCCACGTACCGGACCGGTGCCGAAGATAAACAAAATGATTGCCGAAACAATGGTGGTGACGTGCGTATCCACGATGGTGATCCAGGCATGGCCAAAGCCCTGCTCTACCGCCGAAGGCGGCGTCTTTCCATTGCGCAACTCCTCGCGGATGCGCTCAAAGATCAGCACGTTCGAATCCACGCCCATACCGACTGTCAATATGACTCCCGCAATTCCGGGCAAGGTCAAAGTCGCGCCGCTGTAGCCAAGGAATCCGAGCAGAATGATTAAGTTCAGAATCAGGGCAATGTCGGCATTGATTCCGGCCGCGTGGTAGTAGATCAGCATGAAAATCAGCACGGCCAACATGCCGATGACGGCAGCGGTCACACCAGCGCGAATCGAATCGCTTCCCAGCGAAGGGCCGACAGTGCGCTCTTCCAAATACTTGATCCCGGCGGGCAGAGCACCCGAGCGCAAAATCATGGCAAGGTCTTTGGCCTGCTGCTCGGTGAAGCGGCCGTTGATCACGCCCGTATCGTGGATCTGGTCTTTGATTACGGCAACTTCCTGCACCTTGTTATCGAGCACAACCGCGAGGTTGTCGCCGACGTGAGCGCCGGTGAAGTTGGCGAAGCGGCGGCCACCTTCGCCGGTTAGCGTGAAGCTGACCGAAGGCTGTCCATTCTCGTCGCGCGACTGCTCAGCTGCCCTAAGGTCGCGGCCGGTGACGGCCGACGCGCGTGAAATCAAGTACCACGCCTGCCCACTGTCGCCGGCGCCAACGCTGTGGCCAGCCGGCATGAGCACCTGATCCGGCGGCAGAACTCCGCCTTTATCCTGCAAGGCTTGCTGTTCGCTCGGATACGGCCCGCCGAAAGACTGACGGATTTCAAGCATGGCCGTCGACTGCATGATGTCCTTCACACGCGCCGGGTCATCCACTCCCGGCAGTTGCACCAGAATCTGATATTGCCCGAGTCCATGCTCTTCGATGATGGGCTCGCTCACACCCAGACTGTCGATTCGGTTGCGGATGGTTTCAATCGCCTGCGAGACGGCTCGGTTCTTTAGATCGGAGAGCGCTTGCGGCTTCATGGAAATGGTCCATGTGTTATCCGCACCCGAGGTCAGATTGTATTCCGGCAGGCGATCCTGCACGATTGAGAGCAAGTCGGAGCGGGATTCCGCAGGCACGCCTTTCAGAACAACTTTGTCAGGGTTGTTGATGGGATCGGGCTTGCTGATCTCGGTGTAATTGATCTTACGCGTGCGCAGATCGGCCTTCAGGCGCTCAACTGCGTTGTCGGAATCGACATTGACGGCGTCATTTACCTGCACCTGCAGGATCAGGTGTGTGCCGCCCTTTAGGTCGAGGCCCAGATGAATGCGGTTCTGTAGAGCGGCCAACAATCCGCTGCCCGACCATTGTTCCGGTATCCCAATGATGCCGAACAGGAAGAACAGAAGCGTCGCGACGATAACGATGAGTTTCCAACCCAGATTCTTATTCATGAAAAATAATTCCCTATTGCCAAACGTATGCGCATGCAGCCCCGGTCCCGCGCTTGTCCCGCTTGAACTTTAAGAATTCCAAAGTTCATTTTGTCGCTTCTTCCGGCGTGATAACCGACGCAACCGACGCTTTACTGACCTCTATTCGCAGATTGTCAGGCGGAACTCGCAGATGGAGAGCATCGTCTTTCAGGGCGACGATCGTTCCACGCAATCCGCCTGTCGTGATCACCTTGTCGCCGGTTTTCAGGTCGTTAATCACTTGCTGCCACTTCTTCTGCCGCCGCTGCTGGGGCAGGATCAGGACAAAATAAAGCAAGCCAAACATCAGGATCATGGGCGCAGCAAAGCCCAGGGAGCCAAAAAGCCCTCCGCCTGCCGTTTGCAGTGCTAATAAGTGCTGAACGTTCATAAAAGACTAGAAAGCCGCTTCCACCAAATAATTCGGAACTACGCCTGCCGGCGCAATCGCCGTCAAATTTTACCGCTGGAGTTCTCGCGCTATGAGGCCGGAGATTCCTTCAGCTTCGGACACGAACCGGGGATGCCGAGCTATGGTTTCGGTTGAGACCGGACACACGAAGAACCAGTCTCTTTCCCAAGTGAAATAGAATGACGCACCGACCGCATAGTGTCAAGGTAGAAGCTGAGATTGTGGACGGTATTTAAGACTTGGGCCAGAACCTCATTGGCTGCATAAAGATGCCGCAAATAGGCTCGGGAGTAGCGCCGGCACACCCGACAGCCGCAATTGGGATCGAGTGCGGCCTCGTCGCCCGCGTACCGCGCCTGCTTGATAGAGATTTTCCCCTCTGAGGTGAAGAGCAGCCCATGGCGCGCGGCTCGCGTGGGCAGCACGCAATCCATCATGTCGACGCCTAGATTCGCGTATTCGACGATTTCTTCGGGCGTGCCAACTCCCATGAGGTAGCGCGGCTTGTCGGTGGGAAGATGTTCGAGGGTGGATTCGACGACTTCTCGGGTTAGAGATCGTGGCTCGCCCACGCTCAGGCCGCCGATGGCGTATCCGGGAAAGCCGATTTCGAGGGTCCTCTCGGCGGATTCCTTTCGGAGTCGAACATCCATTCCACCCTGCACAATGCCGAAAAGAGCTTGCGTGGCCTGTGCTTGCGTGGAGACAGCCGCCCTCGGCTGTCTGTCCGATACCTCGGCATCCGCTGGCGAGCTTCGCTCGCCTGGACAGCCGAGGGCGGCTGTCCCCACGTGATCTCTCCACGGGACCTCATCTTTATGTTCGTCGAAGTGCCGCTTGCTTCTCTCTGCCCACCGCAGCGTCAACTCCATCGACGCCCGCATCCGCTCCTGATTCGCCGGATATTCAGTGCATTCATCGAAGGCCATGATGATGTCCGCACCCAGGCCGATCTGGGCGTCCATCGCACTCTCTGGGCTGAAGAAATGTGAAGACCCATCCAGATGGGAGCGAAACGTCACGCCCTCCTCGGTGACTTTGCGCAGTTCGTTCAGGCTGAAAACCTGAAAGCCGCCTGAGTCGGTAAGAATCGCGCGCGGCCACGCCATGAAGCGATGCAGTCCACCTAATTTTCTGACTTGCCCGACTCCTGGTCGCAAGTAGAGGTGATAAGTATTGCCCAGAAGAATCTGAACACCGAGCTCCTCGAGAATGTCCTGCGAGACGCCCTTGACCGACGCCAGCGTTCCGACCGGCATGAAGACCGGGGTTTCGATTTCGCCGTGAGGCGTGATCAAGCGGCCAGCACGGGCTGGGCCGGAGCGAGCTTCGATGTGAAAATCAAAAGACACTGCGGAGATTGTAGCAATGTATGCGAGATCAGCATTCAACCGAGATCCGGGAACTGACAACTGAGAACTGGCCTCTTCACTCCCCCAGCTTCACAACTTCCGATTCCAATTTCCCGTTGGTCAGAAGCAACCGTCCTAAGCTTACTGGTAGCTTGAACCGCCTTGGTCCGGCGCTGCCGGGGTTGAAATAGAGCACGCCATTTTTCATTTCCTGCTTGGGCACGTGACTGTGTCCGTAGATGACGGCTGCGAATTTCGCGGCTTCCGGCTTCAAGTCGAGGTCTTGAAGACGGTGCGGCACGTAGATCAATATTTCACCGATCTCCAAAATGTTAGTCGCTGGAATTTTCTGTGCACATGCGCCGTGGTCGACGTTACCGCGCACGGCGGTGACCGGAGCGATCGCGGCCAATTGATGGAGAATTTGCGGGTCGCCGATATCACCGGCGTGGATGATGTAGTTGGAACCTTGCAAAGCGTCGAGCGCTTCAGGCCGGAGCAGGCCGTGCGTATCAGAGATGACGCCGATGATCACTCGACGATCTAACCGTTGGCCAGTTCTTTGGCTCGCTGCGCGGCTTTTACAACAGCTTTGATCAACGTGACCCGCAACTTGCCTTCTTCGAGTTCGAGAATGCCGTCGATAGTGCAGCCGGCAGGCGTGGTCACTGTATCTTTCAATTGTGCCGGATGCTCGCCGGTTTCGAGCACCATTGTCGCCGCGCCCAAGACTGTTTGTGCGGCTAACAGCGTGGCAACGTCGCGGGGTAGTCCGACTTTCACGCCGGCTTCCGCTAACGATTCCAAAATGATGTAAATGTATGCCGGGCCGCTCGCGGACAGTCCAGTGACCGCGTCCATCAGTTTTTCATCGACCACGACTGTTCTGCCCACGACGTCGAAGAGAGCGCTCGCTATTTCGAGATGCTGGGGTGTGGCGAATTTTCCTTTGCACAGTGCAGTCATTCCGCAACCCACAACGGAAGGAGTGTTGGGCATGGCGCGGACTATCGGCACAGCGCGCTTCAAAACCCGCTCGATGCGGCTGGTCGGCACCGAGGCGGCTACCGAGATGATGATCTGATTCTTCGTCACGCTGGGGCGGATTTGCTCCACGACCTGATCGACAATCTGTGGCTTCACGCAGACGAGAATGATGTCCGCGTTGCGAGCGGCGGCGCGGTTGTCGGTGGTCACGGGAATGCCCAACTTCTTACTGAGGCTGCGGGCTTTTTCTTCGTGCTGTAAGGTTGCTACCGTCGTTTTGGTCGAGAACAACTGTTTTTCCAGAAGCGCTTTGAGCAGGATTCCGCCCATCTTTCCTGCTCCCAGGACGGCGACTCGCTTTTTAGAAAAGTCAGACAATCTGATGTACCTGGCTCAAGACTTTCTGTCGAGCTTCGCTCGACTGGACAGCCGAGGGCGGCTGTCCCCACGTGACTATACCGTCGGAGATTTCTCAGCGATCAGCTTCTTGATCTTCTCCACGAACTCGGCGGCGGACATGTCTTCGGTTTTTTCTTTGCCCCGAATGCGGACGTTTACCTTGCCTGCTTCAGCTTCTTTGTCTCCGACGACCAGCAAAAATGGAACCTTCTGCATGGCGTGCTCGCGGATTTTAGCGTTCATCTTTTCGTTACGGGCATCGACTTGAACGCGCACACCGATGGCCTTGAGCTGATCAGCCACTTTATTCGCGTAGTCAACATGGCGCTCGGCGATCGGAATCATCACGGCCTGAACCGGCGACAGCCAGACCGGGAACGCGCCCGCGTAGTGCTCGATCAGAACGCCGAAAAAGCGCTCGATCGATCCAAAGAGCGCGCGATGCACCATCACCGGCTGCTTGCGCGTGCCGTCTTCGGCGACATATTCGAGGTTAAAGCGCTGCGGCAGATTGAAGTCGACCTGCACAGTCGAAAGCTGCCACAGGCGTCCAATCGCGTCCACCAGCTTGATGTCGATCTTCGGTCCATAAAACGCGCCTTCGCCAGGGATTACCTTGTATTCGATCTTCCGTTGCTTGAGCGCATTTTCGAGCGAACGGTTCGCCATGTTCCACTGCTCTTCCGATCCCAGAAAATTCTTGCGGTCATTCGGATCCCAAGTGGAAAGTTCGGTCTGGTACTGGTCGAAGCCGAAAACTTTCAGCACCTCGAGCGCGAAATCCAGACAGCCGCCGATTTCGCTTTCGATCTGTTCCGGGGTGCAGAAGATGTGGGAGTCATCCTGCGTGAAGCCGCGAACCCGCAACAGCCCATGCATTACTCCCGAACGCTCGTAGCGATAGACTGTTCCCAGTTCCCCGAGGCGCACTGGCAGGTCGCGATACGATTTCAGCGAGTCTTTGTAAATTAGAATGTGACCCGGACAGTTCATGGGCTTCAGACGATATTCCGCATCGTCGAGCTCCATGGAATCAAACATATTCTGGGAGTAGTAGCCCTCGTGCCCCGAGACGTGGAACAGTTGCCGCCGCACCACATGCGGGGTGTAGACGAGCGAGTACCCGCGCTTGATGTACTCCGAGCGCATCCAGTCTTCCATCTCTTTGCGGATGATGCCGCCCTTGGGATGCCAGAAAATCAGCCCCGGGCCCGCGAGCTCCTGGATGGAGAACAAATCAAGCTGCTGTCCGAGCACGCGATGGTCGCGCTTCTTGGCTTCTTCCTGTTTATTGAGGAAGTCGTCGAGATCTTTTTTCGAGAAAAATGAAGTTCCGTAAATGCGCTGCAGTTGCGGATTCTTCTCGTCGCCCAGCCAATAGGCACCAGCGATGCTGAGCAGCTTGAACGCTTTAATCTTTCCGGTCGACGGAATGTGCGGACCACGGCAGAAGTCGGTGAATTTGCCGGTGCGGTAGATGGAAATCTTTTCATCGGGCTTGGTGAACTGCTCGATGAAATGGCATTTCATGAAGTCGCCGTCTTTTTTGAATTCTTCGAGCCCCTGATCGCGAGGCAGAAACTCACGCGCGTACGGAATGTTCTGCTGGACCAGCTCCTGCATCTTCTTTTCGATCTTTTGCAAATCCTCCGGAGTAAACGGAGTCGGACGATAAAAGTCGTAGAAGAATCCGCTCTCGGTAGCTGGGCCGTGACCGAGCTTGGTCTCGGGAAAAAGTTCGAGAACCGCCGCCGCGAGCAGATGGGCGGAGGAATGCCGGTAAACTTCGAGCGCCTCGGGATCACGATCGGTCAGGATGCGGAGATCGGTGTCTTTCTCCAACGGCCGGGTAAGATCGATGAGGTCGCCGTTGGTCTTCGCCACGAGCGCGGCATCGGCCAGCCGCTGGCCGATCGACTTGGCAACATCAAGCGCAGTACCGCCCTTGGGTAGTTCTTTGATGCTCCCGTCGGGGAGCTTGATATGAATGCTGTCTGCCATAAGCCTTTAGTATAAAGCACGTAACGGCGGACGCCCTCGTGTGCCCCGGCGGTCGAAGCGCCGCGACCCCTGGGGGCGATGTGATTTGGGTGAGGCTTGACCCTCTCTGCGCATGAAACTTAATCTGGAACCTCACTTCTTGCTGGTTCTTTCGTCTATCAGATTGGCCTTTCGGAGCCTGATTCGAACCCACGTGAAGGATTTCAAGGACAAAAGATGAATCATACGAAAATCGCTGTATGGCTGTTCGCAGCCATGTTCGCCACAAGTGCCGCCGCTCAGGCGCAAACGCTCACCCCGGGCGCCTCCAGCACGCTGGCCGGCACGCCCGAAGCGTTCCTGGCATCTTGCCGTAGCGACTTGGAGCTGACCAAAAAGCAAGTCGCCGCGATGAAGGCTACCAAGCCGCCGCGCGACGCGATGGCAACTCTGCAAGCGTTCGACACGACGATCCTGATTGCCAGCGATGCCGCTGCCCGCGCAGGACTGGCCGAACAGGTGCAGCCATCGAAACCGTTTCGCGAGGGCGCCCAAGTCTGCGAACAGGAGGCCAGCCAGTTGCTGACTGACATCTCCCTCGATAAGGACATGTACAACGTCCTGGCTTCGCTCGACGGCTCGAAGCTCGACAGCGCTGGCACTTATTTCCTGCGGACTACGCTTCGCGACTACCATCGCTCCGGCGTCGATCGCGACGATGCCACGCGGGCGCAGATCCGGCAACTTCAGGATGAACTGGTAAAGATCGGCCAGGAATTCGAGCAGAATATTCCCGCGGACGTTCGCACCATACAACTGGACCCGTCGCAATTGGACGGCCTTCCGGAAGATTTCAAACAGGCGCATAAACCCGATGCCTCCGGCAAAGTAACGCTCAAGACCGACAACACCGACTACATACCTTTCCGCGAATATGCCACGAATGAGGCTGCGCAAAAAGCTTTCTACGAGGCGTACACGCAGCGCGCCTATCCCAAAAACATCGAGGTCCTGTCGCGCTTGCTGCAGAAGCGTTATGAACTGGCTACGACGTTGGGGTATTCCGATTGGGCGGCTTACATCACCGAAGACAAGATGGTCGCCACCAAGCAGAATGCCGCCGACTTCATCGAGAAGATTACGACAGCCTCTAAAGCCGGTTCGCAGAGCGACTACGACCAGTTACTCGCTTACAGACGGCGACAGGAACCGAACGCTACTACGGTCGACATTTGGAATTACCACCATTTCCTCCACGAAGCCACTATCGAAAAATACGGATACGACTCTCAAGCAGTGCGTCCCTACTTCGAATACTCGCGGGTTTTGCAGGGCATCCTCGACCTTACCAGCCACATGTATGGCATCACTTACAAACGCGTGACCAATGCCCAAGTCTGGCATCCGGACGTTGCGGTTTACGACGTTTACGACGGCGGCAAACTGCTTGGCCGGATTTATTTCGACATGTTCCCCCGCGCCAACAAATACAAGCACTATGCGACCTTCAACCTGGCCACCGGCAAAGAAGGATTTCGCCTCCCGGAGTACGTGCTGGTTTGTAACTTTCCACAGCCCACCGATGGCCCCGGCCTCATGGAACGCGACGACGTAATAGTTTTCTTTCACGAATACGGACACCTGCTGCATGGGATCTTCCGCGGGAACACAAAGTGGGCGACCGGCGATCTCGAGAACGACTTCATCGAAGCTCCCTCGCAGATGTTCGAGGAGTGGGCAAAAGATCCCGCCGTCCTACAGACCTTCGCGCGCAATTACAAGACGAATGAGCCGATTCCGGCCGAACTTGCAAAAAAGGCCGAAGCAGCGGATGAATTTGGCCGCGCCCTCGGTGTGCGTATGCAAATGTTCTACGCTGCGATCAGCCTCGACTACTACAACCGCAACCCGCAAGGGCTCGACACGACCAAACTGCTAGCGCAATTGCAGGAGCAATACACGCCATTCCGGTACGTTCCAAACACTCACATGCAGGCCGCATTCGATCATCTGAACGGATACTCGGCGGTTTACTACACTTACATGTGGTCTCTGGTGATTGCCAAAGACATGTTCACGGAGTTCAAGGCAGATGGCTTGACCAATCCGGTGGCCGCAAGGAAGTATCGCGATACTGTTCTCGCGGCTAGCGGAACTAAACCGGCTGCCGCGCTGGTAAGCGACTTCCTCGGCAGGCCGTATTCATTC
>Ga0206933_1148_pt1 | contig 10536 bp, 9 predicted proteins | sample Alteio_BWOrgHeat_15_FD_152937 | JGI IMG/M metagenome (GOLD analysis project Ga0206933, IMG submission 152937) | Enriched cells from forest soil in Barre Woods Harvard Forest LTER site, Petersham, Massachusetts, United States -... | ecosystem: Environmental > Terrestrial > Soil > Temperate forest > O... | reverse complement strand
TCCTCGCCAGCTCACTTGCCCAAAATCCGGATATGGGCGCAGCCCGGTGGCGGGATCGATGACGTTTACTTCGGAAAGCGTCAACAGGTTTTGCCCGATGCTGCCCACGTAGGCGACGGTTCCAATAAAGTTTGCCGGAAGTTGCTGCTGCACTGAGAAGCCCCATTGCATGACATACGTATCTTTACGCAGGCGGTCATCGTCACGCGGGGAAACGACCCCGGTTGCGTTAACCAGGAACGGGGCGATGGGAAAGCTGAGATTAGGGATAGTCTTGTTGGACAAGGAATAGCTGAACACTTCGTTACTGATGGGAAGATTCTGATCGTCCAACTGACCGTCTTCGTGATAGGTTCCAAAGCCGGCGCGAATCACCGTGGCGCCGCGGTTGGTGGGATCCCAGGCGAAAGCGATTCGCGGATCAAGGTCTCCGTAATTCGGCCGGCCGAAGCTTGCGCCCACTCCGCAAAATCCCTGCGGACCGCAGGTTGCGAAATCAAAAGGATTGGCTCGCCCCTGCACTTCATAAAAGAGCCCGAAATAGCTGTAACGCGCGCCCAGGTTCAGGGTGAAATTGGGCAGCCATTTAAATTCGTCCTGTATATAGCCGTAGTACTGGGTCTTGCGAAGTCCGTTGACCGGCAGAGTTCCGGCAAGGCTGGCGGTGCTGACTTCATTCGCGGCGAAGGCGTCGGTCGAAGCGTAGTTGATGGTGCCGCTTTCCGTGTTCCCCTGGTTCAATTGCACGCGCCGAATCTCGATTCCAGCTTTCACGGCGTGCCTTCCCTTGATCCAGGTAACGTTGTCGATTTCAGAGAAGGTGTTGCCCACGCCAGTGCTGATCTTGTCGTTGTTCAGATTGGTAAAACCGGAGACGGCGAAAGAGTAGGGCGATCCCGATTGATTGATGTTCGTGGTGTACGCGGTGCTGCGATTAAAGCCGAATTTGAACTCGTTCAGCAGAGTGGGAGAAAAAACATGAAGTAGCTCGATGCCCAGATTGACGGGGGAAGATGTCAACTGCTGTCGATCCTCGAGATATTGCCCGGAGCTGGCAAGCGGAGCGACACTGATTGCCTCATCAATGTTAGCGCGAGCGAATAGCGAGGTCTTGTCGGAGAAACGGTGGTCGAGGCGGACCATGCCGGAGTTTTCGTTGACCACCTGCCGGCCTTCGCCAACAAATTCGGCAATGTCGGCACTAATCGGGATTTGCCCGTGCGGATAAGCGTTGAGAATCGGAATGAGGACGGGGGATTCGGCCGCGGCCTGAGCGCGGAACGCGTCACTGGGGACGAAACCGGGAAGGGTCTGACCGAGAATCTGCCGGTATCCTTCGTATGCCATGAAGAAAAAAGTCTTGTTGCGCCGGATGGGACCGCCCAGCGAGGCTCCAAACTGATTCAGATGAAAGGGTGGCTGGGTGGGATTTAAGTTATCGATGGGCTCCTGGGCGTCGAAGACGTTGTTGCGGAAAAATTCAAAGGCGTCCCCGTGGAACTGATTGGTGCCGGACGGCGAGGTCACGGCTAATTGTCCGCCTCCGGTGGCGCCGGCTTCCGCAGTCTCCAGCATAGAGTCGACGCGAAACTCCTCAATCGTGTCGAGCGGAATGGACAGGCGAACGTAGGGCTGCTGCGCCTGATTAATGATGTTGGTGGCGTCGATGCCGTCGTAGGTAAAGTTGTTGTCGTCGCGGCCTCGGCCGGCAAACCGAACCGTGCGTTGATTACTGCCGCCGGTATCGACCGCCCCCGGAGCCAGAGCTGTGAGCGTAGCCCAATTGCGGCCGTTCAATGGCAGTTGTTCGATCTGTACCGGTTCGATGCGGGCGCCCAACGTGTTGGAGGTTTGATCCACCTGCTCAGAACTGGCCGACACGTCGACTCGCTCCTGACCACCGGCGACCTTTAGGGTCGCGTTGAGCGTGCGCGTCTGTCCCACAGCCTGCACTACGTTTTCGAAGACCACGGTGTTGAAGCCGTCATGAGTGAATGTGACGGTATAGGCCCCTACTGGCAGCTCGGGAATGTCGTAGGTTCCTTTGGGAGAAGTTACGGTTTCCCGCTGCAAACCGGTGGCTGGCTTGACGGCGACGACTCGCGTCTGGGGAACAACCCGACCCGACGGATCGGTAACCGTGCCGTTCAATCCCGCACGGTCCACCTGCGCCGAAGACAACGAAACGAGCGTAAGGATAATGCCTACAGTAGATAAAAATTCACCCGTTCTCTGAAGAGCCTTGCTGGCAAAGCGAAATCTCCTACCCGCTTCTCGCATACACTCCTCCCTACTCTTTTGAAATGATTTCATCGCGCTGCGCGCGGTGGGGACGGAAGGGCAGAATAGCAAGGGCATTCCACTACTACCACCCATAGATGAAGGAAAAAGCGGACACGAGTGTAGCAGGCTGGCTGGGCGGTCTGCTGCCCGGATTTGGTGCATGTGCTAAACTGCCGTTCCGATTAACTTGAAAGGCTATGTCCGAAACTACGAATTGGACGGGGTTGTTGTCAGGCGCGAGGACGGGTGCGGTGACGGTGGAAATCACGCGCGACGGAACTCACATGACGGGCAGCTTGCGCTCGCTTGAATCGGGCGTCGGAGAGCTGCACTCAAGATTCGTCGGGCAGTGGACGGCGGACAACAAATTATCAGCCCACACGGTTGAATATTTCAGCGGCAACTCGGGCGGAGGGGTGACGGTCCCGCAAACGGGCAAGATGGAAGGCATGTTCGACGCCAGAGAGAACATTATTACTGGACGCTGGAGCAGCGAAGCGGACCCATTGGGAGAGTTCCGTTGGATTCATGCGGGTAACCCGAAGTCGGCGCGCACCCTCGCTGGGATAACCAGTCACGTGGGGCGATATTACGAGCGATTCGCCAGCGGCGCGAAGATGCTCTTCGAAAAATCCGGATTCACTTGGGAAAAACGATACAACAGGTGGTTGCTGCTCGCTCTGCAACTGGCGCTAGTCGGACTCGCAGGGTTTGTGCTGGTCGCTGTCGTAATCGATTTCGTGGCTGGCAATTGAGGATCGAGCAAGCAAGCATGACGACCGATCACTTTTTGGAGTCTATTGGTTCGAAGTTCTCGCCTATCCGTAGGCCTGGGACCGTTCGTCAAAACACGACCAAGTACGGCAAGGCGGAGCCAAAGTCGTTACGCCGGGAACCGATGTGACGAGTGTGACACCGAGCGGCGCGGCTAATGGTATGGTCGAGGTGAGGATGCACGAGAAAGCACTCAAAAGCGGTGTGGAATTTCACCGCAAGCCGTGATGACCGAGGCTCTGGAGTTACCGGTAGTTGTGATTATGGCGGGCCTGCCGGGTACAGGCAAGAGCACGGTGGCAAGCGCGCTGGTGCGGCGGCTTCCGGCCGTAGTGCTCGATAAGGACACTATTCGAGCCGCGCTGTTCACGCCGGAACGAGTCGAATATTCGCGGGCGCAAGACGATTTCTGTCAGGAGATCATGCTGCAGACGGCTGCGTATTTGCTCGGAAGGAATTCGTCGTCGTACATTCTACTGGATGGCCGGACATTTTCGCGGCGCTACCAGCGTGAGCGCGTGCTTCAGTTCTGTGCGCAACTGCACACCCGATGGGCGATCCTGGAGTGCGTTTGCTCGGAGGCAATCGCGCTCGCGCGCTTAGAGAAGGCGGTCGCAGAGCAGACTCACCCAGCCATGAATCGGACGCCGGATCTATACCACCAAATCCGAAAATCCTGGGAGCCGATCGACAACCCGAAGCTCGTCATCGACACCGAAGGTGGCTTGGACTCGGGTGTGGAACAGGCCACGCGGTATCTCGCTGAGATTGCGCAGCAATCCCGTTAGCGCAGGGCAATTGATTGCATCGAGTGCGGCGGTGAGGCTAAGATTGTGTGCGGTTCCGGCTGCACATGTCTCATAGACTAGGCGATGCGCCAAGTGAAGCCCGCCGGGTGTCGGCCGCCCTGGCTGGGCGGAAGTTTTTTCTGCTGTTCCTCTTTCTTTTGGCTTCTCTCATTCTCTATCCCTACGCCGAAAATACAGTATTCGGCTACTACGCATTCCGGGTGCTCGGCAGCACCGCGATTGTGCTTTGTGTGTATGTGGTCAGTTTTCGGCGCAGTCTGGTTGTGGCCGCACTGGTGTTGGCGATTCCGACGTTCCTGCATCGTGTGCTGAATCTGGGTGTTCATGGAAGTTGGTTTTCTATTCTCAATGTTGTGGGCAGCTTTATTTTCGACGTCGTGATTGTAGTGGTCATCTTCCGCAGGGTTTTTGCTCCCAAGCAACCGGACGCGGAGACGATTTTCGGAGCACTTTGTATTTATCTGCTGGCGGGGTTTGCCTTTGCCAGTATTTATGGCATGGTGGCCTTGCTGCAGCCGCACGCCTTCTATCTCGACCCAATGGCGAATATTCACAGCGTTCCTGACCGCCTTGACTTCATCTATTACAGTTTTGGGACAATGACGTCGCTGGGAGCTTCCGGGATTACGCCGGTCTCGGCGGAGGCCCGTTCCTTGTCGGTGATCGAAGCGATCATCGGCGTTCTCTACCTGGCAGTTCTGATTTCGAGATTAGTGGGAGCCTACCGGCATCCAACGGGGTAGTTCGGTCGTATTAGCGTGAAGGCGCGCCTTTTGAACTGGGCGCGCCTTCGCATTCATCGGTTTCGAAATTTCTTTGGTTAAGTCTTAATCGTTGTCGGGTGGCTCCGGTGGTCTGGGGTCGTGAATAAAGAAGTTCGCATCCTTGGGGGCGGGTATGGCGGTGAATGTCCGAGGCGCGTTGTTTAGATTGAAAAACAGCGCCAGATCGGAGGTCGAGCGACTATCGGCAAAACCGAGCTGGCCTTCGGGGATGCCAAAATTGAGTTCGATGAAGCGCAGAATCGTACCAAAATCGTGCCGATGGTTGTTCACGTAGCCGACCGGTGTATAGGCAGAGACAACGATCAGCGGGACACGGAATCCGTATTGATAGTCACCTTCCACACCGTTCAGGATGGTTGGCTTGACGTGATCGTACCAGCCTCCCCAATCGTCCCAGGTAATGACAATCGCTGTGTCCTGCCAATAGGTGAGCGTCTTTCCGTTCACGGTGTCGGTGCAGCCGCTGTTGCCGATGGCGTTGACCACGGAAGCCACCCAGGAGGGTCCGCCGCCATCGTTGCTGCTGGCGTGGTCGGAGTTGGCCGCCGTCGGAGTGACCCAGGTCAGGTCGTGTAGGTTACAGTTTCCGAGATCGGTCAGTACTTGCGAAGGATTGTTAGCGATGACGTGGCTTCCCCAGCCGGTGCAGGTTCCTCCGTTGGGTACGCAGATGTGGTTAATCGCGTTGGGAGCCGTCCAAATAGAGCCCGGACTTGCCGAATAGTACATCCAGTCGGGGACGAGGTCGGCCATAGTCTGGTGCTCAAAACAGGGGAAGATCTTAGAGTTTTCTACGCCGTATGGGGGCGGATTTGGGTTCGGGGAAAGGACATTGACCGTGGTCGTGGATTTGGCGTTACAACCGGCCACGGCCGCGCTTCCATTCATGTTTTCGGCTGCGAAAATGCCCTGGGCATCGTCGGACTGACTGGGTGCTGAAGTGCCTCCGAAAATAAATTGATGCGCCGGGAAACTCGGCCCCTGATTGGTTTGAAACATGTAGTTGGCCCAGCCGTACTGGGTTGCGAGGGTGAGATAGGGATTCAGAATCCCCGTGGAATTGTCGACATACTTGAACTGCGGGTTCGAAGGGCAAGAGGTACCCTTCTTCGGAATGCAAGGAATGCCGGCAGCGCCGTCCATCTTGCAGGTTGGCGGGTTACCGGCCACAACATCGCACATCTTGTTGAAGGCTGAATGCATGTGACTCAGATCGTAAGTATTTGCCAGGGCTATAGGCGCGGGCTGAATGGAGCCGGACTTCGTCTTCCAACTTGAGGTTTCGATGTCATAAGGCGCGGTGCTTGTTGGCGGGACATGACACGCACCGTAGGGAGCCGAACACAGACCTTGAAAGAGATTGTCCGGGGTACGGTTCTCCTGGAAAATTATTACTACGTGTTGAAAGTTTGAAATCTGAGCATGGGCGGTCAGCGCCGCCGCGAATACTACAAACAACATCCATGTGGAAACGGTTTTCACGACAGTCCTCCTGGGTTCGTTGCGGCGCGAAGCCGCGTGGGAGTATGCTCCCGAGGCGAAGGTGGCGGGCTTGCCCGGGGGTGGGCCCACACACTATCCTCCGGCTACATTCCTGTGTCAAGGGGAAGTTCAGCCAGTGGGTCGTCCGGCTGTGGGCTCGGACTGTCAATCCAGCGGTAGCAGGTATCCAGGCGTTCCGCCCAATCGTCCACCGAATGCTTGGGCGTCCAACACGGCCATGTTCCACGATGTCCACGCAGTGGGTGTGATTCTGATTGTGACATCGTCGAAGGACGCGAAAACAGGCTCGATGTGGGGATCGGCCATTGCCGCTTTGCTCATGTAGCGGCTGTGTATGCGCCGGTTCATCTCGGCGGACGGTTGGCCCGAAATCAGCTCCGCTGTGCCGGTCGCGTTCACGCCCTGCTCGGATCCAGATTTCCGCACGTCCACCATCAGGGAAGCTTTGGCGCGCGCGGCTATATTGCGAGCCTTCCGGCTTTTGGAAGAAGTCGCAATGTATAAGTTACCGTCCTCGAAGAGATACCAGACGGCAGTCAGATGGATGCTTCCGTCCGCGTTCTCGGTGCCGAGAGCAGCGATGTAGCGTCCTTGCAATAGTTGCTGGAGAGCTGGGGCCAGGATTTTAGTCGGCATTCTAGTCCTCCGTGGGCCTTGCCCAGTTCGGCAAGCGAGTCAATCCTATCACTCGTGCTTTCCGTTCAAAACCAACTCCACGAGCTGTGCTGCTGGTCCCGGATTCCAAGACAGAATGAACGCCCTTCTGGCTATTGGTGACATGGCGTGCGATAAGATTGTCAAGGGTACGGACACCACAGCTCTCCCCATGAATTCAACCTCTAACTCCCCAGTGGACGAGCCCACGCTCACGCGGTTCGTCGGATATTTTCTCTGGCTCGGCATGGTCGGATTCGGCGGACCGATCGCCCTGGCCGGACACATGCAGCAGGATCTGGTTGAGGAGCGCAGTTGGATTCGCAAAGAAGATTACCTAGAAGGACTCGCGCTGGCGCAATTGGCTCCGGGTCCGCTGGCTGCACAGCTAGCGATTTATCTCGGATACATTCGAGCGGGTTTGCTCGGCGCTACTGCTGTGGGGGTGGCGTTTGTCTTGCCGTCGTTTGTCATGGTGCTGGGGCTCTCGGCAGCCTATGTTCGCTTTGGCGGGCTGCCTCGGATGCGGGGGATGTTTTACGGAATCGGCGCAGCCGTGATCGGGATTATCGCACGGTCGGCGTTCAAGCTGACCAAGCTCACGCTCGGGAAAGACAAGTTGCTGTGGGGGATATTCGCGGTCCTAGCGGTCTCGACAGCATGGACCTCGCGGGAAATCATTTGGCTGTTAATGCTGGGTGGAATTGTTGCAGTCGTGTTCAGAGCTTTGCCAGCTCGGTGGCAGTTGAGATCGATGGGCGCCTGGCTTTTTCCTGCCCTGACTTTGGGTACGAACAATGCTCTGTTGCAGATTTTTCTCTATTTTGCCAAGGCCGGATTCTTTGTATTCGGAAGTGGCCTGGCCGTTGTACCGTTTCTCTACGGAGGAGTCGTGCACGAACATCACTGGCTCACCGACCATCAATTCGTCGACGCGGTCGCAGTGGCGATGATTACTCCGGGGCCGGTCGTTATCACGGTTGCTTTCATTGGCTATCTGGTCGCGGGGGTTCGAGGAGCGACGGCGGCGGCTTTCGGAATATTTTTGCCTGTCTATCTTATCGTCGTGCTGCTGGCGCCTTCATACAAGCGATGGGCGAAGAATCCCCAGTTGAATGCATTCGTGCGAGGCGTGACCGCCGCGGCGACCGGGGCAATTGCCGGCGCGGTGATCGTTCTGGCACGACGCTCCGTCTACGATCTCCCTACCGTTCTGATTTGCGCCGTCAGCCTCGGCGTGCTGTTTCGCTGGAAAGTTCCTGAGCCTGTTCTCATAGCTTGCGCGGCGGCAGCGGGTCTGGTGCTGTGGCATGCGTAAACCTCGGCCCGAATCTCTGGTAGGGAGGAAAGATTGAAAAGACTTTGTGGCGCCGGTCTCGCCCTGATCATGGTGAGTGCGTTCGTGACGCAAGTGTGTGGTCAAAAGAATCCTGCTTCAGAGACCGCCGCTCCGCTGGTCTTGATCGGTGCCATCCCCTTGCCAAATGTGAAAGGCCGCATTGATCATTTCGGCTTCGATTCCTCAGGCAACAGGCTCTTCGTTTCCGCGCTCGGCAACGATACCGAAGAGATTATCGACATCGGGGCACAAGTGGTAGTTCACAGCATTTCTGGAGTGCCGGCACCGCAAGGCGTGGTCTATTCGCAAGACACGAATAAGATATTTGTGGGAAGCGATAAAGGGAAGCTCTACATCTACGATGGAACTTCGTTCAATTTGATCACCTCCATCGACTTTGGAGACGATGTAGATAACCTCCGCTATGAGGCGGCGGAGAAGCGAATTTACGTTGGCTATGGGGATAAAAGGACCGGTGCAATCGGGATGGTCGATTCCGCGACCAACAAGCGGCTTGCGGAGGAATTCAAACTGGGAGCTCATCCCGAATCTTTCCAGTTGGCAGCGTCAGGCCCAAACATTTATGTGAACCTGCCGGACTTGAACCAGATCGCAGTCGTCAACCGCACAACGCATTCGATCGCCCGCTGGCCGATAACCTTCGGGGGAAATTTCCCCATGGCGTTGGACGAGTCCGATCACAGGTTGTTCGTCGCTACCCGAGCGCCGGCTCGCCTGGCCGTATTTGACACCGACTCGGGCCGCCTGGTTGCGGCGCAACCGACGGTTCAAGATGCCGATGACCTGTACTACGATTCCGCCCGCAAGCGAGTGTATATCTCAGGTGGAGAGGGGTACATAAGCGTATTCGAGCAGGATGATACGGATCACTACAAGCTTCTCGCCAAAGTCAATTCCGCCCTGGGCGCGCGAACTGCCGGGTACTTCGGGAAAGGTCGAAAAGGATTCGATCGTTTCTATCTTGCAGTTCCCGCTCGCGCTAACCATGGCGCTGAGGTGTGGATTTATACGGTGCAGGAGTAGGCCGAGGCGTACGACAACCCCTAAACCGCATTTCTACAGACGATTGTTGGCTGACTATTGCGGCGTACTGGGCCGATCGATGGTCGCGGTGTCCGCGGGAAAGGTTGGCTTGGCCATGAAGAAGTTGTGATCGTAGAGATTGCGATACATTACGCCGGCAATCTCTGCAGCCTTGGGGCCGAAAGTTGGACGGCCGCCTTCGAGAAAGACGACTACAACGATGTGGCCAACGTTGGTTTTCGCGTAGGAAGCAAACCATCCGAAGCGGGTGCCGGCGTGAGAGCAGGTTCCGGTCTTGCCCAGAACTTCTTCCTCGCTAAAGTTCGTGCGCAAGCGGCGGGCGGTGCCGAATTGCACTGCGCCTTGCATTCCGTCGGAAATTTCAGGGATCAGCGGAGCGATGTCCAGGCGGCGCTTCACCACCGGTTGGAAATTCGCGATATCTTCCGGAGCCGTTGGATGCTGCAGGTAGTAGAGCGTACCGCCATTGGCGATGGCCGAAACCAGGGCGCCAAGTTGCAGCGGGGTCACGGAAACGCCTTCACCGAAAGAGCACATCTTGCCGACGCCGCCGAGCTTCGAAGGGATTTCTTCGTTCGGATAAATTCCCAACTGCTCGCCCGGAATGCTATAGCCGGCTAGCTCGCCGAGTCCATATTGATGGGCGTAATAGCTTACTTTTTCAAATCCCAGTTGCCGGCCGAGCGCTTCGAAATACGCGTTGTTCGAATGGGCCAAAGCCATCGTCAGGTTCATGTGATATTGGCCACCCAGACGGACTTGGGTTTCCTTCGTAATGATGCCTTCATTCAGTGCGGCGAGCGCAACGGAAAGCTTGATGGTGGAGCAGGGCTGTGCGCCGCTCGAGAGCGCGAGCTTCTGATTGACCATGGCCAGAATGCGGCCGCTGGTGGGCTCGATCGCTACGACTGTTCCGTTCATCCCACCCAACGCGTCGATGGCGGCTTCGCGCACGATCGGATCTTCTCCGGTGGTGACGTCACCCTCGGTAATATCCTGGGCGAAGGAACTGGTGGAGAAGCGCTCGTAATAGCGATGCCGGGAATGCGCGCTGGTGCGCGTAACGCTCGCCGGAGTCGTGGTCGCGCGAGCGTGCGCTAAATGGTGCATGCGCTTGCGAGCGTGCTGATTCTCGCTAATTTTTTGGGACTTGGATTTGTGCGGGGTCAGGGTGCTGGGATTGACTGTGGCGGCAACGCCAAATTGGCAGAGCCCCAGAAAAAGAATGAACGCGACAATCAGACCGAAACCAGAGGAACGCTTCCCTGAATTCAATTTACTGTACCTATCCCCGGAGTTCACTTGCAGTATGTAGCACGAAACC
>Ga0206933_1161_pt1 | contig 10666 bp, 8 predicted proteins | sample Alteio_BWOrgHeat_15_FD_152937 | JGI IMG/M metagenome (GOLD analysis project Ga0206933, IMG submission 152937) | Enriched cells from forest soil in Barre Woods Harvard Forest LTER site, Petersham, Massachusetts, United States -... | ecosystem: Environmental > Terrestrial > Soil > Temperate forest > O... | reverse complement strand
GCGCCTCGCGCTCCATTTTCAGCTGAATCAGCCGGCGATCGAGCCGGTCCATGGACTCCGGTTTCGAGTCCATTTCCATGCGGATGCGCGAGGCGCTCAAGCGTGAGGAAGACGCGGCCAGCCGGCAGCGCCTGCAAAAGCTGCACGACGATATTGATGCGCTGGAAAAGGAATATGCGGACCTGGAGGAAATCTGGACCGCCGAAAAAGCCAGCCTCAAGGGTGAGCAGCAGGTGAAGGAGGAATTGGAAAAGGTACGCGTCGAGTTTGAGGCGGCGCGGCGTGGTGGCGATCTGGAGAAAATGTCGCGCCTGCAATATTCCACCATTCCTGAATTGGAAAAACAGCTGAAGCAGGCCCAGCAGAGTGACCAGACGGCGGCGCACCAGCTGCTGCGTAATCGCGTGACCGAGGAGGAAATTGCCGAGGTGGTGTCGCACGCCACCGGCATTCCGGTAAGCCGGATGCTGGAGGGTGAGCGCGAAAAGCTGCTGCGCATGGAAGATGCGCTGCACCAGCGCGTGGTTGGCCAGCATGAGGTGGTGGCGGTGGCCAATGCAGTGCGGCGCTCGCGGGCGGGCCTGAGTGACCCGAATCGGCCCAATGGCTCCTTCCTGTTCCTCGGCCCCACGGGCGTGGGCAAGACGGAGCTGTGCAAGGCGCTGGCGACCTTTTTGTTTGATACCGAAGACTCGCTGGTGCGTATTGATATGTCGGAGTTTATGGAAAAGCATTCGGTGGCGCGGCTGATCGGCGCACCGCCGGGCTATGTGGGTTATGAAGAAGGTGGCTACCTGACCGAGGCGGTGCGGCGGCGGCCTTATTCGGTGATCCTGCTCGACGAGGTGGAAAAGGCGCACCCCGATGTGTTCAATATTCTCTTGCAGGTACTGGACGATGGCCGCCTGACCGATGGCCAGGGCCGCACCGTGGATTTCCGCAATACGGTGGTGGTGATGACCTCGAATCTCGGGTCCGACGTGATCCAGTCGCTCGCCGGCGATAATGATTACGACGAGATGAAAGTGGCGGTGATGCAGGTGGTGGAAGAACACCTGCGGCCGGAGTTCATCAACCGTATCGACGAGATCGTGGTATTCCATGCCTTGCAGGAAGGGCAGATTCGCGGCATCGCGGAAATCCAGCTGGAGCGCCTGCGCGCGCGGCTGGCCGAGCGTGAGCTGCGCCTGGAGCTGAGCGAAAAGGCCATGCTGCGGCTGGTGCAGGCGGGCTATGACCCGGTGTATGGCGCGCGGCCCCTGAAGCGGGCGATTCAGACGGCGATTGAGAATCCGCTGGCGCAGCGGCTATTGGCCGGGGATTTTGTGGGCGGCGACACCATTCAGGTGGAGGAGGAGCATGGGGTGTTGAGCTTTCACAAGCAGCTGTTTCATTGAGATGGTGGTGTGAGGAAAACGGGCCCTTTTGGGCCCGGTTTTTTTGGGGAAATTGTTTCAGGTGCGCCATAGCAGGATTAGTGGATTTGCTCCCTCTGCCGTTGGGGTGCCCCCAAGGATGAGGGGTAGTCCGAGCGGCGTCAGGAACGCAGCCGGTAGAGGGTCCGGGGTGAAGGGAAATTATCACTGATGGTTGTTAGCACCGTAGGATGGGTGGAGCGTAGCGATACCCATCAATGGTGGCCTGTAATTCCGATGGGTATCGCTACGCTCCACCCATCCTACGGCGACAGGGCATTGCATCGGCCAGCGCGAGATTCCCCTCACCCTAGCCCTCTCCCGAAGGGAGAGGGGATAAACCAGTCCTGCGGTCATTTCAAGCCGTCAGCTTATTCCGCCTGCAACGTTTGAGTTTTCACTTGGGGAGATGAGTTGTTAAGCCCCCGCGCAATACCGCTGCCATGCCTCTGCAAATGTGTTTTCCAATGCCTTCGTCAATTCGGCAGCGCCGGTACTGCTGGCGGCGATATTGCGCGCGCGCAGGGACTGGCGCAGGGCGTCGAGGCGGGGCAGGTCTTGGGCGAGGTCGATGGCGAGCTGCACGTAGTCGTCGGCAGTGTGGGTGACGAACTCGGGCAGGCCGGCGCCGGTGAGGATGGTGGCGCCCTGGCGGGAGGCGGTGGTGGGGCCGGTGAGGGTGATGACGGGGACGCCCATCCACAGGGAGTGGTTGGTGGTGGTGCCGCCGCTGTAGGGGTAGGGGTCGAGCGCGAGGTCGATGCGCTGGTGCAGGGCGAGGTAGTCGGCCTGGGGCATTTTTGGCAACAGTTCGAGGCGGCTGGTGTCGATGCCGGCGTCGTTGAACAGGCTGTGCAGGCGCTGGGCGCTGGCTTCGCTGCTGACGTTGCCGAGCAGCAGGCGGGCACCGGGCAGTGCGTTGAGGATGCGCGCCCACAGGCGCACGACGGTGGCGGAGATTTTTACCGGGGTGTTGAGGCAGGCCAGCGTGATATGGCCAGCGCTGAGGGCAGGTAGTTCATTGACCGGCGGGCTCTCGGGCGCGGGGCTGAACACGCTGCAGGCGGGCAGGCGCAGCAGGGTTTCGCTGTGAAAAGCCTCGGTGAGGCCGGGCGGGTCGAGCTGGGCGTCGGTGAGGCGGTAGTCCATGGCGTCGAGGCCGGTGGTGCCGGGGTAGCCGATCCAGGTCATTTGCAGGGGCGCGGGTTTGCGGGCAAAGACCATGAGGCTGTTGAGGGCGGTGTGGCCGGCGAGGTCGATGAGGATGTCGATGCGGTCCTTGCGGATGCGCTCGGCCAGGGCCTCGTCGCTGAGGCCGGCGCTGGGCCGCCAGTGCTCCACTAGGGTGCTGAGGCGGGCGCTTGTGCTATCGCTGATGCTGTTGGTGTAGTAGGCGTAGACCTCGACCCTGCTGTGGTCGTGGTGGGCGAGCACGGGTTCGATGAAGTGGGCGACTGCATGGTTGCGCAGGTCGGGCGAGACATAGCCGATGCGCAGGCGGCGCTGCGGATCGCGGCTGTTGTCGTGCGGGCGCCACTGGGCCTTGAGCGGGGCTTCGCAGTATTCGGCAAAGCGGCGGTGTTCGGCAAACAGCTCGGCGGGGCTGATGTTGTCGAGGTATTGCAGGGCCAGCAGGACGTTGGTGCGGGCGAGGCGATACGCGGGGTTGAGGGCGATGGCCTCGCGTGCGGCGGCGACGGCGTCTTCCAGCCGGCCCTGATGGAAGACGAGGCTGGCGAGGTTGTTCCAGGTCGTGGGCTGCTTGGGGTTGGCGCTGAGGGCTTGCCGGTAAAAGACTTCGGCCTCGGTCAGTCGGCCTTGCTGCTGGCAGATGTCGCCCAGGCTGGCGAGGGCGCGGGCGTCGTGGGGGCGCTGTTGCAGGGTGTGCTGGCAGAGGGCCTCGGCTTCCTCCGGGCGCTTGCTGTCGAGCAGGAGCATGCTGAGGTTGGCGAGGCTGTCGGCGTGGTCGGGCTGGAGCGCGAGGGCGCGCCGGTAGCTGGCCTCGGCCTCGACGAGGTTGCCGTTGCCTTGCAGGGCGGCGCCGAGGCGGCTGTGGGTGTCGGCGGAGCCGGGGCGCAGCTTGAGTTCGCGGCGGAAGCTGACGGCGGCCTCCGCCAGCTGGCCCTGGGCGAACAGCAGCAGGCCGAGCTGGCTTTGCGCGGGCAGCAGGTCGGGCTGGTGGCGCAGGGCGAGGCGGCAGCTGGCGAGGGCGGCGTCGGTGCGGCCGGTGTCCTGATAAATACGGGCGAGGTTGGCGTGGGCGGCGGCCAGACTCGGCTTGAGGCTGATGGTTTGCCGGTAGTCGGCCTCGGCCTCATCGAGCCGGCCCAGCGTTTGCAGCGTGACACCGCGGCTGAAATACAGGATGGCCGGGGGCTTGGGGTTGAGGCTGAGCGCGAGGCTGAGCAGGTCGGTGGCATCAGTGTGGCGGCCTTGTTGCAGGGCAATCTGGCCTTTGTACTGGAGGGCGTCGGCGTGCTGGTAGTCCTGACTGAGGATCTGCTGGCAGAGTGCCTCGGCCTGTTGCAGGCGGCCGGCTTCGAGGTGCTGGGCGGCCTGCCGGGCGAGGGCGCTGAGCGCGGGGCTGACGGCCTTGGCGGGCGTGGCCGTGGCCTGCCCGCTTAACAGGCAGCAGCTTTTGTATTTCTTGCCGCTGCCGCAGGGGCAGGGGTCGTTGCGGCTGGTGCTCATGGGGTGCTGGCTCGTTGCAGGTTTTTGGCTGGGCCATGCTAACCCAAGGATTGTGGAAAGCGAATGCTTCGCCTGTGGGCGCTTGCTAGAGTTTGGCGTCGGTAAGAGTGCACAAGGAGGGGGCGGGATGAGTACGGGGGCGTTAAGCGGCAAGACGCGATTCATGGGGATTCTTGGCGATCCGCTGGAGCAGGCGCGCAGCCCGGCGCTGGCCAATGCACGGCTGGTGGAACAGGGGCTGTGGGGGCAGGCCGTATTGATTCCCATGCAGGTGGCGGCAGGTGAGCTGCCGGCGGTGTTGGCCGGTTTGCGCCCGGTGCAGAATTTTCTCGGTGCCATCGTGACCATGCCGCACAAGCAGGCGGTGCTGCCCCTGCTCGACAGCATCAGCGTGGCGGCCAGTGTGGTGGGGGCGGTGAATGTGCTGCGGCGAGATGCGGCCGGCCGTCTGCACGGCGATGTGTTTGATGGCGAGGGTTTTGTGGCGGGGCTGGCGCAGGCAGGGCATGGGGTGGCGGGCCGGCGCTGCCTGCTGCTGGGCAGCGGCGGGGCGGCCTCGGCCATTGCCTGTGCGCTGGCGGCGCACGGGGCGGCGGCGATTGATATTGTTAACCGCAACCAGACTAAGGCTGAACTGCTGGCGGGGCGGGTGCGCGGGCACTGGCCGGCGACGGCGGTGGCCTGCCCGGCGCTGCCGGGGGCTGCTTATGATCTGGTGATCAATGGCACCAGCCTGGGCATGCGCGAGGGTGATCCCTTGCCGGTGAGTGAGGCGGTGATTGCCACGGCGGGGCTGGTGGCGGAGGTGGTGGTGACGCGGGAGTGGACACCGCTGCTGCTGGCGGCGCAGGCGCAGGGCCGGCCTGTGCACGCGGGCTTGCACATGCTGACGGCGCAGATGGAACTGTTGCTGGGGTTTATGCTCGGGGAAAGCTGAGATGAGCCCTGCGCGGGGCAGGGCTCAGGGGCTGGCTCAGGGCTTCCAGTTGAGGGCGAACTGGGCGACGCGCTGGCCGAGCAGGCGGGCGGTTTCGAGGTCGCCGGCGCGGGGGGCTTCGTCGGGGCTGGCGTCCGACGGGGAGATGGCGAGGGCGCCGCCGAAGCCGGCGGTCCAGTTCACGTCGGCGGGGCCGTGGGCCTTGGTGTTGGCGGGCATGAGGCCGGTGCCGACCCAGACCTGGGCGTGCTGCTGGGAGAGCGTCCACAGGTACTGGATGGTGGCGTACTTGTCGCCGTTGACCGAGGCGGAGTTGGTGAAGCCGGCGGCGAGCTTGTTTTTCCAGGCCTGGGTGAACCAGGGCTTGGAGCTGGCATCGGCAAATTTCTTGAACTGCCATGCGGGGCCGCCCATGTAGGTGGGGCTGCCGTAGATGATGGCGGTGGCCTTGCCGATGGCCTCCCAGGCTTCGGGGGGCAGGTCGCCGTTGGCGTCGATCTGGTGGATGCTGGCCTCGGTGACGGCGGCGGCGCCGGCGTGCACGGCCTGGGCCTGTTTGGTGGTGTGGCCGTAGCCGCTGAAGTAGACGATGGCGATGCTGGTCATGGTGCTTTCCTTGTGCTGGAGCCGGGAGGGGCTGCTGCCTGTTATAGCAGGCGTTGCGTTTTAATTTGAGGATATTTGCGGGCGTTGTCGATGAGTCTTGTGTGCCGTGCCGCTGTGTGTGGTCTGTCGCAGATTTGCACGGTATCGGTGCGTTTACGGGTCAATTCGCTACAAATATATGGTGAGACGCTCTTGTTCGCCTGCCGGGGCCGGGGCAAGCTTGGGTGATACTTTCAAATGCCTGACATGTCAGCGTGGACAGGTCAGGCCGGTGTTTTCCTCAACAGGAACGAGGCGCTATGAATATTTTTGTACACAAGGCAGCGGTGGGGCGCATTGCGCAGAGTGTGGAGATCGATGGCCACATGATTCTGGCGGACGGCTCGCTGGCGGAAAACGGCGATGACCTGGGGCCGAACCCGCATGCCCTGCTCGACGCAGCGCTGGGCGCCTGCACGGCGCTGACGCTGAAGCTCTACGCCGAGCGCAAGGGCTGGCCGCTGGAAAATGCCGATGTGACCATACGCCACGAGGAAACGCCGGGCGTGTACAACCTGCACCGGGAAATCACCCTGCGCGGCGACCTCAGCGACGAGCAGCGCGAGCGCCTGCTGGAGATTGCCAACAAGTGCCCGATCCATCGTGTGCTCAGCGGCGAAATAAATATTGATAGCAAACTGGTTTGAGCTGACCGCGCGGGGCGGCCTGGCGGATACGGCACAAAAGTACCAGAAAATCAGGGGCTTGTGCCGTAACACAGCGATAACAACGGGCCTACAGCGCCGCTACAGATTCGTTGCGCAGGAGAGGGCACTATTATCCCATGCCTGCGTGTCAACAACCCTGACTCCTCAAACGTAAGCAACTTGGTTGTACCCCTGTATTTAGCCCGCATGATGCGGGCTTTTTTTTGACGTGCAGGGATGCACTAACGTCGCGGGAGGCATGGATGCCGAGAGCGACGGGGGAGCAAGAATCCCACACGGACTTTTGCAAGGATGCGACGACCCCGGAGCGCGCCGGGAGCGGCGCCCGGGGTGGGGAGCGAGAATCCCACAAGGACTCTGCTACATCCGCCCTCTGCACGGCGGGTTTCACCCGCCCTACGATGGACTTTGGTGATTGTCTGCGGTCCGGGTTTTCGTTGCCTTGCGTTTTGAAGACTGGTATCGATTGTGACTTCCTGAATGCCGAAGCCTGGGACTGGGGCTTTATTTGCCAAGGAGCAGCAGCGGCCCATGCTGTCGGCTACGGAGGGTGCGTAAAGCTCGGAAACGACTGAGGATAATCTTCTTAACTTATTGTTTTATAATGTTAAATGAATTCTAATGGGTGGTGGATGACAGGAGGCTGCTATGGTCCAGATAACCCCATTTTTGACACAGAACAAGGCTCCTTCTGACTTGCAGGACAAGATTGTTGAGTTGATACGTGCAGACGCAGCTTTGAGCACCGCTGTGCCTGAGTCGTTGCGCCAGTCCTTGACGTATCTCCTGAGGATGGTGAACTCATATTACAGTAACAAGATTGAGGGCAATCCTACTCTGCCTGCTGCTGTGTTGCGGGCGCAAGAGCTGTCTGCGGACAAAAGCGACAGCAAGGATATAGCAGAAATCCTGAGGAACGCTGAGGTGCAGACGAAGCTTGCACTTGGCAATATTGATCCGGATTATGTTTGTACAAGGCCGTTTCTTGAGGACATGCACAGGAGGTTTTTCGAGGGACTGCCGGATGGTTTTCTGGAGGTAAGAAATCCGGATACCGGAGAGACCATGCAGCTGGTTCCGGGCGTTATCCGGGAGACAGGAGTTCGGGTTGGCGAGCATATTCCACCGTTGGCGCAAGAGCTTGCTGGTTATCTAGAGTGGTTTGCCCAGGTCTACCAGCCGAAGCGCTTATACGGCCTGAACAGGGTGCTGGCTGCTGCGGCTGCACACCACCGGCTGATGTATATTCATCCTTTTCTCGATGGCAATGGGCGGGTTGGGCGGCTGTTCGGTGACTGCTATATGCGATGTGCCGGATTTCCAGGCTGCGGATTCTGGTCCATGAGCAGGGGTTTTGGTCGTAACACGGCGGCTTATTATGCGGCGTTGAATCGCGCGGATATGTCGCGCCAGGGGGATTTTGATGGCAGGGGAATATTGTCTGACGCCGGACTTCTTGACTTTACCTCCTATTTTGTCGACGTGGCGCTGGATCAAGTCAATTATTTCACCGGCCTTCTTGATCTGAAGCCTTTGCTGCAGCGCATAGATGTTTATTTTGCAACGCGGGTGAAAGGTGGGTACATAACATCCTCAGGTGAGGCCCTGGGACCGCTTGATGAGCGGTGTGTAGATGTGTATAAAAAACTTCTTGCTGATGGTCCTCAACCCAGATCCGCGCTGGCAAAAATTACGGGTGGTGGAGAAAACACTCTTCGTGCAATTCTGCGTGTAATGACTGCTGAGGGGCTGATTCAGATGCCGAAGAAGGGCGAGGTGGCGATTGCACTTTCTTCGGCCTCAATTCCTGTGTTGTTTCCGAATTTGTGGTGAGCTGTCTGGCGGTTTTTGAGAGCTTGCAGGACATGCTCTTGAATCAGATGTGTGCAGGCCTGTTGCACAACGCTTTCGGTGTTGACAGGGCGTTGCCACCTGAGCTGCCTCCTTTCCATGTAGTGGTTTTGACGCTGTTCGTTCTTCTGTTGCCAAAAAATGTCGGGCGATTCTCTGGCAATAAATGGGGCAGTGCCATACACGCCCTATTGCACCACGCCCACCTGCCGTAGCTGACCTTCCCCCGCCCGCAAAAACCGCCCACTACGAAACGTCTTCCCATACCCCTCGACAAAACTTCCCTGCTGGTACACCACGCGGCCATTGATGATGGTGGCGGTGACGGCGCTGTCGCTGCGGTTGACGAGGCGCTGCATGCCGGAGAATTCGGGGATGCCGGCTTCGCGGTAGACATCGACGCTGGCATCGAGGCCGGCGGGGTTGATGAGGGCGATGTCGGCGCGGTCGCCCGGGCGCAGGGTGCCGGCATCGAGGCCGTACCAGGCGGCGAGTTCGCCGGTGAGGCGGTGCACGGCCTGCTCCAGCGGCATGATGGGCTGGGCCATCCCGGTCTGGCCGGCCTCGGCGGCGGCGTGGATGCGGTGCAGGAAGCGCACGGGCATGTTGTAGAAGGCCATGTTGCGCAGGTGGGCGCCGGAGTCGGCAAAGCCGAGGTGCAGGGAGGGGTGGCTGGCGATGCGGTCGAGCACGGCGGGCCGGTGGTTGGCGATGGTCATGCGCCAGCGCAGCTTGGGGCCGTGGGCGACGACGAGGTCGAGGAAGGCGTCGGCGGGGTGGATGCCGCGCTGGTCGGCGACGGCGCCGATGGAGAGGCCGACGAGGCTAGTCTCGGGGCAGGCGACGATCTCGGTGTCGTGGAAGTTGCGGCTCCACAGGCGCATGTCGAAGCGGGCCTCGACGTCCTGGCGGAACTGGCGGCGGTAGTCCTGTTCTTGCAGCAGGCGGTTGCGCTCGAGGTGGCCCTTGATGTGCAGGGCGGCGCGGCCCGCGCCGAATTCTTCAAAGACGACGAAGTCGATGCCGTCGGCGTAGACCTCGAAGGGCACGGGCAGGTGCTGCCAGTGCAGGTCGCTCTTCCAGACTTTATTCCAGAGCTTGGTGAGGCCGAGCAGGGCGGGCACGGTGCCGGATGGGGCGGACTTGGCGTCGGCGGCGACGAGCAGGCTGGTCTTGAGCCGGGGGCGCAGGTGGAAGCCGGCGCTTTCGATGAAGAAGAGGATGGCGTTGAGCGGCCTTGTGGTGTTGGGGGCGCTTTGCAGCACGCGCCGGCGCCGGCGCAGCACGCGGTTGAGGCGGCGGTATTCGCGCCAGCTGGCGAAGGTGCTGGGCAGGGATTTGGAGCGGTAGCGCTCGCCGTCGAGCTTGTCCCAGGGGGTGGTCATGGAGGAGAGGCCGAGGAAGCCGGCGTTGAGGGCGTCGTCGAGCAGCTGGGCCATGCGCTCCAGTTCGTGCTGGTCGGGCTGGCTGTGGTCGTCTACCGCGCGGCCCAGGCCCATGACGTGGGTGCGCAGGTCGGAGTGGCCGAGGAAGGCGGCGACGTTGGGGCCGAGGGGCTGGCTTTCGAGGTGGCGGATGTAGCCGGCGGCGCTGTCCCAGGTCTTGAGGCGGGTGAGGGCGCCGAGGATGTGCTCGTGCGGGATGGCTTCGACGCGGCTGAACAGGTCGGCGCAGTCGAGGGCGTTGGCGTGCACGGTGGACAGGGAGCAGCTGCCGAGCACGACGCTGGTGACGCCGTGGCGCACGGACTCGGTGAGGCCGGGGGCGACGAGGATTTCGGCGTCGTAATGGGTGTGGATGTCGATGAAGCCGGGCAGCACCCACTGGCCGGCGGCGTCCACCGTTTGCGCGCCGCCATGGTCGGGGAGCGGGCTCTCGGAGATGGCGGCGATGCGGCCGGCGCGGATGCCGAGGTGGCGCAGCGCAGGGGCGGCGCCGGTGCCGTCGAACCAGAGGCCGTTGGCGATGATGAGGTCGAAGGGCTGGGGGGACTGGGGCATGTTCATCATTGGGCTCCTGGGACGAGGCCGGGGGGTGGTGTAATTTACTGTTTTGTTTTTTTGCTTTGCCGGGCTGGTTTACCTGGCGTTCTGCGCGGGCTGCATCTTGGCAGCCACACTCGCTCTTTGGCGCTGCCGGTCATTGTTTTTCTCCGGTGCAAACGTTTTCAATGATATTCTGGTTCTTGAGTTTCTGGTTAAAGACTGAGGCAAGGGTCAAAACGCCATATCTATGGTAATAAATCGAACACCCATCGGGTGATATGGCAATGGATTCATCCAGGATGGAATGTTTTTCTATCCTGTAAAGCACGCCGTTTTTACGTATATATAAGCCATTCATGCCATCAAATGGAGACATGTTCACAAAGTGAATAAGTACGCCTGCCTTTGTTTCCATAACGGAAGCAAATCCGCCATACTTATCGACTATCTTTTTGAAAAACGGGTCTATCGTAA
>Ga0206933_1166_pt1 | contig 10921 bp, 5 predicted proteins | sample Alteio_BWOrgHeat_15_FD_152937 | JGI IMG/M metagenome (GOLD analysis project Ga0206933, IMG submission 152937) | Enriched cells from forest soil in Barre Woods Harvard Forest LTER site, Petersham, Massachusetts, United States -... | ecosystem: Environmental > Terrestrial > Soil > Temperate forest > O... | reverse complement strand
GACTCCCTCAAGTGCACTGCCACAGCCAGCCGCTAACACGACAATTGTCGCACCAATGTACATAGGCGAGCCCGCCGCTGCCCCAGAGGAATTCTTTGCCGTCGACGGTGGGGAGCCAGGAGTCAAATTGGGCTAGGTGGGTCATGGGCTGCTGGCAGAAAGGGCAGGGTGGGTAATCTGCGCTTTGTACCCAGCAGGGTTCGCCGCCCAGGCGATTGAGATTGGAGCCGTGGCTGTAGGCCCAGTCCTGCTGACGGAAGCGCTCGGGGGTTGGGGTGAGTGTAACGGGTGTGGCAACAAAGGGCGCGACCGGGAATTCCGGCGCCTTGTGCGGGCCGTCGTGCAGGCAGTGGGGTGTGCCGGTGCTATCGTGGCGGTAGTGCAGGTAGGGGCTGTCCCATCCAAGGCAGGAACTGCACACGGCGAGCGTCAGCGGTTGGCCTGCGCTGGGCATGCCGGCGGGCATGGCTGGAGTTTCCAGCAGGCGGACCAGGGACTGGCCACAGAGGCCGCAGTCGCCGTCGAGCGTTCCACCGACTTTAGCGGCAATACCGTCCTCTGTAGGCAATGCCCAGTCGGGGTGCCGGCTCTTCTTGCGCGGATAATAACCGTTGTTATGGGCGAAATACTCGTCAGGAAAACGGATATGCCAGACAGGGTCGTGGCAGAGCCGATGCAGGCCTTTGTCGACACTGAAATGGTAGCCGACTCCGTTGAGCTCGCTATTAATGCTATTGAGTGCGCTGCGGGCATCGAGCAACTGGTAGCGGCCAAGAGCCTCGTCACCAAGGGCCAGCAGGTCGCGCAGTCCAGGAGGCTCGTCCTCATCGGGTGGTAGTTGCGGCTCGCTGAGCCAGGGGGCGAGGCGCATGAGCACGGCGGGCTGGCGGGTTTGTAGCAGGCGTTGCCAGGCCTCGTTGCGTGTTGCGATATTGAGGCCGCGTGTCTGCACGATTCGGAACTGGGCTTCGATCTCGGCGGCGTCAGCTCTCCGCCAGGGCCAGAATCTGGTGTAGCCGCTGTCGTCAAAGACCTTGTGCTCGCGTAGCCAGCCCAAGTGGGGCGTGAAAAGCGATGGGAATTGCTGGGCGATGTTGGCGAAAAGGCTTTCCGTGCCGTCGGCAAATCCTTCGCCTGAGCGCAGACCGGCCATTAGGGTATCGAGGCAGAGGGCAATATCGGCGAGTTCGAGCTGAGGTAGCAGCTCTTCCACCTCCCTGAGGTACATGAACAGGTGACCCAGTACATGGCGGAGTTGGTCGGATGGTGTGCGCATGGTGATCCTGGCAGCTTCTTATTTGAACTTATGGGAGCATGTTCGCACGGGATTGGCCAGCGGGGCGCAAAATTTACTAGCCGCTTCAGGGGCTGTGGAATTAGCGGCTGAGAAGGCAGGGTGCCGATGGCACCTGACAATGGTGGCAGATTGACTTTGCCCAAATGTTGGCGCGTAATCTGCTGATTTATAATGATAAACGACGGCAGGCTTGTGAAATTCCAATTTGCGTCGATGACTAAGGCAGTAATGGGCTGGCACCCACGACAATGAAGAAACCGAGGGATTATAAAATTCCAAGATCATTGCGGCCAATGACCTGACTTCACTGGATGAAAATACACTCTCTATGAGCTTCTTTTTTACTTTACTGGATGACAGTCTACGTCCGCGCGGCAGCCGCGACCCGATTGGACTGGAATTGGTGTGGTCGATGGTCGGCCGGAAACTAGTAGGCAACCTGACGACGGTAACCTCCAGCCTTGACAACTTCATCATGGCCCTGTTGGGCTTTTATCTTTGCGGTGATGAAGGCAGGGCGGCGCCTGCTTGGGAGTTGTTCGAGCGCTTCGAACAAGCCACAGGACATGCCCGCGCTATACCTGGAGTGTTGGGCATCCGTCGCATCGAGGCCAGCAAGAACAATGAAACTGTCCTGCTTGGCAACTCCCCGAATGCTAGGATTCTGGACGATCAGAAACGTGCTGGCATTTGGGGACTGTACTCCACTGCCCTGACGGTTACAGGGCTTTCGACGGCTGAACGATTGCTGACGCTTGAAGGTCATCGGATTGCTGAAATTTTTCTTGCAGCGTCACCGTACGTTGACGTGATGTCACCTGTCCTGAACCGACAATGCAAGGTGCTGCAACTCCCGCAGAAGGATGCAATAAGTCGTTGGGTGCTTGCAGTCATTGAGTGTCAGGTGGGCCGCGATGCGCTTTCGGAAGCCCTGCTTTCGGGGGGTAGTCAGGGAAGCGCTTGGCAGCAGGAGTTGTACCGCCAGTGTCAGAAGTTTTTGCAAATAGGCAGTGCTGCGGATGGCGCGGTCACTGTCAGGCAACTGTTGCGGTATCTGGTGAGCAACTCAGAACCGCTTGCCAGTTATGCTAAGAGGCTTGAGGCTCTGGATGAAGCCCTGGCGCTGGCGAACCAAGTTTTTTTTCGTTTGTTAGCTTGTCACGGCTTAAGCGAGAGCAAAGTAGTGGAGGAGATGAGCGTCCTAAACGCATGGCCAAAGCATCGATTGCTGGTGCCAGACTTTCCAGAGTTGACGGATTCGGAGTGGCGACGGCGCATGGCGGTTCTGAGGAAACTCTGCGAAGACATTCGCAATGAGGATTGGCAGACCGCTATTCGTAGCTTGCTGGATTATCACCGAACAATCATGGAGCCTCGTGGTGGGTCGCCTTGGTGTTTCATTGAAAACGAAAAAATTAAGGTTGTCACCAGTAGTTCAGGGGCACCGATGCCGTCAGCTAATGAGCTTTATGAAGGGAACTTTGAGAAATGGATGGCCGGTAAGAGCACCGGATATTTTTTACCCTCGTTTCTTTCTGTTCTTCAGCAAACAACGCATATAGTGACCTCGCCATGAGTCAATCCCCTGCTTGGAGTATGCTCAAGGATAGCTTGGTGGACAAACTGGAAGGCTATCACGTAAGGAATGCGCTTTTCACAACCTATGCGTTTGAGCCCGAGTTCTTTGAAACAAATATCGTGCCTCTCCTGCTCAATGATCGGGGAGCTAGCCTCTCCTTGCATACGGTGGTACGACGCCTGCAGCTCGAATGCATACTCCGCGAGACTCCGCTGCCCGTGGACGTATATTTCGATGCTCGTGTCGTAGCTCCCGGAGTTCCGTGGCTCCCGTACGGGATGCATCCGGTGAAACTTGCTGGAGAGTTCCACGGCAAGGTGATCCTACTCCTACTCGAAGATGAAAGCAGAAATATTCACTGTTTGCTCGGTGCTGGTTCGGCCAACCTAACACGCGCGGGCTGGTGGGAGAATGTTGAGGCATGGCATTTCGAGGGACCGTTCGACCCCCAGCGGCCTCCAGCCGGAATGCTTGAGGGAATTCAGACTCTGCTGGAGGCCCTGCCTCGTCGGCAAGGAAGCGCCCTCGCTCAATTTAAGGCAGCCTTCAAAGATGCTCGGCCGACACGAAAGAGAGGTGCGGCAAAGGAGTTCGTCGCATTCACTCCCCAAAAGGACACGCGCTTTTTGGAGTGGATTAGCCGGAAGGTAAATAAAGAGTCAACTGCCGATGCGATCGAAGTCATTTCTCCTTATTTCCCCGAGACAGGACACGGCGCTCTGGTGGCAAGACTGCTGGAGTCGACCGGTACGCGGCGTCTGCACCTCTGGTTGCCGGAAGACACTTGGTATGCCGGAGGCCAGGCCGCATTGATCGAAAAGAAGCGATATCTCGAGCTGACAGATGTCAAGGATTTGACTTGGTGTCGCTTTATCGAAAGTTCGTTGGCGAAGTGTAGAGATAAAAATTCCACTCCGAGATTTTTGCACACTAAAGTAATTCGTCGACAGGGTGATTTTGTTTTCATGGGATCCGTCAATTTCAGCAACAAGGCATTTGACCTGAATTTTGAAGCAGGCTTCCTATTTGATGACACTGGCCCTGAATGGCTTACTGGTGCTACTGAGCGTCCTGTAAACTTTATCGCTCCAACGGAGGTAGCCTGTCACGACACCGGTATTGAGGATATGCCGACCGCAATGGCAGTATTCAACTGGCAAACTTTGTGTCTGAGTATTGACTTCGGTAAGTCAAAGCATTGCCAAGCTATCAGTGGGAAGGTGGCCGATTTATTAGATGCCAGTGGCCAGCCTGTTGGCATTCGCATACGTGTTCCGCTAGAAGGCGAAAAAGAGCTCACTGTGCCTGTAGATGGGCCGCTGTATCAGAGCCTCCGAAATAATTGCTGGATTAAACTCGAGTTTCGGAGTGATGGAAATGCCATGATTATCTGGGTGCAGCAGGCAGACCTTGCGTTCAGGCCGCCGCCGGTCGGCCTTGAGCCCGATCTCTGGAGCGTGTTGGACATGTGGCGGGGATTGGGTGCGGGTAAAGCTGGCTCACAGCCGGGTGATTTTGCTGCACTTGAAGTGATGTTATCACGTCTCACGGGTTCGGAGGAGGAGGTGCCTGAGGTGGCTGATTCCAAGGATATTTTCGCGCCTATCGCCACAGTTCACGGAAGTCTTTATGCTCTGCGACAGGTGCTGTTTGGGTTGAAATTGGGTGAGCCACGCTTACATTACTACCTTAGTTCTCCCCAAGTTGACACGTTGCCAAGCCTTCTACAACTGGTTGAGAAGACGCTGGATGCTGGCGGTTTTGATGTGGTGGAGGTCTGGGTGATCCTGATGTGGGTTGTACAAATTGGCCGCGATCATCAGAAATTGGCACCAGGCCGCGTCATTCTCAGTACAGCCCAGCGTCTGCTGGATCGACTGCATGGCTTGCCGGTCATGGCGGCAGTTGATCCACTTTGGATGCGTTGGGTTGCGGAGATGTTCTTGTGCCGGCCCGGTTGGGAAGCCGCCGTCACCCGCGGATTTGAATAGGGCAACTGAATGAGCAACTATACGAGGCATCGCCCCTGGTCAATGGAGGCGGCTGAACGACTGCTGGATATGAGCGGCGGGCTGAGCGAATTTCAGGAGTTGGGTAAGGAGCAGTTGAAGGCTGCTCTGGCTTTGCACCGTATGCTGCTGCTACAAGGCTGTGCCTATCTTGCCGACGAGGTGGGAATGGGCAAGACGTATGTGGCTTTGGCGGTCATAGCTTTGTTTCGCCACATCGATCCGTCCTTCAGGGTGCTCTACATAACTCCCTCCCGCAATGTAATGGAAAAGTGGCATGGGCGCGAGCTACCGGCGTTTCTGGGAGGAAATATTCGGATTCCGTATGCCCAGCAATTTCCGGGCGCGCCCTCCAGTGCCCTGGCTTGCGGCTCCGTAGATGAGTGGATTCGATGCGTACGTCAGAAGGAGCCACCAAACGATACTTTCTTATCCTTTACCTCATTCAGTTTTCCCTTATCAGGCCATAAAGATGATTGGCAGGGTCGTGTCAAGGGCTTAGCAATTGTAGCTGGCACGTCCTTAAATCTTGCTGGCGTCGAAAAAAAGGAAACCTTCAAGCAGCGTGCGGCAGAAATTGTCAATGCCGTACTGCCAACCTACGACCTGGTCGTGATTGATGAAGCGCATCTCCTCAAGAATGATGCTTCGGATCGGGCTCGGTTTCTCTCTACAGTATTGGGAACCGACGGGCAGGGAAGCGTCAGGCTTCGAGGCGCCTTGCTTCTCTCCGGCACTCCGTATGATCGTGATCTTTCCCAGTTGGCCCGTCAACTGAAGATGGTTTCGCCGAGTAAGAGCCGGAACTCACCATACCAGCGGGTCGAAGAGTTGATCCTGAAACGCCAGAATGGATATGATTGGTCTGTTGTTCATAAGGGGCTCAAGTCACTGATTGTTAGGCGCGTGCAGACGCTGAAGGTGGGAGACCGGCGTTTGAGCCGCAACCAGTACCGACTTGAACACCGCAGCACGGCTGGTATTACACTGACAGCCAATGACCCGGCAACGCTACAGCAGCGATTGTTCACGGCCATGGTGCAGAAGCGGCTAATCGAACATCTCGACAATTCTAATGCTGGGCGCTTCCCGACGGCCATGTTTGCTTCTTGGGAAGCATATTCGTCGGCTTCGAGAAGGGCGCTACCTTCAAAAATGGAAAAGGCGAAAGACGACCTAGTTGAAGGTGATGTCCTGGACAATGACGAGAAGGGTTCGCCGCGCGAAAATGCACTCGACTCCAGCCTTATGAAGAACATCGTAGAGTCGCATGAAGCCGTGTTTCAGATTCCGCCTCCGCATCCGAAACTGGACAATGAGGTAAGGCGTTTGGCCGAAGAGGCGTTGCAGCGGGGCGAGAAACAGTTGGTATTCGTGCGCCGCCTCAAAAGCGTGGATGATCTCTATTTGCGCTTGAACCGTGCATATGATGAATGGCTCGCTGATTATCTCGAGGGGCATGGTTTGCTGTCAGCAAACATTTGGGTAGAGCAGAGCCTGATCATACGAAGGGAGTCAAGCCCGCCTACATCGAGTGCGACTGAATCTGTGGGTTTTGAGCCCGAAGGCAAGGATAGAAAAGGAGAGGAGGAGGAAGATATTCCTGTAAGCAGGGAAACCCTGTTTAGCTGGTTCTTTTGCGGGAAACTCACTACCGATGGGATAGATTTTGCATCGCGGCATAAGTTGCCCCTGCCCTCCGTCCTGCGGGCTAGGCTACGTGATCCTGACCGGCAGGAGTCGCTGATCGCCGAGATTGACTGGCGTTGGCTTTTAAGTGCGGAAGGGTATGTATCCTGTTATGTATCAATCGACGAGATCGTGGAGCAGGCCGCTAACGATGGTTCGCAAGGTGCTTCTACTCGTTTGAACCGATATCGTCGACTCCAGATGGCGTGGGCAAATTGCGCAGCCAGTAAGTGCGACGGTGGCGTGAAATCGGCATTAGCTCATATTGCAGACTATCTGTTGTTCCTAGTGAAAAGTACGCCAGTTGGTAGTGTAAAAGACGAAATAAAGCTCAAGGAAGCGCGTGAATTGCTGAGTTCACCAACGCTCTACCAGGGGCTGGCAGAGGCGGGTTCCCTGACTCAAATCCTGCCGGGATGGGCTACTGCTTGGTGCAAGTTGATAACCTCGGATACATTGGCTGGCCAGCACCTGCAACGGCTTGATCTGCATCGGGAGTTAATCTTCGCCTTGCTGCGCCTAAACCATCCCTTCATCGACCTTTATATTTGCTGGACTCGTTCGCATAATCGCGAAACGGCGGGACTTGCTGCGCAGGACTTGGTGGACTGTGTTGTCGCTTCTTGCCGAGGCCTTAGCAAACGATTAGATACTGGTAACATTCTTCGACTACTGGCAGATGCCTTTGATCATGTCGTCAAGACTAATTTCGCGCCGTTGGTGGAGGCTCAAGGGCGTATCCCGCGATCCGAATGGCGGAATTATATCCGCCAGCAACTGGTGCCTATTTCCCCCATTGAGTGGGTCAGTGGCGATAAGAGTTCTGATAATCGCAGTCCGATTGCGCGCCGTTTTCGGATGCCTGGCTACCCTGTTGTTCTTGTCGCCACCAGTGTCATGCAGGAGGGTGAAGATCTGCATGTATGCTGTGACCGGGTGACACATTTCGGAATCAGCGGGAGTCCAATTGGCATTGAGCAAAAAAATGGGCGTGTGGATCGTATTGGTTCAATGGCGCATAGACGTCTTCAACGACTTAAGTCAGTGGAGCAGGCCGGGATTCGTGTACATTTCCCGCATCTGACGGAGTCCATGGAATGGTATCAGATTCGTGATCTAGCCATTAACTTGAACGAGCACTGGCGGTCCATGCACAAGTTCGATGGTGCCTCACCTGAAGAGGTCCCCGTGCTCGGTGAAGTCATTGCTGACCGCCGCCCGATACCGGAGCAGTTGCAAGAGCGTCTATATTCGCCATTTGAGCCCGAGGTATTTGAGGGCGAAGTTGGTTGTGTGAGGCTTGAAGATATGTGATGGGCATTACACGCCGGGGACCAGCCTTTGAAGAGGAAATACTAGAGAGTTTGTGTCGACAGGGTGGAACTAGGCCGAGAGCATCTCAATGTTGCGTAGCGACCAGCGACCAGCGACCAGAGCAACTGGAAACTAAACATGAATATCACTCTACTCTGGCTCGTGCCGTCAAGGATGGGTCCATTATGGAAAGAAGTGGCGTACGAATCCCTTGGAGTGTAGTGCTGTGGATTAGGCTATAACCGACTGTAACTGGTTCCAGCGAGTAGTGTAGTGTGGTGGACATCTCCTGTCAGATTTGCCGGTTAGGTTTGCGGGAAGCATTAAGATGGCGATCGTCGCGGCGAGATGTTTAAGGCGTTCTTGGTCGAGGCACCGGATGGAATTGACTACTGCAACCGGCATTTCCGGGCGCTGCATATTGTCTATCCGAGTGAGGCGCTTCGCGTGAAGCTTAAAAGTCGCTATCGCCAGAGCCGGCGAATTGTCGACCGGCTCAACCGGATGATTTACCAACTGTTCTGCGTCGACAATCTTGCTAGGCATTGCGTGATCCGGCTTGATCTGGAATACATTTCAAAATTGGCAGCTACCGATGTGAGATCGGTCCGTTACAGAGCGGCGCCTTACTAACCAAGTGGAGAATTAAAAGTGGCAGCGGAGCAAGGCGATAGTGGACTCCCGGGGTATCGAGGCTTCGAGTACCAAATTGAAGCCTCCGTCTGGGTCGCCTTGACTGCATTATTACGTGATAAGCGGGCAACGGAAATCCACATTGAGCCCGATAGTGCCGAGGATATCGAGATTCATTTGGTGCCGGAAGAGCCAAGTGTGACCTTAACACTTCCGGTTTCCGGCAGTAGGCGACTCATTATCCAGTGCAAGACTCGCAGCACTGGCCCATGGACGAAGGATGCATTTTCCCTGGTGATTGGTGATGGATTGGCACGGCTCAAAAAGGGACCGAGGGGGCCTGCCCCACGCAAGCGAGCGCTAGAAATCCTGATAGAGGAACAGGATGCCACCTACTATCTGTTGACCAACGCATTCGTCGATAGCAATTTGTTTGACTACTTTCAGGATGACCTAACCATTCCGCCCCGCCGTTTGGCATCTGTTAAGTCGTTGCTAGATAAGAGTCTTCAAAAGGACGCCAATCATTTGAATGGTCGGGTATCGATCGTCGCTGGATTGAGCCATGAATTGCTCAATCTTCGCATCGAGAAACTGCTGTTTAAACATTTTAAAGTGCCTTACCAACGAGTTGAGCGTTGTATGGCGGCTCTCAAAATGGCCTGTCGGGCTCGATTGCTCGGCAACGCGCCTTCAGCGTTGACTGTCGGCACCCTTGCCGACATCATTGCGGGACATGGAGGCATCTCAATGGAACTTGCGCCGCGCAATGTTCAGTTGCCGATGGACTTTGAGCGAATGTTTGAGCATCTTCGGGAGAACAACGTAATCTTGTTAGTTGGGCCTTCAGGCGTTGGCAAAACTACATTGGCGCAACATCTGGCTGAGCTGCACCGAAATGAGCCGATCCCTTTTGAAGTCTTTCACCTTCAGGACATTGGCAGCCTATATGAGAAGTTGGAGCAGCCTGGACCGACCCTTTTCGTTATTTCTGATCCCTGGGGTAATACGGATCTTCTGTCGACGACCCAGCTTGCTCATGAAATGCGAAATTTTTTGACGCGAGCATGCCATGACAAGCGTTTCATTATTACGTCGAGCAGTGATATCTATCGATTTTCTGAAAATGCTACGAAGGCGTTCCTTGAACCCTATTTGTATAAGGTGTCCGAAGGAAGCTACAGCGAGGATTCGCTCTGGACAATAGCAGTTCAGCCAGTTTCCGAATTTCCGTCAGCGTTAGACGCTGCGAAAAGGCACCGTCGCGAGATTTTGGCTGTTCTGAAGACGCCATACGAGTTTAACATGTTTGGCCTTTTGCTCAGAAAGGAGGTAAGTGGCTGCGAAATTCGGGTTATTTTTCATGAGCCCCCTTTGGAGGACCAGTTCACCGCGACTTGGCACACTACCACGGGCTACACAGCTGAGGGGGCCAAGATCTCTTCAATCCTTTCCGAGGCAGGAAGTTTGGCTACCACTGTAAGAGCTCGTAAAGTCTTGGCGCGCTGGCACGTCAACCCTGTTCATCATTCTGCGCTATGCTGGTTACTATTGGAGGCGTCTGAAAGTTTCGAGATTAATGCATTTTTGAAACTTTATGACGCGATAGGTTTCAAAAATAGAATATCCTTGGATCCGAACGGGTTCGTTGAATACCTACAAGAGGCAGCCATACTCGAAGTGCACGCTGGCTGGCTCAAGATCCATTCCTTCGGACTTCGTGGAATGGCGGAGTACGTCAAGGAGCATTCGGACGTGGCCGGACCGATACTGCGGCATTTAGCCCAACACGTCATTGATAACGTCAGCTGGGAACATCCCGCTTACGATTCAGTGTGGCGCGCCCTAAATTTGGTTGATATTTTGGCTCGATTAGTCGGCAGAGCCCACGAGGCAGTTATACCTGTCTTCGAGCGAATTGATTTTATGCTTGAGGCTCAGTGTGGTGAAGCAGTTGGTAGTCGTTTTGCCGATGTAGTGGGTATGGCCATTTATTGGCAATATGGTCTTTCTCCATTTTCTAAACTTATGCATGCGTTCGCCCCTGGTGAGTCCGATACCACCCCTCCCTGGTATCCTGTCAACTTTGACTATGAAACTGTTCAGCTGATTATCAACACCGGCACTGCCAAACGGTGGCTGCCTCGACTGATTGCCGATTTTATACCGTATACTGTGATCTGGTACGGATTTGAGGAGAGGGCCTTTGTGTCTTTTGTGACGCAGTTCAATGTACCTTTGGAGCATGTAATTAGACAGGCAATAAGCACCATTGAAGACAGGAGATGGGTTGACCGCGGCGATGGTATTTGCGATCTGCCTGATCTGGATATCAACATAAAAGTGTTGAAATTGTTGCTGGCAGCTTATTCCTCTGAACCCTATCCTGAGCGACCTGAG
>Ga0206933_1165_pt1 | contig 10967 bp, 12 predicted proteins | sample Alteio_BWOrgHeat_15_FD_152937 | JGI IMG/M metagenome (GOLD analysis project Ga0206933, IMG submission 152937) | Enriched cells from forest soil in Barre Woods Harvard Forest LTER site, Petersham, Massachusetts, United States -... | ecosystem: Environmental > Terrestrial > Soil > Temperate forest >... | reverse complement strand
CATGGCCGCACCGTCAAAGGGCGAGTTGCGCGATTTGGAGCGCGACGCCTTCACATCAAAGCTCCATGCGGCGGCGGGATCGAAGACAGTGATGTCGCCATGCGCGCCCACGGCCAGCGAGCCGAAGCCCCTGGGCAGCGCAATCCGCGCCGGGTTTGCGCTCATCAGCTCAATCACGCGCAAGAGTGAGAGGCCGTGCTCGCGGTGCAGCACGCGCAGTGCGAGGCCCAGCGAGGTCTCGAGTCCGGTGATGCCGTTGGCGGCGCGCTCGAACTCGATCTCCTTCTCATGCGCGGCATGCGGAGCGTGGTCGGTGGCGATGCAGTCGACCGTGCCGTCGAGCAGCGCCGCGACCATGGCCTGGCGGTCGGCCTCCACGCGCAGGGGAGGGTTCATCTTGGCGTGGGTATCGTACTCGCCCACCGCAGTCTCGTTGAGCGTGAAGTGGTGCGGCGCGACCTCGCAGGTGACGTGCAGACCTTCAGACTTGGCCGCGCGGATGAGTTGCATGGCCCGCTCAGTCGACACATGCTGCACATGCAGGTGCGGACGCAGCTTTTCCTTGTGCTCAATCTCACGCAGCAAGTGGATGTCGCGCGCGACGATGTTGGCCTCAGCGTCCACCGTCATGCCGCGCAGTCCCAGACGAAAGGCGAGCGCGCCTGCATTCATGCTGCAGCCGCCGGTGAGGCGAGTGTCCTCAGCATGCTGGCTGACCGGGACGCCCGCGCGTGCGGCAGCCACCAGCGCGGCGCGCATCACGTCGTCGTGCAGGACGGGCTTGCCGTCGTCAGTGAATCCCACGGCGCCGGCCTTGTGCAGCGCGGTGAAGTCCGTCAGCTCCTGGCCCATGCTGCCTTTGGTGGCGGCGGGCATGGCGTAGACGCGCACGGAGGCCCCGCGCTCGGCAGCAAGCATCCACGCCAGCGTCTCCACTGCATCGTTGACCGGGGAGGTGTTGGGCATCATCACCACGCTGGTGAAGCCGCCCGCCGCCGCCGCCGAGGTGCCGGTGCGGATGGTCTCCTTGTAGCCCTGGCCGGGCTCGCGCAGATGCACGTGGACGTCGACAAAGCCCGGCGCTACGACCATGCCGGTCGCGTCGACCACAGCTGCGGCGGCATCGTTCTGCCAGGTGCCTATGCGCTCTACTCCGGCGACGCGTCCCTCGAGCACAAGCACATCGCGCTCGGCGTCGATGCCGTTGGCTGGGTCGATGACGCGGCCGTTTTTGATAAGGACGCTGCTCATGCCTGCCCCCACGCTTCTGCGTGCAGCGCACGCTCCAGCAGCGCCATGCGGATGGCGACGCCGTGGCTGACCTGCTCCTCAATGGCCGACTGCGGGCCATCGGCGACGTCTCCCGTAATCTCAAGCCCGCGAATCATGGGGCCGGGATGCATCACCAGCATGCCGGGGCGCACGCGTTCGGCACGCAGCTGGTAGCGCTCGATGTATTCGCCGAAGTCGACCTCCAGGCCGGCGAGCCGCTCCTTCTGGATGCGCAGCATCATGGCCACCTGCGACTGTGCCAGCGCGCGGTCGAAGTCGCGCTCGACGTGGACGCCCGCGCCGAGGCCGAGGGCCTGCTCCGGCAACAGCGCAGGCGGCCCGCAGAGAACCACCTTTGCGCCGAGGCGCGGCAGCAGCAATGCGTTGGACCGCGCGACGCGGCTGTGCAGGATGTCGCCGCAGATGGTGACGGTGATGCCGGCGAGGGTCTCCGCGCCGGCGAAGCTCTTGCCCATGCGCGACAGGATGGTGCGCAGATCGAGCAGCGCCTGCGAGGGATGCTCATGCATGCCGTCGCCCGCGTTCAGCACCGGCAGGCAGGACGTGCGCGCGAGCAGATTGGGTGCTCCCGATGCACTGTGCCGCAGGATAATGCACTCGGCGCCGAGCGCGCGCAGGGTCAGGCCGGTGTCCTTCAGGCTCTCGCCCTTTTCGATGCTCGAGGATTTGTCGCTGACCAGCGTGGTGGTCGCGCCGAGCTGCTTGGCGGCGAGCTCAAACGAGGTGCGCGTGCGCGTGCTGGACTCGTAGAACAGCAGCGCCACGCGGCGGCCTGCGAGCACGCGGCCCATCTCGGGCTGGTCCATGCAATCGAGCCGGTCCGCGGCGGCGAGGATGCGGCCCACCTCGCTCACCGAGAGATGCTCGACACTCAGGAGAGAACCGGGTGCATAGACGTGCTGCGCCGCGTGCGTCATGTTGGCGATCAGTCGATCCGCTCTACCAGCAGCACCTGCTCCTGGTTGTCGATCTCGTTGAGCTTGACCTCGATGATCTCGCGCTCGCTGGTCTGCACGGTGCGGCCGACGAAGCGCGCCTCAATGGGCAGCTCGCGGTGGCCGCGGTCGATGAGCACCAGCAGCTGCACGCTCTTGGGGCGGCCGTGGTCGAAGAGCGCATCCAGCGCCGCGCGAATCGTGCGGCCGGTGTAGAGCACGTCGTCGATGAGGATGATGTCGCGTCCGTTCACATCAAAGCCGACCGAGCCCGCTGTGACCACCGGGCGGATGTCGCGTGTGGAGAGGTCGTCGCGGTAGAAGCTGATGTCGAGCACGCCGGTATCAGCGGGCTGCTTCTCGATGTTGTCGATCATCGCGGCCAGCCGCTGCGCGATGGCCGCGGCGCTTGATGCCGACCAGGCCTACGTTGGCGGCGCCGTTGTTCTTCTCGACGATCTCGTGGGCCAGCCGCACCAGTGTGCGCTCCACCTCAGAGGCGGACATGAGCCGCAGCTTTTCGCGGATTTTCGGTTCGGTCTTCAAGTTGGTCTTGGAGTCGGTCATAGCAGTCCCGCTGATGATACCAGCCTCTCCTTTATTCGTCAGATAGCTCGTCAGAATCTCTAGCGCCAGTCGTCCTTCACGGCCTGCTGCTCGGCAAAGGCGGTGTCGAAGCCCTCGCCCTTCTTCACCAGAATGTCTCCGAAGGCGTCCTTCTGGCGCAGCAGCACTGCCTGCAACCGCACCAGCTCCAGCATGGCGAGGAAGAGGCAGATCAGCCCGCGCTCGGAGTGCGTGGAGTGCAGCATCTTACGCAGCGAGACCGGGCGGTCCTCCATCACCAGGCGGCGGCGCACGTAGTCAATCATCTGCGCCACGGTAACGGACTCCTCGTTCACGTCCAGCACAGGGCGTGACTTCAGGCGCGCGAGGATGTCCTGGAAGACGCGGACGAGGTCGACGGTATCGACGGCGAGCTCCTGCTCCGTGCCTTCTGCGCCCTTGAACTCGCGCATGCCGGGGTTGGTCCAGGTGGCCTCTTCGATCTGCTGCTCCTGCAGCAGCAGCTGCGCGGCGGCCTTGAAGCGCTCGTGCTCCAGCAGGCGCTCCACCAGCTCGCGCCGCGGGTCTTCGGCTTCGCCGCCGGCTACGTCGGAGGGGTCGCGCGGCAGCAGCATCTTGCTCTTGATGTGGATGAGCAGCGACGCCACGTAGATGAACTCTCCCGCCGCGTCCACGTCGGTCTGCTTCAGGTGCTCGCAGTAGGTGAGGAACTGCGACGTGATCTTGGCAATGGGAATGTCGTAGATGTCGATGTCCTGCTTGCGGATCAGGTCCAGCAGCAGGTCCATCGGGCCGTCGTATACCTGCCCCACCATCACCGAGTACGGCGACTGTGACGCCTCCTCCTGCCGCCTGGCCTCGGCCTTCTTCGCGTCGGCCTTGCTATCGACCGGCGGCGGCGCCACTTCGGGTGTCAGCACAAATTTCTCCCCATTTTTCTCTGGACTCATCGCCGCAACCCCATCGCGCGATAGACCTGCTCCATTGTCTCGGCAGCGCGCACCCTTGCGCGGCGCTCACCGTCGCGCAGGATGTCCTGCACATCGTCTGGCCGCGCCTCAAAACTTGCGCGCCGCTCGCGTATGGGCGCAATCTCGCGCACGATGCTGTCCGCCGCCCATCCCTTGCATTGGATGCAGCCGATGCCGGCGGACGTGCAGCCCTGGCGCACCTCCGCGTTCACCTCCGGCGTGGAGAAGACCTTGTGCAGGTCGCCCACGGGGCAGATGTCCGGATTGCCCGGATCGGTGCGGCGGATGCGCGCCGGATCGGTCACCATCGTCTTCAGCTTGGCGCGGATGTTCTCGTCGCTCTCCGCCATCTCGATGGTGTTCTTGTAGCTCTTGGACATCTTGCGGCCATCGGTGCCGGGCAGCTTGGGGCTGGGCGTGAGCAACACCTTGGGCTCGGGCAGAATCTGGTCTACCTCCGCCTCTTGCTCCAGCTCGGCCAGACGCTCTTTGTCCGACTTGGCATCGTCCACATGGCGGCCGCCGTAGAGGTGATTGAAGCGCCGCGCCAGCTCGCGCGTCAGCTCCACGTGGGCGGCCTGGTCCTGGCCCACGGGCACGAAGTCCGGCTTGTACAGCAATATGTCCGCCGACTGCAGCACCGGGTAGCCGAGAAAGCCGAAGGTGTTCAGGTCCTTCTCCTTCAGCTGCTCCTGCTGGTCCTTGTAAGTCGGGACGCGCTCCAGCCAGCCCAGCGGCGTAATCATCTCCAGCATCATGTTCAGTTCAGCATGCTGCGGAACATAGTGCTGCTGGAAGAGGACGCACTTGGCCGGATCGAGTCCGGCGCTCAGGAAGTCCAACGCCACCTGGTCGATATTTGCCAGCACCGGACCGGGATTGGCATACTCCGTCGTCAGCGCGTGGACGTCCGCGATGAAGAAGTAGCACTCGTACTCCTCCTGCAGACGCACCCAGTTGTAGAGTGCGCCCATGTAGTTGCCGAGGTGCAGCCGCCCGGTGGGGCGCATGCCGCTCAACACGCGCCTGCGCGCCGTTGCTGTCGTCGTCTCACTCATGCTCAGAGTTGATGGTAAATGATGCGGCCCGCCCGCTCCGCTGTGGAGAAGGTGGTCTTAAAGAGCCCGCAGCAGGGCATCAAATATCCCCAGCAGCGGCGCAAAGAACATCATGAGCAGCCCCGAGCCGAGGAAGAAGAACCCGAACATCAGGTAGATGCCAATGCTGTCATAGATCTTCTGCGCGTTATACGGCAGGTAGTTGCGCAGAATACGTCCGCCGTCCAGCAGCGGCAGCGGCATCAGGTTGAAGACCATCAGCAGCAGGTTCACCAGGATGCCGAAGTACAACAGCAGCACCACGGGAAAGATCGGGGACAGGTTCGCCCCCTCCAGCGTGATGCGGTGCGTCACCAGCAGGCGCACAATCCCAATCGACGTGAACGCGTCCTGCGATGCATGCTTCAACACCACCAGCAGCACCAGAAAGACCACCGCAGCCAGCAGCTGCATCCCCGGCCCCGCCATCACGGCCATCACTTCGTCCTTGCCCGGCCGCCGGAAGTTCCGCGTCGTAACCGGCACTGGCTTGCCCCAGCCCAGCAGCAACGACGAATGAAAGATAAACAGCGAGACCACCGGCCAGATTGCCATGCCGAACACATCAAAGTGCTGCATCGGGTTCAGCGTCATGCGCCCCAGCATCTGCGCCGTGGGGTCGCCCAGCCGCCGCGCCATCCACGCCTGCGCCAGGTCATGCAGCGAGATGGAGAGCACCATCGCCACATATTGAAAGATCACCAGCACAAGAATCAGCGGGTCCATCCCTCCAGCTTACCTGAGGCCTTCCGTTGACATCCGCCCGCGCTTGCCTAGAATGGCCGTACTCTCTGTCATGGCCCGGAGGCCCAATGAAAAGACGCTGCTCTGCACTCGCCATCCTTGCTCTCTCGTCCTTTACCTTCGCGCAGAACCCGCAGACGGCGCAGACCGAAACCCCCGCCCACAAGGCCGCCATGGCCAACGTCCACCACGAGGCAGACTTCGACGCCAAACGCAAACAAGCCGTCGACCTGGTAAACAGCCACCACGACCTGGAGGCGCTGCCGCTGTGCGCCGACCTGGTCCGCCAGGACCCGGCCGATGGCGGTCTGGCGGAGTGCTATGCGCATGGATTGATCGCCCGTGCCGGCACCGAGATTGGCACTCCTGAGTACGAACGCGACCACGACGAGGCCCTGGCGCAGCTCAAGCGTGCAGCCGATCTGGGCAACAACAGCAACTTCGTGCTGGCGATGATTGACCTGATGAACGGACGTACAGGTTCAAACACGCCGGGATATGACGAGACCAAAATCCCGGAGGCAAAGGCCGCGTTGAACCAGGGCGAGGCAGCCTTCTCCCGCCGCGACACCAAGGCCGCCTTCGCCGCCTACGCCCACGCAGCCGACCTGGACCCGACCTACTACACGGCGAAACTCTTTGCCGGCGACGCCTGCTTCACCTCCGGCGACTACGCCTGCGCCGGGGAGTGGTTCGCCAAGGCCATCGCGCTCGACCCCAATCGCGAGACCGCCTACCGCTACTGGGCCGACGCCCTCTACAAATCCGGCAAGTCGCACGAGGCGCTGCAGAAGTACGAGCAAGGCATCGTCGCCGAGCCCTTCAGCCGCCTCAGCTGGAACGGCCTGCTGCAGTGGGCCCAGCTGACCAAGACGCAGATGGACTCGCTCGTCATCCCGAGGCCGAAGATCGATTCGACCAACAACAAGATCAACGTCACCATCGCCCCCAACGGTTCCGCAGCAGAGATGACGGCCTGGCTCGTCTACGCCGGCTGCCGCGCGGGTGATGCCGGCAAAGACAAGTCCGGCAAGACGCCCTTGCCCGCCTACACGCCGGAGCTGGAGTCCAAGTGCCTCTTCCTCGCCGCCGACGCGCTTGCCTCCACCAAGGACGCCGACCTGACCCCGGCCCTGCGCAACCTGCTCGCACTCAAGCACGACGGCATGATCGAGTGCTGGGTGCGCCTGAACAGCACCGACGACGGCGCTACCGCAGGCTATGCAAACTACCGCAACACCCACCGCGACCTGCTGATTGCCTACCTGGACAAGTACGTCGTGCATGAAGGCGTCACCGCCAAACAGCCGGCGCAGATCAGCGCTCCGCCGCCGAAGCAGTAGCTACTCGATGGCGTAGACCGCCTTCACCGTCACTGAGCGCTCAATCCGCTGCGCCTCAATCGAGAGCGGAGCGGTCTCCGGAGCTACGGCTCCCGGCGCGAACGCTACCAAGTTCGACATTCGTCCGCTTATTGGAATAACGGAAGGCTGCGCGTCGGTGGTCACATAGACCACCGGCCCCAGCTTCACGCCCATGCCGCTGGCCATCTCTTCAGCCAGCGCGCGAGCACGCGCCGTCGCACGCGCCACCGCCTGCCGCTCCAGCACGGTCGAGTCCTTCATCAGCCACTCCACCTGCCCGCTGTTGTTGGCCCCGGCCTGCACGGCGGCGTCAAGCGTCTTCGCCACCTGGTCGGGATTGACGCGCACCGTCCAGCTCTGGGTCACGCGGTACTTCATGCCCTTCAGCGGGCCGGTCAGGTTCTTCAACTCGAACTCTGTCAGTGCCGCAATGCCCTGCCCCTGGCTCTCGATGTCGTTCTTCGTCGCTCCATTTGCATTCAGTGCCTTGATGATCGCACTCGACAGGTCCGAGGCGTTCTTGTAGCCCTCAGTCAGCGACGCCCCGTAGTTGATGAAGCCCACATGCACCTTCGCCACCTCCGGCTCGGCCGACGCCGTGCCCAGGCCACTCACCTCCAGCGTGCGGTTGTCCTTGCCTACCTTGATCGTCTGCGCCGCGCCGATCTCAACACTCAAAACCAGCGCCATCGCCATACCCATCAAACCAGCCACTACTCGTCCGATCTTCATTGGTCCTCTCCTTGCAGCAGGTCGCTCAGCGTCTCTTTATGCTTCTTCGTCCGCTTCGCCGCCTTCTCCTTTGGACTCGGCAAAGTAATTTCCGCTGGCGGCGACCCTACCCGCGCCCGCGCATTGGCCTTGACGGCCTTGACCGTGGAAAACACCTTCTTCTTCGCTTTTTTTGCCATGCCTGCCGCCTCGCCGCGCCTGGGGCGCGCATCTCAGTGCCCAATTATGCAATACTCTCCTCCTAGAGAGGTGGCCCAGACATGGAAGAGCGCGACTTCTTCGACGAGAAAACCGAGCAGCGCAACCACACGTTGACCTGTCCCCACTGCGGCCAGGCAGCCGAGTACCCTGTCAGCTGGCTGGTCCGGCGTAAAAAGGCCCAGCTGCCCCGCAACGCCGACGACCGCGACCGCGCGCGCTTCGCCAAGGCCCAGAACTACATGGTCCGCCGCGACGACATGCTGGGCTGCAAGAATGTCCGCTGCCGCAAACGCTTTGAGATCACCAGCCTGCAGTCTGTCGCGTTCATGCAGTAGCCCAAGCGGGAGCCGGCACGCCGATTACCGTCCGCCGGGCTACTCCGCCCACATTCGCCTATGGTTTAATAGACCGTACAGGAGCACGCGATGCCGAACTTCAATATCCCCGCCGCCGAGCGCAACCTCACCCCAAACGAGGTAGCCGCACTCGACCGCCGCCGCCGCCGCGGCCAGCTCTTCCTCATCATCTGCTTCCAGTGCCTCATCATCGGCACGCTGGTCACGCTGTGGTCCGGCCAGGACGCCACCTACTCCCCCGGCTTCGCGCACCCCATGGTCTATTGGGACGTCGCCCTGTTCACGCTCGCTGCACTCTTCGGCGTGGAGGGCATTCGCCTGCGCCGCGGCATGCACTCCTTCACCAGCTACTAGGCATCAGTCTCTGGAACAGCAATCTCCGGCTCGCCACTGTGGCGGGCCGAAGTTTTTGCGGATGAACTCCATCGCCTCCCCGGTCGTCTGCACCGCGCCCTCCAGCTGCGCGTCCTCCGCCGCCGCCAGCATCTCCTTGAAGAACCGCCCCGGCTCATAGCCCGCAGCGATCAGCTCCCGTCCGGTCACCAGCAGCTTCGGCTTCACCTGTTCGGGCGTGTGATCTTCGTAGTGCTTCTTCGCAAACTCCCACAGCCGCAGGTCGCCATGCGCGCTGCTGGCGTCCATCCAATGGAGTTGGAGATGCTCGTCGAACTTTGGTAGCCGCAGGAACCGCTTCAGCGTCGACTGCTTCATGTGCAACACGTCGCCGAAGCGCATGTGGTTGTGAACTAACACGACGATCTGCGCCGCGTCGTCGCCACTAAAGCGCAGCCGCCGCAGAATCTCCTCCGCCACGCGCACGCCCACCTCCACGTGGCCGTTGAAGCGTATGCGGTCTCCCGGACCACTGGGGGGCGTGTACGTCGCGGGCTTGCCCACGTCGTGCAGCAGCGCTCCCCAGGCCAGCGTCGGCGAACACCCGGCGGGAAGCTTCTCCAGCAGCAGCATTGTATGCACCCACACATTGCCTTCAGGGTGATACTCCGGCGGCTGCTCGACGCCGTGCATCCGCACCACCTCCGGCAGCACCTCGCGCAGCAGGCCGCTCTCATCCAGCAACTCAAAGCCGCGCCGCGCATGGCCTTCAGTGAGGATGCGCGTCAACTCCTCGCGAATCCGTTCGCACGAAACCTGGTTCACGGTGGAGGCCAGCGCCTGCATCGCCCGCATGGTGGCCGGCTCTATGGCAAACTCCAGCCTTGCGGCGAAGCGAACTGCGCGCAGCATGCGCAGCTTGTCCTCAGTAAAGCGCAGCACCGGATCACCAATCGCCCGGACGATTCCCGCTCGCAGATCATCACGCCCGCCAACGAAATCCAGAACACTTTCATCCAGATTCCCCGTCTGCTCCCACTTCAGCGGATCCAGCAGCATCCCATTGATGGTGAAGTCCCGCCGCAGCACATCTTCCTTCGGGTCGCTGGAAAACCGAACTGCATCGGGCCGACGACCATCGCTGTATGCACCATCACTGCGGAAGGTGGCGACCTCGGTCTTCACCTCAACATCTTCCCCACCCGGAACCTCATGGTCCTTCACCCGCTCGCACACCAGCACCACGCCAAAGTGCGCACCCACGTTGAAGGTCTTGGCAAACAGCTCCGTCACCTCATCAGGACGAGCCGAGGTAGCCACATCAAAGTCCTTAGCCTCCACCCCAAGCAGCAGATCGCGCACGCACCCACCGGCAAAGAAGGCCTGATGCCCCTCCGCCCGCAGCCGCCGCACGACAAACGCCGCCGCAAGATATTCCGGGTTGTGCATCATCGCAATATGGAGCGGCTCGGTCATAGCTCTATCCCACCCTCTATCATAGAGAGATGCCACACGGCCTGATACTCGGCATAGAGACCAGCTGCGACGAGACCGCCGCCGCCGTGGTGCGCGCGGGCTCGGAGACCCTCTCCAACGTCGTCGCCACGCAGATGGCCCTGCACAACCGCTACGGAGGCGTCGTCCCGGAACTGGCCGCGCGCGAGCACCTCCTCCACATCGTCCCCGTCGTCCGCGAAGCTCTCTCCCAGGCGAACATCACCTTCGCCGACCTCGACGCCATCGCCGTCACCGAAGGCCCCGGCCTCGCCGGTGCGCTGCTTGTGGGCATCACCTACGCCAAGGCCCTCGCGGCTGGCCGGAAACTGCCGCTCATCGCCGTCAACCACCTCGAAGGCCACATCCACGCCGTCCTGCTCGAGCACGCTGCCACGCTGAACCCCGCACCCAACTCCAACATCCTCGCCTTAGTGGTCAGCGGAGGCCACACCCACCTCTACCTCTGCCGCCGCGACGAAGCCGGCTCCTGGCACTACCGCAATGCCGGCAAGACCATCGACGACGCCGCCGGCGAGGCCTTTGACAAGGTAGCCAAGCTGCTCGGCCTCGGCTACCCCGGGGGCCCATGGATTGACGTTCTCGCCCAGCACGGCGACCCGCAAGCCATCCCCTTCGCCGTCCCCCAGATCAAGCTCAAACCCGGCAACCCGCGCAACACCGCCGCGCATCAAGGCGATGAAGCCCGCTTCGACTTCTCCTTCTCCGGCCTGAAGACCGCTGCTCTTCGCCACGTAGAACAGCTCCACCTCCGCCCCAGCATCGACGCCCGCCGCAACGCGCTCGCTGCGCTGCCCAACCCCAAACCCGCCGACGCCCTCCCGCACCTCGACGCAACCACGCTGAACCTCATCGCCGG
>Ga0206933_1164_pt1 | contig 10994 bp, 7 predicted proteins | sample Alteio_BWOrgHeat_15_FD_152937 | JGI IMG/M metagenome (GOLD analysis project Ga0206933, IMG submission 152937) | Enriched cells from forest soil in Barre Woods Harvard Forest LTER site, Petersham, Massachusetts, United States -... | ecosystem: Environmental > Terrestrial > Soil > Temperate forest > O... | reverse complement strand
CTTTGGTGACAACACCACTCTGGATCTGAATGCAGGCATCAAGATCACCGCTGTGGGCAACGGTTCGTTCAGCGGCACGCCCTATGCCGATACCATCATCGGCGGGTCTGGGACTGAGACTTTGAGCGGGACAAATAATGGTAGCGGAATCGCCGACACCCTCATCGCCGGGACCGGAACCGAGACCCTGCTCGGGGGCACCAGCAATGACACATACTCCTATGCGTCTGGTGCGGGCAACGTAACCATCAACGACGCGGGAAACGGTGGCGGTGGTGGCAATACTCTGAAGCTGGGTTCGGGCCTGAATACGACGAACGTTTTATTTGCAGTCGCTGCTAATGGTTCTGATCTACTGATGGTCGGCGACGGGACGACAGGTGACCTGATCACGATACTAGGCCAGTACGCAACCGGGGGAGGCCATTCGGTCCAGACCCTAGTCTATGGTGATGGCACCACTCAGAATCTGAATACCGGCGTGAGGATCACAGCCGTCGGTAACGGCTCCTTCAGCGGTACGCCCTACGGCGACACGATCATCGGCGGCAATGGCACCGAGACTTTGAGTGGGGGCAACAACGGCAGTGGGATCGCTGACACGTTCATCGCCGGAACCGGAATCGAGACTCTGCTCGGTGGAACCAGCAACGACACATACTCTTATGCGTCTGGCGCCGGCAACGTGACCATCAACGATGCCGGCAACGGTGGGGGTACGGGCAACACTCTCAAGCTGGGAACGGGTTTGACCTCGACCAATGTGCTGTTCGCAGTGGCAGCCAACGGGACGGATTTGCTCATCAGCGATGGGACCAGCGGCGACTTGATCACGATCCTGGGCCAGTACGCGACCGGCGGAAGTCACGCGGTCAGAACCCTGGTCTTTGGTGACAACACCACTCTGGATCTGAATGCAGGCATCAAGATCACCGCTGTGGGCAATGGTTCGTTCAGCGGCACGCCCTACGCCGATACCATCATCGGTGGGGCTGGGACTGAGACTTTGAGCGGAACGAATAATGGCAGCGGGATCGGCGACACTTTTATCGCCGGAACAGGGACAGAGACTCTCCTCGGCGGGAGCAGCAACGATACCTATTCCTATGCATCCGGCGCCGGCAACGTAACCATTAGCGATTCCGGAAATGGTGGCGGTGGTGGCAATACCCTGAAGCTAGGGGCGGGCCTGAATGCGACGAATGTTTTGTTTGAAGTCACTCCCAATGGTTCTGATCTATTAGTGGTCGGCGATGGAACGACAGGCGACCTGATCACAATCCTGGGCCAGTACGCGGCCGGAGGAAGTCATTCGGTCCAGACTTTGATCTATGGTGACGGCACTACTCAGAATCTGAATACCGGCGTGCGGATTACGGCCGTAGGCAATGGTGCGTTTAGTGGGACGCCTTATGGCGACACCATTGTTGGAGGCTCGGGAACGGAAACGTTGAGCGGCGGCAATAACGGTTTTGGTGTGGCCGATACCTTCATTGCTGGAACAGGGACTGAAACTTTGCTTGGAGGAACCAGCAACGATACCTACTCATACGCCAGCGGCGCGGGGAATGTGACTATCAACGATGCCGGAAACGGTGGCGGGACTGGTAATACTTTGAAGCTGGGGACCGGACTAACCCAGGCGAATACCCAGTTTGTGGTGGCCGCCAACGGTACGGATCTCTTGATGACCGATGGTGTATCTGGAGACCTCATAACGATCAAGAATGAGTACGCAGGTACGAGTACGGGGACGGGCTTTGTGAAAACACTCGTCTACGGTGACAATAGCACACAAGTTCTGACCAGTGGCCTTAAGATCACGGCCATAGGCAATGGCTCGTTCAGTGGCACGCCTTACGCAGATACCATCGTGGGCGGCAGCGGCACCGAGACACTGAGCGGCGGTAATAACGGAAGTGGGATCGGAGACACATTCATCGTAGGGACCGGGACAGAAACCCTGCTTGGGAGCAGTGGCCCCGACACTTACTCGTATGCCGCTGGGTCTGGGAATGTGACCATCAACGATGCTGGTGGTGGCGGGATCAGCAATACGTTGAGGCTAGGGTCCGGTCTAACGTCGGCCAATGTGCTGTTTGCAGTTGCAGCCAACGGCACGGACCTTCTGATAAGCGACGGGACCAGCGGCGATCTGATCACGATCAAGGGGCAGTACACAACTAGTGGCATGGCCTGGACGGGGGTACAGACTCTGATTTACGGCGACGGGACGACGCAATCGCTGACGGGCGGCTTAAAGATCGTAATATCTGGCAATGGTTCGTTCAGCGGCACGCCCTATGGGGACACGATTGTCGGCGGCAGCGGAACAGAGACCTTAACGGGCAACAGTGGAGGCGGTGTCGGCGACACATTCATTGCGGGGACGGGCACGGAGACACTGCTAGGCGGCACCTCGGCCGACACTTACTCGTATGCCGCTGGGGCTGGGAATGTGACCATCAACGATGCCGGTGGTGGCGGGATCAGCAATACGTTGAGGCTGGGGTCTGGTCTGACGTCGACCAATGTGCTGTACGCAGTTGCAGCCAACGGCACGGACCTGCTGATAAGCGACGGAACCAGCGGCGATCTGATCACGATCAAGGGGCAGTATACTACCAGTGGCATGGCCTGGACCGGGTTACAGACTCTGATTTACGGCGACGGGACGACGCAATCGCTGACTGGCGGCTTAAAGATCGTAGCATCTGGCAACGGCTCGTATGCCGGCACGCCCTATGGGGACACGATTTTCGGCGGCAGCGGAACAGAGACCTTAACGGGCAACAGTGGGGGCGGTGTCGGCGACACATTCATTGCCGGGACGGGCACGGAGACGCTGCTGGGCGGCATCTGGGCCGACACTTACTCGTATGCCGCTGGGGCTGGGAATGTGACCATCAACGATGCCGGTGGTGGCGGGATCAGCAATACGTTGAGGCTGGGGTCTGGTCTGACGTCGACCAATGTGCTGTTTGCTGTTGCAGCCAACGGCACGGACCTGCTGATAAGCGACGGAACCAGCGGCGATCTGATCACGGTCAAGGGTCAGTACACAACTAGTGGCATGGCCTGGGCGGGTGTACAGAATCTGATTTACGGCGACGGGACAACGCAGTCGCTGACGGGCGGGTTGAAGATCACCGCCATTGGCAACGGCTCATATGCCGGCACACCCTATGGCGATACGATCTATGGCGGCAGCGGGACAGAAACATTAACTGGCAATAGCGGCTCTGGCGTTGGTGACACATTCGTTGCCGGGACTGGAACTGAAACTTTGCTCGGTGGAACAAGCAACGACATCTACTCTTATGTTGCTGGGGACGGGAACGTAACCATCAGCGACGCTGGGAATGGTGGAGGTGGCGGCAACACATTGAAGCTAGGAACGAGTTTGACCGCGACCAACGTATTGTTCGCGGTGGCAGCCAATGGCTCGGACCTGATGATTGCAGACGGGACATCTGGCGACCTGATCACGATCCAGAATCAATTTACCTCCACCGGCAGTTATCCGCATCAGATTCAGACTCTTGTCTATGGCGACGGCACCACCCAAAATCTGAACGTCAGTCTAAAGATTACTGCGACCGGCAACGGCTCGTTCAGTGGCACGCCGTATAGCGACACGATCTATGGTGGCAGCGGTACGGAAACCTTGAGTGGAGGCTTCAATGGTTCGGGCGTTGGCGACACGTTCGTTGCCGGGACCGGAACCGAGACGCTTCTCGGCGGCAACGGTCCCGATATGTATTCTTATGCCTCCGGCGTCGGCAATGTAACGATCAGTGACGCTGGGGCGGGCGGGGTCACCAATACCCTGAAACTGGCGTCTGGTCTGACCGCAAGCAATGTGCTGTTCGCAGTTGCGGCTAATGGGACGGACCTGTTGATCAGCGACGGCGTAAGCGGCGACCTGGTCACGATCAAGAATCAATATTACTACAGCGGTGGGTACACTAAACAGATCCAGGCCCTGATTTATGGCGATGGCACAACGCAGTCCCTGACAGGTGCGTTGAAGATTACTGCGAGCGGCAATGGGGCCTTCGACGGCACCCCCTATAATGACACCATTTATGGGAGCTCCGGATCTGAAACGCTTAACGGCAATGGCGGAGCGGACACCTTCATCGCAGGTACAGGCATGGAGACGCTGATTGGCGGCACGGGCAACGATATTTACTCGTTTGCCTCCGGCGCAGGGAACGTCACCATCAATGACGGCGGTGGGACCAATACCCTAAAACTTGGCACCGGTCTGACCTCGACCAATGTTTTGTTCGCGGTCGCTGCCAATGGTTCTGACCTTCTGATCAGTGACGGAACCAGCGGTGATCTTATCACGATCCAGAATCAGTATGGAACCGGCAACCATCCGGTCCAAACTCTTATTTACGGTGACGGCACAACACAAAGCCTCACGGGCGCGCTCAAAATTACTGCAAGCGGCAATGGTGCCTTCGACGGCACACCCTATAACGACACCATTTATGCCGGCTCCGGAACCGAGACTCTGAACGGCGATGGCGGCGCCGATACCTTTGTGGCCGGGCCCGGCACCGAAACTCTCATCGGCGGAACGGGCAACGACACCTATATTGCTCCTGCGGGTGCAGGGACTGTTACGATCTCGGATTCTGGCGGCACAGACCTCCTCCAATTTGGGTCTGGAATTGCCACGGATCAACTGTGGTTCACTCAAACGGGTAATGATCTCTCTGTCTCTGTCATCGGCACGACCGAGGACATCATTATCCATAACTGGTACGGAAGTAGCTCGAACCAAGTGGAGACCGTCGAGACATCGGATGGTCACACGTTAGCCAGTACCCAGGTCGCGAACCTTGTGAATGCCATGGCGAGCCTCACACCTCCGTCGCTAGGCCAAACGACGTTGAGCCCCGCCTATCACACCCAACTTGATTCCGTGTTTGCCGCTAACTGGCATTGAGAAACTTTATGAGATTGAGACACATCACGTCGCCTGTATTGTATGTGTGGGTTACTTTACAGTAATGCGTGGACTGGTACGAACTTTCCTAGTCGCCGCGGTTATTGTTGTCGTTGTGGGTATCGTTTACGCTTTGCCTGTTGGGCGCTGCATCTACAATCCGTTTTCCGAGTCTGATATAGAAGCGCCGTGCCGTACGGCGATCGGACGACAATACTTTCCACCTGAAATGCGTGCGGATGCTGCCTTCAGGCTGGGATATATTCTCAATGCTCGTGGCCTGAAAGCAGAAGCGCTTAAGGCTTTCACTCAATCTATGGACCTAGTACCGACCTCAGCCCGTGCGCAGTTTGAAGTTGGCATGGGCTATTTTGGGCAAAATGAATTTGCGACCGCGAATTCGTATTTGTCGGCGTACTTGAACAACACAGCAGAAAATTTTGGGATTCATCAGAGAAATTATATCGAGGCGCACCGTTATCGCGGCTGGTCTCGTTTTCAGACAGGCCAGCTTGATGCAGCAGTCGCGGACTATAACGAGGTACTTACGAAAGTCCCGGCCGACGGCAATGCTCACATCGCACGGGGCCAGATATTTGTTAATCAAGGCCGACTGCCGGAGGCGCTGATGGATTTCGAGGCCGGAATCCTGGCCGAGCCGAATAACACGGCAGCAATCGCTCTACGGGCGGCTGTTCTTGGAAGGCTTGGCAGAAAGTGACCTTGATATGACTGCGAGGTCAGCTATTGGCCTTTGCAGCGAAGGCACCGGCAATTTAAGTCAGATAAAGCCGAGTTAGCTTGGTCGAACCAGGTCCATATGGCTTACCCCCAACGCCATCGCCAGTTCATAGAGGGTGACAATCGTCGGGTTGCGTCGGCCGTGTTCCAGGCTGCTCACGTACTGCTGGCTGAATCCAGAAAGATCAGCGAATTGTTCTTGAGTCAGACCTTTCTTCAGTCTGATCCGCCTTACATTCCTGCCGACCAATTTACGCATATCCATGCGTAAAGATCAGCCGATTACATACTTTAAGTTTATCAACTATAGTATGTATTATTGCGCTAGAGCGGATTGCATTTAGGTAGCTACGTAGCCTGAGTTTATGAGGTAATGATCGCACTCTGTCGGAGTGACGGCCTCGAGGGCCTTGGCAACGGCCTCGTGAACAGCGCCGACGCTACGCGCCATGGCGGTGCGCATGTGATGCTTGATCTTGGAGAAGAGCTGCTCGATTGGATTTAGATCGGGACTGTAGGCTGGCAGGAAGAAGATCCTGGCACCGACAGCGCGGATCATCTTGCGGATATCTTCGCTCTTATGACTACCCAGATTGTCCATGACGACGATATCGCCCGCCTTCAGAGTCTTGATGAGTTGTGTTTGGACATAGGCGCGGAAGACTTCGCCATTGATCGGTCCATTGATCACCCATGGCGCGTCGACCCGGTCATGGCGCAACGCGGCGAGGAATGTCATCGTCTTCCAGTGACCGGCAGGGGCGTGGGCGATGAGACGCGCACCGCGATCTCCCCACCCTCGCAACGGGGCCATGTTGGTCTTGACCCATGTTTCATCGATAAAAACTAGACGGTCGGGGTCAATGCGCCCTTGATAGCGCCGCCACTGTTCCCTACGACGCGCCAGCTTTTGCCTTTGTTGTTCGGAGCCGAACAACGTTTTTTTTAAAGCTCTTGCGCTCGTGCTTCAGGAACCGGCTGACGCTGGCGGGATGGACCTTAAGTCCGGCAGCGGCCAGCATCGAGGCCAGCTCTCGCAATGTCACATGCGATTTCTTCGCGACCGCCTCCAAAACCATTTCCCGGTACCCACCGCTAATCGCGCGCGGCCGGTATCCGCCCATCTTCGCAGGAGCCGGGCTTCCGTATGTGCGGGCCCGGGCCGCCCACTTGATCACGCTGGATACCGCAACGCTGAGAGCCTCGGCCACCTGATAGGTAGTCTCTCCAGCCTCAAGCCGTTTCATCGCCCGGCGGCGCAAGTCCATGGAATAGGGTTTTGGCATGACTGCTGGCCTCCAATACCCAGCAGTCAGCTTGAATCACATTCCGCTAAAAATGGGAATCCCCAGATTCAAAGAAACCGCAAACCGCTCTAGTGACTTGCGGCGGCTGCGACTACCTCATACTGAGAGTCATCGTTGCTTCGGATCGCGTGTGCTGGCTTACACTAGCTTCGTGATGAGTGCGTCACTAACTGAATCGCCCTGCCTCAGCAAGGTAGCTCCCGATTAAGTGGGCTTGCAGGATGGAAACATTCGCACATGATATCCATCGATATGGCAATAGTAAGGGCCGGAGTAATTCAAAAGCGTGAGCACGATTCGAGTAAGCATCTCGTATAGCACCGTAATATGTGTCCAGAGCTTCACGTCCGTTTTTTGATTTTTGCCGTAATAGATACCGCTGTGGACTATCTTGTTTCTCACATCAACGACGGTTTTGATCGCTTTCGGCGGCAGATAGCCCGTCGGTACTTTCCATTCATCGAGCATTGCTGTGATCTTTGCCGCCAGGGTCGGAGCCCCGATGTTAGTCAGCTTGCCAACAATCTGTGAGGCTTGGTCTTCGGGAAGACCATTGATCAGAAGCCACGCCGAAACATGGTTTCTGAGATCGGCTCTTTGTTTCTCCGTAAATGGATTTGTTATTGGCGGCTTATTTTCGGCGACGAGATGTTCGAGCGCGACCATGCCCTTCACGAAGGTCAGCTCATTGTACGTTGTGGGCATGAGTAACCATTCGATCGCAGCTTTCAAGCCCTTATAGTTTTTGAAACTCTCGTACGTCGATACGGCCGCTCCAAAAATTCTGTCCAGATTGAGGTGGCTCATCGGTGCAATGAAGGGCTGTTCTCCTTCCGAAAGCCGCCAAACATGCGTCTCAACTGAATCGTTAGCATAGGTCTCGCGGATCGGCGCCCGAATATAGGTGCCTGCGGCAAATGACATAATCATTAGAACGTGATCGAGCAGAACTGTAATCGCCGTTTTCTTGTCTTCATTTATGAAGGATGTGCCAGACGAAACTAGCGTCAATGCGCCCGTAATTTGGTTGAAGTCCTCTATGTCTTTCTGGCCCGTCATGTGAAGTCTGCCGAACTCTGTATCCTGCTGAAGTTCATAGAAACCTTGAAAGGCACGAAGATGGTAGCAAACGACGTGCTCGGTCTGAGGCTGCTTGAGTTTGGCCGTAATAATCGCGTACGTGCATTTCGCCGCTGCCTTGAACACATCGCTGTGGTTGAAGGATGTGAGATACATTCCGTCCGAGGTTATTGTCCGACCGTCGGCACTGGCTCCAGTAAGTGTGAACAGGGTTGAGCAAACTTTCTCTGGCCAAGTGCTCAGAATGAATCTCGTTTCCTTAGTGACCGGCAATCCTGGGATTACAATGTCTAGGTCGCCAGTCTTGGATAGGCTCACCTGAAAATCTAAGGGCGTTGACCTCTCTCCAAGGCTTAAAGTGCCGGAGAAATCGAGCGGGCCGAGAAGGTATTCTTTTGACGCTTCCATATGGTCGCATTCTTTCTGAGCCGAGACATCCCGAGACAACAGTCGGGGTGCCGTGTGCCCAAGGCTCATCAACGAATTCGGATTTAGGAAGGTAAAGCGCAATGGTAGGTCTGAGGCAACACCCCCTAAACTTCTTATTTGGGCGTGTTTTTTGACACCCCACCGCATTGTGCTATGCGATCTGCATTTAATGGTGTGACGGATTGGGAGACAGGGCTACCCGGCTCCTAGAGAATGCGACAGGTTCAAATCCCATTCGTAGTCGAAAAACATTACACAGTTCCTACACAGTGTAAATTAGTGTATTATTATATAATATAAACAATGATTTAAACGTCATAGGCCTCCCCGTAGGGGACGCCAAACGTGTACAAAACCACGAACTTTTGCCTTTTCCCCTGGCCGGCCTGCTATTGCGGCCGCCAGGATATCCTTACGGCCAAGGATCCTGATCTTGGTGTCATCGACCTCGATCCTGTCAATCAAGGCGTTGAGGTATTCCCGGCGGCTCCGGGTGTCGGCGCCATCCAGCTTCTCCCGCATGAGTTTGGCAAATGCCTCCACCCGGCCGGAGGTTATAACGAACTGTTCCGAGGACTGGGCATCGAGTCGGGTCAGGGAAGCCAAGGCGGTGTCCCATTCGTTCTTGAGGACCTGGATGCGCTCCTTCAGCTGGGCGTCCAGATCGATGATGCCGTCTTCAATCGCGCGATAGAGGCGATCGAGTTCTGATTCTTGACCTCGACCTCGGACGCAAGGGCGGCACGGCGCTCTGCGACACCGCGATCCTTGCGGGTCTCCCGAGCAATCAGTTCGTTAAGGATCGCTGTAAGACGCTCGGGCGTAAGCAGGCGCTCCTTTAGGTTGGTGACGACCAATTCGTCCAGCTTGTGGGCCCTGATCGCAAAGCGAAGCGCCGCGCCTAAGCATTTTCCGAGGCTGCCGTCGCGGGCACACGCTCCCTACATACAAGCCAGCTCGCATCAGCTGGAAGATTGCTTAGCCTGCGACGCACAGCAAAGGTGAAAAATGCAAAGCGCCGCAGAAGATCTTCTTTTCTCAAGAAATACCGTCGAAATCGTGAAAGGGTCGGTGCCCACGAGTGAACAAGAGAGCAAGGGAAGAGAGAAACGGAGAATAGAAAGTCGCGTCTGTGAGGTAGCGGCACCACCAAAGTGTGCTTCGTGACCAGCCATTCACTTACGCGGCCGGATTATTCACCATACCCCGTCCGCGCAGACGTCAGGTTCGCTCGACAAATTTGGCGGGACTCGGCTGGTGCCTAACCTCGCTGGAAGAGTTTCCTATCCTTCGCAGGCACTACGATAAATTCGGAGTGATCGCACATCGTCCGTGTTCCGGTAAATAGCTTGGCGTAACGCTGGTGCCGCCTTCGCCCGCTCTAATTTTATATGTGATTTAAATAACTTAGTGGGCAGTCGTGACAACCAACCGTGGGAGCCGCGATATCGGGATATGTAGTTCAATAACGAGGCGATCCAGCAGCAAAATACATCCCCGACTGAGCCTAGCGGTTCCTTGTGTATGCATATGGGTAGTCTCCGAGTCTCACACTGCCTCTGCGCTATCGGCTATTGTCACGCTTAGCACGTGTCTTGGGGGGCCAGGCGCCTCGGCAGGCACATTGGTGGAGACCATATGCAGCGTTACCGCGTCGAATGCTTCAACGTCGGTGGGGAAATGGTGGTTGTCAGATCAGAGAATTCTCCGATGGAGAAGACTCTGATGACTCGCAAGCCATCGCCGATGCTCTGCTCGATTTTTCTCGTGAGGCCAAGGTCAAAGTATGGCGCGGCAAGCAGATAATTTATAGCTCGACACGCTATCGCCAACTTAGCCGCAAATCGGCCTAATATTTTCGGCGCTACGTTTTTGGATCATGAGCTAATGATATGGAGGGCGCCATGCGTAATCCCGAGGAATGCATCCGGGCAGCCGAGTGGTGTGAGCAGAAGGCCGCAGCCACTTCGATCAATGCGCTCCACTCAACTCTCAAGGAGATTGCAGCTGTTTGGCGAATGCTGGCGCAGAACCCCGAATCGAGGGCTCCCCACATGGTGCGTTTGCTTGAAATTGGCGCCAACCCTCCCACTAAAGCCGATCCGTCAGATATGATCGCGCCTTCGGGCGAGAAGACTTACGTGCCATGATCATGGCGCTTCGCAACACGGGACAGTGAACAGCAGAAACCGCCGTAAAATACGGTGCGGGCGTCCGCTATCATCGGGCGAAGGTTCTACCAGACCCAGTTGAGCTGGCATCTCCGTATATAATCCAGCCCTAGTGTATTACTTGTTCGCCCAACAGACGATCAAACTCCTTCTTGGAAACCTCGTAACATTCGCATGATCGGCGCTTAAGTCCGTCCTGATCAATGATCGTAACGACGCCGCGTTTATACCGGATAAGGCCGGCCCGTTGCAGGGCACCCGCAGCGGCCGATACACCGGTTCGCTGTACGCCGAGCATCATGG
>Ga0206933_1157_pt1 | contig 11098 bp, 12 predicted proteins | sample Alteio_BWOrgHeat_15_FD_152937 | JGI IMG/M metagenome (GOLD analysis project Ga0206933, IMG submission 152937) | Enriched cells from forest soil in Barre Woods Harvard Forest LTER site, Petersham, Massachusetts, United States -... | ecosystem: Environmental > Terrestrial > Soil > Temperate forest >... | reverse complement strand
GACCCAACCCGTCTCAAGCCTTTCGACGACAAACGTTTGCTTCGGGTCGTTATCGAGACTCCAAAGGGCAGCCGCAATAAGTTTGCTTTCGATCCTGACCACCAGATTTTCCAACTTAAGAAAGTCTTGCCCGCTGGTATGGCCTTCCCCTATGACTTCGGTTTCGTCCCCTCGACCGAAGCCGCTGATGGCGACGGTGTGGACGTCTTGGTCCTGATGGACGAGCCTGCATTTCCAGGTTGCATGTTAGCGTGCCGGCCCATCGGCGTGATCCAAGGCGAGCAGGGCGACAAGAAAGACAAAGTGCGGAACGACCGGATCGTCGCAGTAGAAAAGGACGCTCACAGCTGGGCAGACATCAAAACTATTAATGATCTGGGGAAAGAGTTCTGCCAGGAACTGGAAAGGTTCTTTGTGAACTACCACAGCCTTTCCGGCGAACGCTACAAGGTGCTGGGTGTGAAGGGACCGGATCAAGCTCGAAAACTGGTGAAATCTTCAATGCGATGAGAGATCGAAAGTGATGAGCCAGATTCTCATCCGATTCCTGATCGGCGGTGCGGTCGTTTCTGTTTTCGCAGTCCTGGGCGATCTCTTAAAACCAAAAAGCTTTGCCGGCTTGTTTGGTGCTGCGCCATCAGTCGCACTTGCCACTTTCGGGCTGACGGCGGCGAGTGAAGGTGCAATCTACGCCGCCACTGAAGCCCGTTCCATGCTGGCAGGGGCGGTCGCATTCTTCGCCTACGCTTCTGTCGTCGCTTGGGTGATGATGAATTACAAGCTGAAAGCTCTCTCGGTAACGATCTGTTCGATCCCTTTGTGGCTTGGGGTAGCTTTCGGACTCTGGCACCTCTGGCTGAAATAGTGATGCAGATCAAAGTCGATCTTTCGGTCCTTGGACAAACAAAGTGGTACGAGTATGCGATTCGATTCCTCTTCGGAGGAATAATCACAGGTGTAGCCGGCCTCATCGCCCAGAGGTTCGGGCCCGGCATCGGCGGGCTATTCTTAGCGTTCCCCGCGATCTTTCCCGCCAGCGCAACGCTGATTGAGAAACACGAACGTCAGAAGAAAGAAAAAGAAGGACTACAGGGAACGCAGCGCGGACGAGAGGCAGCCAGTATTGATGCAGCCGGTTCCGCGATGGGGAGCATCGGACTGTCGGTATTTGCCCTGTTGGTCTGGCAATTCTTGCCCCGCCATAGCACATGGATCGTGCTCACAGCGGCCACCGCTGCCTGGCTAAGTGTTTCAGTGCTGATCTGGCACATTCGAAAACAAGCGTAGCCAGCATCGAAAATCGAATCCTACCTCTGCTGTCGCATCTCTTCTGCGATGTGAAACTTTAATATTGAGGCGACTGGCGTTTGACTGTAAGCTGTTTCCCGTTGGTCTACCGCATACGTACTTAACGCAGATTTGTTTGCCTGTCTGCCCCGTGAGGATATGGAATGGCGAAGTCTCGGGCGCAGGTTCATGCTCCAAAATCGAACGGGGATTCGCTCGTCGGTTGCGCCGTAGGGCGTTACATCGTACAGAGAAAATTAGGCGCCGGTGCAATGGGAGAAGTGTACCTTGCCGAGGACCCGAGGCTGAAGAGAGCGGTTGCGCTAAAGCGGATCGCCCCACAATTAAGGCAAGATGCGGAGTATCGAAGCCGGTTCTTGAAGGAGGCGGAACGAGCTTCTGGAGTGACCAGTGCATACGTGGCCGCGATCTACGATGTGCTGGAAAAAGATGGAGAAGTGTTTTTGATAATGGAGTACGTCGAAGGCAGGACCTTGCGGCAACTGCTCACACAGCCATTCAGCGTTGAAGCATTCCTGAAGATAGCGGTTCAGTGCACCCAGGCATTGGTGAGCTCGCACGGACGTGGGATTCTGCACTGTGACATTAAACCGGAAAACATCATGCTTGCCCAAAACGGTGATGTAAAGGTGTTGGATTTCGGAGTAGCGAAGCGACGGCCGAGATCGGACCAGACTTCGACCATGGACAAAGGGCAGTCAGGTACGCCGGCATATATGGCGCCCGAGGTGATGCTTAACAAGCCAATCGATGGGCGCGCGGATCTGTTTTCGCTCGGAATCGTATTTTACGAGATGCTGACCGGCCGGCACCCCTTCCGTTCGGCGAGCTTCCCGGAAACGATCGAAAAAATGCTTCGGGAAAAGCCACGGTCGATCCGCACTGTGAATCCGGAAGTTCCAGAAGCATTGGACGCAATTGTAGTGCGAATGTTGGCCAAGGATCCGACGGAGCGCCAGACGAACGCAACCGAGTTGCTGACCAATCTGGAGGCCGTGAAATCGCAACTGGAGAAGGGCGTAACCTATTCCCCGTGGTTGAAAGCGTGGCATTTTCCACACAAATGGTTGTTCGCCGTCATCGCCGTAGTGATTGTTGGGAGCGTTTTGTTCTTGCCCGCGCTGAAGAAGCGCCTGAGGGGAAATGGATTGCCGGCTACGAAGCAACTGGCAGTCTTGCCCTTCCTTGCGTCGGATAGCAACCCGAGCACGCGCGCGTTCAGCGATGGACTGACGGAGACGCTGACAACCAAGCTGGCTAGCCTTCGCGGAGACTACGCTCTGTTAGTCGTGCCTTCGAGCGAAATAAGGGGCGAGAAGGTAAGCACTGTCTATCAGGCCCGGCACATCTTTGGGGTCAACCTGGTGCTGGAAGGCAGTCTGGCGCAGTCAGGTGGAGTGATGAGAATCAAATATGCTCTGGTGGACGCACCTACTCTGCTACAGATCCGAGGAGATGTTATCACCGAGCAGGCAAGCGATCCGTTTCGAGTCGAAGACAAAGTAGTGGAAAGCGTCTTGACTGCGTTAGATGTTGAATTGCGCGGCGCAGATCAGGATGCTGTGAAGCAGCGCGGTACACGCGCGCCAGTCGCCTATGACTATTACTTGCGTGGGGTCGGTTATCTGAGGGAATCGGAAAAGCCAGAGAACACCGACCATGCGATTGAGGTTTTTCAGCACGCCTTGCAGCAAGATCCCAATTACGCGCTGGCTTATGCCGGATTAGGGGAGGCGTACTGGCAGAAATATGAGCACACGCGGGATGCGAGTTGGGTGAACAAAGCTGGGGAAGCGTGCCAGAATGCAGAAATGCTTGGAGGCGGATTGGCCGCTACTCATGTGTGCCTTGGGATGGTCTTAAACGGAACCGGCGAGTATGAGCGGGCAGTCGATGAGTTTCAGCGGGCAACTGAGATCGACCCGGCAAACGACGACGCTATAAGAGAACTGGCGTCAGCCTATGAAAAGCTGGGTAAAACTTCGGAGGCTGAGGCCGCGTATCAACGGGCCATCGTGTTACGTCCGAACTCATGGCTGGGTTACAACCGGCTTGGTATATTCCTGATGAACAATCAAGCGCGGTACGAAGATGCAGCCAGTGCATTCCAGCACGTGATTCAGTTAGCCCCTGACAGCTACAGAGGATACAGCAATCTGGGCGGAGCATATCTGGCATTGGGAAGATATTCCGATGCGATACCGAAATTCGAGCGATCGGCAGAAATACGGCCCACAGCATTTTCCTATTCGAATCTCGCGACGGCCTATTTCTACCAAAAACGATATGCCGATGCGGCGCGGACGTATGAGCAGGCAGTGCAGCTCGAACAGACCGAATACGGCGAATGGGGGAACCTGGCGGAGGCTTATTACTGGACACCAGGGAGGCGCGCCGAGGCGGAAGAGGCTTACCGCAAGGCGATCGCGCTGGCCGAAGCGCAGCTGCGGGTAAATCCCCGTGATGAAGAAGTATTGTCGTGGGTGGGCCTGTATCATGCCATGCTTCAAGAAAAAAGTTTGTCTTTGCGCTATATAAATGAGGCATTGGTGGTTGCACCCCGAAACCCTGAAGTGCTTTTCAATGCAGCGAAGGCCGAGAATCAATTGGGGGACCGGCAAAAGGCCTTGGGCTATCTGAAGAAGGCCCTGGCTGAGGGATACTCGAAGTACTACGCACAGGATGATCCGGCGTTTGCAGGGCTCAAGGGTGATCCGCGCTTCAGGAAGCTAATAAGTTAGGCATTACGATTGCGAATGGTCCAAAATTCACATCCAGAAAGAGGCCATATGAAACGACTTGCGTTGTGGGCAGTGGTCGCGGGCATGACTTTGTGGATCGGCTGCACCAAACTGGGATTCTTAGGAGGCATCTTCCCCCGAAAAACGTATGAAGTGCAGATTTCTAAGACTTTTCCCACCCCTGGAGTACAAGACTGCACGGTGGACAATAAAGCACCTACTCTACACGCCGAGTCCTTTTGGCATTCGGCAAACAGGATTAGTTGGTGCGTACAAACTGCTGATACCACTCCATACATAATTCATTTCACCGACAACAATGGGAATAACAGCCCGTTCTCAGATAACAATTTCCAGCCAAATTGCTCGCAATACCGTTCTCCGTTATCGGGCAAGCCGAAGGGCGATTACGATTATCAAATCCAGTTTGCCACCGCCCATTGTTCAGATCCAAAAGTAATTCTTAAGTAAAAAGGTTTTCCCGCTCCTAGCGTCAATTAACCTCAGTGAGTTTGGAACTTGCAACGGAAGAGTGAGGGACCGTTGCCGACATTCCCGTGGGGAACAGAAAATGTCGACGACTAAACCCGATCAAATGGTTGAAATTCTGGGGTGGGAGACGGGAATCGAATCCTACCTTAAACGTCAACTCAACACGATACAGCGCAACGGATGGCAGGTTCACCCATAGAAAGCAGTGCAACGCAGTCTTAACGGCTGGTGAATGGCAGGTGGCACCGGTCGATGAGTATAATCCGGCGTACAATCCTCCGGGGGTTAGTCATGAAGCGAACCGGCCTCGCGCTTTTTTTCCTAAGTGTGTGCTGCGTGTCCGTGGTATGGAGTCAACAGCCAGCAGGCAAGTGCATCAACGACTGGAGTGAGTTCCACAGGACGAACATGATGCGCTCGAACCCATGTGAGAAGGTGCTTGGCATCGACAATGTTGTGAACCTCAAACGGAAGTGGCGTGATATGTTCGACCACCTCCCTCTGTATTCGTCGCCAGCGGTGGCGAACGGGGTGGTTTACATCGGCTCGCAGGACCACAACGTGTATGCGCTGAACGCCAATTCGGGAGCCAAACTGTGGAGCTACGCCGCCGCCGCCGGCGTCGGCTCCTCGCCAGCGGTGGCGAATGGGATGGTTTATGTCGGGTCGTACGACGACAACGTGTACGCGCTGAACGCCAAGACCGGCGCCCTGCTGTGGAGCTACACCACCGGCAACACGGTGGGCTCCTCGCCCGCAGTCGCGAACGGGGTGGTTTACATCGGCTCACAGGACAACAATGTGTACGCGCTGAACGCGAAGACCGGAGCACTGCTGTGGGCCTACACCACCCGCGGCGATGTGGAGTCCTCGCCAGCGGTGGCGAATGGGGTAGTTTATGTCGGGTCGTACGACGACAACGTGTACGCGCTGAACGCCAAGACCGGTGCCTTGCTGTGGAGCTATACGACAGGCAGCGCTGTGAGATCCTCGCCCGCGGTGGCGAATGGCGTGGTTTATGTCGACTCCTACGACGGCGACCTGTACGCTCTGAACGCGAACTCTGGAGCCAAGCTATGGAGCTACGCCATCGGTGACCCTGTGGTTTCCGCGCCCGCCGTTGCGGACGGGGTGGTTTATGTCGGCGAGGGCTCCAATCTGTATGCACTGAAGGCCAGCACCGGCGCCCTGCTCTGGAGCTATGCCGACGGCGGTTTCTCGCCCGCCGTGGCGAATGGCGTGGCCTATACTTGCTGCGGCGGCCCCGAGAACAATACCGTCTACGCGCTAAACGCCCACACTGGGGCACTGCTATGGAGCTACGCTCTTCCTGCCGGGATAACGTCCTCGCCCGCTGTGGCGAATGGAGTGCTTTATGTCACGCCGATAAACAGGGTGATCGCCTTCGGCCTAAAGTGAAGGATGGTCTTCGGCTCCTGCGTGCTTCCTCACCACTGGGTTATACTCAGCTTTTGCCGAAGCTGATGTCGATCTCCACGATAATCGCCTGGCTACCGACCGATTTGAAAGCGAGGTCTCTGCCATGAGACATCTGAGTTGGGCACTGGCATCCGTAGCACTCGTGCTAACCGTGGGTAAAAGCCAATCAGCGTATGCACAGACCTACACGACACTGCACAGCTTCAGCGGGTTACCGGATGGGCGGGAACCGATCGCAGGATTGGTCGAGGATACCAATGGCAATCTCTATGGGACTACCTATCTCGGCGGCGCTTACCAGGGAGGCACGGTGTTCAAGCTGGATAAGAATGGCAATGAAACAGTGCTATTGAACTTCGTGGGGTTCCCGCACGACGGATTCAATCCGGACGCAGCCTTGGTACGCGACACGATGGGGAACATTTACGGTGTCACGAGCAAAGGGGGGACAGGAAAGAATGGCTTACCGTCATGCAAAATTCCACCGGCATGCGGAACAATATTCAAGCTCGATGCGGCGGGGAAAGAGACGGTCATCTTCAGTTTCACGGGTCAGCGGAAAGGTGCGGGTCCCATAGGCTTAGTTATGGACGCGGTCGGCAATTTCTACGGCAGCGCAGGGTCCGCGAAAAACGGGTCTGGCAATGGGCTGATCTTTAAATTGAATGCCTCGGGCACGTACACCGTCCTCCACTTGTTCCAAGGTAAGAAGGACGGGGCCTATCCCAGCGCTACACTGTTGTTAGACGAGAAGGACCATCTCTACGGCACAACTGGCGTTGGGGGTGCTGCGGGTGACGGAACGTTGTTTCAGATGAACGACGCTGGCAAAGAAACGGTGTTGTGGAACTTCAAGCTTGGGAAGGGAATTTTCCCTAGCTACGTAGGTTTGATGAGGGATGCAGCAGGTGACTTCTACGGCACCACAACCGTTGGCGGAAATGTCGGGAAACATTGCAGTCAAATAACCACTTACGGCTGCGGGGTTGTGTTTAGGATAAGCAGAAGGAGTGAGAGCGTCTTGTACCGATTCAAGGGTGGTGCAGATGGGGCCTTCCCAAACGCGGGCGTAGCGATGGACCAAGCCGGGAACCTTTACGGCACCACAGCCGGCTCTGGACCGGGTTGCAAGCCCGGCCCCGACTGCGGAACGGTGTTTAGGCTCGATCGCGACGGCAAACTAACCGTGCTGCACACATTTGGCATTCAGCAAGGCGACGGCACAAATCCGCAAGGCACTCTGCTAAGGGATCAAGTTGGGGCTCTCTACGGCACTACAGCATACGGCGGCGGTCTTGGTTACGGAACAGTCTTTAAGCTCGCTCCGTAATGTGTTAACCATCGTTCCGCTCTGTCGATAGTTGCAGCGTGTGTCTGAGCGCTGCATAGAACAAAGGAAATCGCCTTCCGGGGTGATGCGCAGATCGAGTCTCCCCATCCCCTTCCTCTGCGGGCCGCTTCATCCTTGCCGGCAAGCGGGCTTGCTGACCTTCCTGGGCTTGCGGTGGAAGGATGTTGACTGGTTCGGTAAGACCGTTCGCATAGAACGCGGCGCTGTGAAGCAGATAGTGGACAACGTAAAGTCTTCGTGCTCGGCCCGCACAATGGCGTGCGCGGATGAACTGCTAGACGTTCTCGCCGTCTGGCGACAGACTGCGCAGTTCTCGCAAGCTGAGGACTGGGTATTCGCGTCGGCTTACAAACTCGGGCGTCAACCGTTGAGCTACACCTTTGTGTGGGAGAACCTAGGCAACGCTGCCCGGAAGGCTGGGATAGGCCACGTCAGTTCTCACACGTTCCGGCACACGCATCGAACGTGGTTGGATTCGGTCGGTACTCCTGTTGGTGTGCAGCAGAAACTCATCCGGCACGCGGACATCAGAACCACGATGAACATCTACGGGGATGCTGCCGCGGCGGATATGCGAGAGGCGCACGAAAAGGTTGTCAGGCTTGCACTTCCGCAGTAATGGATCGCAACGTGGATCGCAGCGGGCGTAAGTGCTTTAATTCTGGGGTGGGAGACGGGAATCGAACCCGCAACGTCCGGAGCCACAGTCCGGTGCTCTGCCGGTTGAGCTACTCCCACCGCGTACTTGAGATTATAGCAACTAGCGAGGAGAACTTCAGACAGCGGCAATGCTCACGTAGTGCCGGACGCCTCGTCCGGGAAGATGGGATGATTCAGACGCGATGTGGAATTACCCGCGTCCCACGCCAACATATTCAAACCCCATGGCGCGAAGGCGGACGGAGTCGAGCAGATTCTTCGTGTCCACGATCAGCGGACGGCGCAGCATTTGTTTGATGCGGCCGAAATCGAGTCCGCGAAATTCCGGCCAGCCAGTTCCCACAACGAGAGCGTCAACGCCCTCCGCCGCGGCATACGGCGATTCGCAGTAAAAGACGGAACCATTCAATTCGAGGCGCGCATCCGGCAAGGCAACCGGATCATAGGCTCGCACCCGCGCACCCTGCGCAATCAAACTCTTTGCCAGCCGCATGGAAGACGATCCGGCGACGGAGTTGGTGTTGGGTTTAAAAGCCAGACCGAGAATTCCGACGTCTTTGTTTTGCACAGACTGAACGCACCTGGAAATCTTTTCGATTACCTGGTCAGCCAGCCCATGATTCACTTCGCGAGCCGCGGTCAGTACTTTCAAAGCAACTCCGTTGCGCTGCGCCAGATCGGCCAGCGAATCCATATCGGACTCCGCAAACAAACCGCCCATCCCAGCGCCGGGCTGCAAGCAGCGAGGCGCAATCTTCTTGTCCAGGCCGAGTGCGAGCGAAAGGCTGACGGCATCCGCATTCACATGTTCACACAAGCTCGCCAGCTCGTTGATGAAGGAAATTTTGGTCGCCACAAACGCCGTCGCAGATTCGCGTACCAGTTCGGCCGTTTCGTGATTGGTCACAATCACTGGCACGCCTCGCATCACCAGCGAATGGAAGATTTGTTTCAGAGCCAGCACGGCATCGTTCGAATCGGTTCCCAGTATGATGCGGTCGGGCCAGTTGAAGTCTTCGATCGCGCAACCCGGCGTAAAGAACATGGGCTGCGAAACGATTGAAGCTCGCAGGCCTGCCTCGGCCACGCGCTTCTCGATCGCCGACGCCGTGCCCACTGAAACCGGGGTCACAATCGTCAGAATCGGAGGCTTGGGCGCGGCCTTCGTGATGCGAATCGCCAGATCGGTCAAGTGCTGCGGACTATCCTCGGCCAGAAAGATCACTTGCGCCTTCCGGGCAAAGGATTCAATGTCCGTCGAATAAGCCAGGCGCCCGGAGCGCACGTTACGCTTGATGACTTCGGTAAGGTTCTTCTCGTGAAAGGGGACGCTGCCCTGCGCCATCGCAACCATTTGCGAGCTGTCAGGATGGCAGCAGCTAACCGGGGTGCCGAAGTCCGCGAGACAGGCGGAAACCACTGTACCTAAGTACCCCGCTCCGTAGACCCCAATCTGCATGAATCCTCCCGAAAGGCTTCTGCGAATTCGCTGGGGGAAGGGTGCTCAGGCGGCGTGCGCAGCGAGTCCAACTCCTTTTTATGCTTGCCATCCCGACTTGGCAACGCACGCAAGGGATTTGTACCAGGGGACATGGACTGCCGGCAGCGACGGGAATTTGGACAATCAGAAGGTCACGTAGAAGATTAGCGCCTGGCGATACTGCGGCCCAACTGAATTCCCGCGAGGTCAACCCAGCGATTCTGCTCCTCCTCGCGCACGAAAGTGAGTTCGCTCAGCGCGATGCGGCGGCTGCCGGTAAATAGCGCCCAGCGGTCGCGGGCAAAAATGTAGGCCTGTTGCGCCAACTCTTCGTTGATCACTTTCACGATCGTGAGATGCGGCATATAAGGCCATTGCTCGGTATAGGCAAGGGCCAGCGTGTTCAATCGATCATGCAGTTCGCGCATCCCTTGGGAGCCGTGAGCTACTCGGATGAAAACCGTCGGCGTTACCGGGACAAAAGTTTCGACATCGCCCAGAGTCACGTCGAATGGCTCGGTTTGGCCGCAGACATCTTCCAGAGTTTCGAGCGCCGCGATCTCCCCTCCGTTCAAGCAGCGCGGAGGCAGAATGGTCACATGAGCGGGCAGATGAGGCAGATCGGGATGCAGTTCCTGCCGGAGGTTCTCCACAAATTCCCCGACGGCATTCCTCACATAAGCCACCAGGGCGTAACGGGGATTTTGCATGTCAACCCGAAATTATACCCCCGCAAGCGCGCCGTGCGGGTTACATCGGATGGTAAGTGCTCAGCTATAATCGAAGCAGTCGGGGCGTAGCGCAGCCTGGTAGCGCACCTGCCTTGGGCGCAGGGGGTCGTAGGTTCAAATCCTATCGCCCCGACCAATATTTCAATGAGTTGTGGACCTTGGAATCACTCTGGAATTAATAGCCAAGCCCACAACCTTGGATCCCGCCTGCCTCATCTCATCCGTCATCACGTCCCCGTATATGCTGAGGGTGTTTTGGATGTCCGAGTGCCGTATGAGGTTCTGTTGCACAGTGATGGCAGTTCCAACAGCATCGAGCCATGAACGGTACGTGTGCCGCATGCTGTGTGTCCCGACCTTGCCGATGCCGGCCGCTGCAGCAGCGTTCCGTAAGATCCGTTGATACCCTGTGTAGCTGATCGGCACCCTGCCCAGCTTAATCGGGGAAGCGAAGATCCAATCCACCGGACCTCGGAACTCCGTAATCTGTTTCCAACCTTGAAGGACAGAAATCAGTTAGGGTCGAGACTCATTGCCCTCCGTGAACCTTCCGTCTTGACGGCATCGAGGTGCTGGTTCACAATCCCGAATAATGGAGCAACGTTTATTCTGCGTGGAACTCTGCAACAGCATTTGGAGTTGCAAGAATCGCAGTTCGAGTTCTTTGGTCATCTCCGACCGCATGGGTTCAGGGATGTTGGGTAGGTCGAGCCCTACGTATTCGTCCTCGAAATCAGCAAGTGCCCACCTAAGCGCGGAATACACTCTCCACGTATATCGCTTTTCGAGCGGCAAGTTGCGCACGAATTCGGGCGTGATCCTCAGTTAATGAGTGCTTCCACGATTTTGCAATAGTTAATTTACGACCAAGTAGGTCTTTGTCCTAGAAGCTTGG
>Ga0206933_1160_pt1 | contig 11349 bp, 10 predicted proteins | sample Alteio_BWOrgHeat_15_FD_152937 | JGI IMG/M metagenome (GOLD analysis project Ga0206933, IMG submission 152937) | Enriched cells from forest soil in Barre Woods Harvard Forest LTER site, Petersham, Massachusetts, United States -... | ecosystem: Environmental > Terrestrial > Soil > Temperate forest >... | reverse complement strand
CCGGTAACGCGGGAGACGATTGACGAAGGCGTGCGGCGGATGAAGGAGTTCCTGCTGAAGCTCTAGGGGGCGTGCGGCGCTGTCATTTCCATTGCCCAGATGCCGGTGGGGCGCATGTACATTGAGGCGCGGAAGTTGCCGGTGATGTCCCATGCCTCTGGGGTGCGGAACCAATAGCCCTTGGTTTCGTAAATAACGTGATAGAGGCCATGGACAGTGCGATAGCTTTCCTCGGTCATGCCTTCGGATTTAAGCAGGGCTGCGTAGCCGAGGGTGGTTCCGGCCCAGACTTCCTTCCCTTCCTCATTGGTTGAAATTGTGCCGTCTTCGGCCATGCCGTTGACTGCGCCCATTTCCCCGTTACCGAATTTCATGACATTGTTGGCGTAGATTTTCCTGAGCGCGGTCTGCTGCATGGCGCGGGGAACGACGTCGCCCAGGCCGAGCATGTTGGCGTACCACTGGCCGGCGAGCTGGTCGGTCTGAATGAGGTTGTGGTTGGCGGGTTGGGTGTCGTAGCGGAAGTATTCGCCGTTCCAGAGCTGGCCGATATAGGTTTTTTGTGCTTTGAGGAAGAGGGTGTGGTATTCGGCTGCGGCGGCTTGGTCATTGAGGGCGAGCGCCGTTTCTTCGCCGGCGCGCAGGGCACCGAGCCAAAGGCCGCCGGAGTAGGCACTGACCCCTTTGACGACCCAGGAGTCGTAGGTCTGGTCAGGGTAGCCGCTGTTTTCAGGGATGCCACCCCCGTGGTCGAACTGGCGGAGGTAGGTGATGGCCGCCTGCATGGCCGGCCAGGTTTCGCGTAGGAAGCTCAGGTCTTTGCGGCCGGTAAACACATAGTCGCGATAGACCATGAGGACGAATTTGGAGTTGAGGTCTTTCCAGTCGTTGGTGTCCTGCCAGCCGGGTTCGTTAACTGAGATGAAGGGGTCGCCGTCGGGCACTCCCAGGTCGTGCGGGACCGCGCCGATCTTTTTGCGCTTGTGGAGGACCGGGGATCCGGTTTGCTGAGTCTTCCAGACCCAAAGGCCCTGTTCGGGCCACTCCTTGAGTACGGTAGCGGCGAATTCGCGGAGGACACGCTTGTCGATCTCGGGCCAGAATTTGAGCAGGGGCAGAGATGCGTAGAAGCGCACGTCGAGAGTGCCGTAATAGGCGTAGTCGAAGCATTCGAGGAGCGCGAAGGAGGGTTCTGTCTTGGGGCTCGATCCGGTTTGGCCTGATTCAGAAGTGCCCGTTTCGCGGCCCCAGAAGGTGCCGCCGTCGGTGAGGGCGTAAAGCTCATTGAAGAGCATACCGCGATACCAGAGCGGTTTGGTTTCGTCGTTGATGTACGGAGCCTGCCAGGCGTCGATTGAACTGGACCATGCGTCTGAGTGAGTGAGGCCATCGCGGGCTATAGTCCATGCGTTGCGGCCGTCGGTTCCGTAGAAGTCGGTGTAGCGGCGATGCCATTGGCGGCCTTCACCGAACTGGACTGTCGGAAAGTCCCACGAGATCACCATGGGCACGATCCTGGATTCGCCGGGCTTGAGGGTGAAGCGGACGGCGATGGCGCCAGCGAGCTTTTCACTGTCGCTGACCCAGGTGGTGTTGTCGTTGGCGAGCCGTCCGTCGGCGGCGAAGGGAGCCCAGACGGACGCTCCGTCTCCGGTGGCTTGGAAGGTGGTTTGGTAGGTGACTTCCACGCCGGATGATTGGAGGGCAGCAATAGCGAATTGGCCGTCGAACTCCTCCGGCTGTGAGCTGGCTCGCAGCCGGTCGAAGACCAGGCCTTTCATGGCGCTGTTTGCGCTAACTGCTTCGGTCCTATAGATATTGTGATTTCCGCGGCTGGGCGAGTTACGAAAGTCGCCGGTGTAACTCCGGAACCATCCGGACATGTTGGTCCAGGAGAGAAGGACGGACACGGTTACGGTCTTGTCGGTGGGATTAGTGGCGTGCCAGCGATATACAGCCACGGGATAGCTCGATTCGCGATAGTTATCGGGAAGCACGGGCGAAAATTGTTCGAGGATCACGTGTGCGGGAAACTTATTCCACTGGTAGTCGTACCAGGATTTGGGGTAGAGAGCGGCGTATTCGCCGGTGGCTACAGGGTAGTCCCAGGTCCAGCTGGAGAGCTCGCCGTGTTGGGGATGGTCGGTGAGCAGAACGCGGGCGGTACCTGTGGAGTCTCCCTCGGATTTCTGGTACATGGCAAATTGGTTGGCGGAGACCGCGCCGTAGTTGTGAACGCCAGCCTTGATATGCCAACGGGCAAAGTCACCGCGGTAGGTGCGCGAAAACGTGCCTGAGCCAAAGCCGCCTACGGGCGCCCCCTGCCAGTAGCCATCGTCGATATCGGACGCATTACGCCGGATGCCAGGCTCCTGGAGCGGGAGCCCGATAGGGCGACGCCACGCGGCCTGTGGAATCTGCTGAGCCGGGAGGAATGACGAGGCGGCTGCAAGAGATAACACCACGGCGGAGCGTAAGAGAGAGTTATTCACGGAGGCCCTCCGGAGAACAGGCTTCCGGAGTTTTTACGAAGCTTTCTAAAGATTCCTTCGAAAGTTCCGGAAGCTTCAATGGAACATGGGAGGCTATTCATGTCAAGTACTTACTGCACGCGATGAAAGAGGTGTTGACACCCATGGTAACGATGGATGAAGCGAATCGATTGCGGAATGGGATTGCGGCTAGGCAATCGTTTGTCTGGTGGGGTAGGATAGCGTTTCCATGACGAATAAGATCGATTTTCGCCCTGTCATATTAGCTGGAGGAAGTGGAACCCGCTTTTGGCCGCGTTCTCGCCGCGCGCGCGCAAAACAAGTGCTGGCGCTGGATGGCGAGCGCTCAATGCTGCAGCAAACGGTGGAGCGGCTGAGTCCGATTGCCGGACCGGAACAGGTGTGGGTGATTACGAACGAACTGCTTGCGGGGGAGATCGAGGCGCAGCTGCCCGGTGTTCCGCGAGGGCAGATTGTTGAGGAGCCCGTGGCGCGGAATACTGCGCCGGCATGCGGGCTGGCGGCTTTTCTGGTGGAAAAGTCGAATCCGGATGCGGTGATTGGGGTTTTCCCTTCGGATCATGTGATTGGGGACGAACCGCGGTTTCTGAAGGTGATTGAGCGCGGAATTACGTTGGCTGCTTCTGGCGACGTGATGGTTGTGCTGGGGATCGAGCCGACGCGGGCTGAGACCGGCTACGGGTATATCGAGACGGGTGACGACGGGCCACGCGACGGCGTACACGTGAAGCGCTTTACGGAAAAGCCGAGCCGCAACCGGGCCGAAGAGTTTGTAGGCGCGGGGAATTACTACTGGAACTCGGGGATGTTTCTGTGGTCGGCGCGCACGCTGGCGAATGCGGTCAGGGAGCATCTGCCGGAGACGGCTCCGCTGCTGGAGGAGATTGCGGCGGCGTTTGGGACTCCGGAGTTTGATGCGGTGTTTGCGAAGCTGTATCCGCGATGCGAGAACATCTCGGTGGATTACGCGATTCTGGAACCTAGGTCGGCGAAGGGCGAGCATAATTCGCGGCTGTTTTGTCTGCCGGCGGAGTTTGGGTGGAACGATCTGGGTTCGTGGGAGTCGCTCTACGAGTATCAGGTAGAGACACGGCTTCGCGGCGACGGCGATGGGAATGTTTCAGAGGCGCTCGGCGTGATGACGTTGGACTCGGGCGATAACTATATCTACAGCCCGAAGAAGTTTGTGGCTCTGGTTGGCGTTCAGGACCTGGTGATCGTGGAGACTGAGGATGCCTTGCTGGTGGCGCACCGCAAGCATTCACAGGATGTTGGGAAGATTGTGAAGGATCTGGCGGCTAGCGGGCGCGAGGAGCTGATTTAGAAGATCAGCTCCTAGTGTTCTCTGAAGTTCTTACCAGACGACGCATCTTTCGGCATCTGGCCGGGTCATTGCAGAACCGGCCTGGCAGCTGAATGCGGCGGCAAAGGGCGGGAAATTGGACATCGGGCCCAGGACGCGGTACTTCGCGACCGGATGCGGATCTCCCTGAACCATGAGCTTTTGGGTTTCAGGGCGGGTTTCGTCTCCCCGGAACTGTCCCCAGGCGATGAAGAATTGCTGGTCGGGAGTGTAGCCGTCGATCATTTCGTCGGATTGGCCCTGGGCGGTTTTCTTGAAGGCGCGGTAGGCGATTTTGAGCCCTGCCAGATCGCCGATCGACTCACCGAGCACCAGTTTGCCGTTGATGTGAATGTCATCATTGCCGTCGATTTTGAAGCCGTCGAACTGCTTCACGACGCATGATGTTTTGGCCTTGAATTTGGTCTCGTCCTCCGAGGTCCACCAGTTTTCGAGTTTGCCGGTTGAGTCGAACTTCGCTCCCTGGTCGTCGAAGCCGTGGGATATCTCGTGCCCGATGACGACGCCGATGGCTCCGTAGTTTACGGCGTCTGAATAGTTCATGCTGAAGGCGGGCGGCTGCAGAATGCCTGCGGGGAAGACGATCTCGTTCATCAGCGGATTGTAGTAAGCGTTGGAGGTTGGCGGAGTCATTCCCCAACGCCCGCGGTCGACGGGTTTTCCGATCGTGGAAAGATTGTCTGTGACCTGGAATTTGTTTGCTGCAATTACATCGGCGAAGTAGCCGCTGCGGTCGATCTTGACTGAGGAGTAATCCTTCCACTTATCGGGATAGCCGATCTTGACCTGGAAGGTCGAGAGCTTTTCCAACGCTTTCTGCTTGGTTGGAGGCGTCATCCAGTCGAGTTCTTCGATTGTGTCATGCATCGCCGACAGGATGTTGGCGACCATTGCCTGGGCACGCTGCTTTGCTTCCGGCGGAAAATACCGCTTGACGTACTCCTGGCCAAGCGCCTCTCCGAGTAGACGGTCAGTCTGTTCTGCGCAGCGTACTTCTCTCGGCTTGAGTTCGCCAACTCCGGCGAGCTGCTTTTGGTAGAAATCAAAACGCGCATCCACAAATGGCTGCGACAGGGAATCGGCCGAACCGTTAAGCAAATGCCAGCGCAGATAGGTCTTCCAGGTTGCCAGAGAAGTGGACTTCAACTGGCGCTCGAATTCTGCCATGAAGACGGGCTCATCGATGTTGATTAGCCCTGGGGCAACGTGGGCGCTATTCAGGAAGGCGCTCCAGTCGAAGTGTGGAGTCATCTTCTGTAACGCGTCGAGATTCGCAATGTGATCCGTGGCGTGCGGATCGCGCAATGTCACATTGTCCAGCGAGGCCTTGGCCAAAGCTGTTTCAAACTGCATTATGGTCTGTGCCGCCGCCCTGGCATCGCTATCGGCGAAGCCACCGAGGTTGAGGATCTTGGCTATGTAGACCAGGTAGGCTGCTCTTGCGTCGGCGAAGCGCTTCTCGGGCTTGACGTAGTAATCACGGTCCGGCAGGCCCAAGCCGCCTGACCCTACATCCGCGATAACGTCAGTCGGTGAGTGCGGATTTTGCGTGCCTCCAAAGGTAAAGGGCACAGCGATGCCAATGGCATGAAGCTCCCGCAACTCCTGTTGAAGATCAGACTGGTTGTGGATTGCATCGATTTGAGCCAGGTAAGGCTTGAGCGGTGCAGCCCCTTTTTCGTCGATGGCCTTTACATTGGTGCAGGCGGCATAAAAGTCGCCGGTCAACTGAGCGGGAGTTCCTGCAACGTGTCCGGATTCGGCAGAAACTGAGTCGAGGATCTCTCGGAGCTGATCTTTGTTCCGTTCACCGGCCTGCCAACGACGGCTCCAGCGGTCCATCGACGCTGGAATTGGGTTCTGGGTCCGCCAGGCGCCATTGGAGAAATCGAAGAAGTTGTCACACGGCTTGACTGATTTGTTCAGGTCTGATGTCTCGATGCCTTTAAGCATGGCCTGTTGCGCATGCGTACTTACTCCGATCGACATTACAAGCAGGAGTGCCAAACCGTTGCGATTCATTCTTGTCTCTCCGGGGAAGCCTGTTTCTGATGCGTCCCATTATTCTCTTTCATTTGCAGGGTTGTGAAAACATTCCTGTGACGGACGGCTCGTGTATGGCGGCCAGAGTGGTTCGCGACGGCGCCCTGTGTGAGTTATCTACGGCGAAACGATAGACTTGCTGCGACCGAGGCTCGCTGGCCAATTTATTTTGAAAGGTTAGGGGAAGTGTATGGCGGATGAGGGAAAGGCTTCGGATGATCCTCGCATCTACTTTGCCGCTGAACGGACGTTTCTAGCCTGGATTCGCACCGGACTCGGATTGATGGGCGTCGGATTTGCGGTGTCGAGGTTCGGCCTGTTTCTGCGCGAGATGCGAGCAGAAGAGACGCATGCAGGGGTGCGCGCGATGGGGGTTTCGGTTCCCTCAGGTGTTGCGCTGGTGGTGCTCGGCGTAGTGGTCAACGTGATGGCGGTGATGAGTCATGTGAGCACGGTGCGAAGTCTTAGAGAGGGTACGTGGGTTGCTGGAGTGTCGCGGAATGCAGTGATACTTGCATTGCTGCTGGCTGCGATAGGCGTGGCGATGGGCGTGTATCTGCTCTATCTGCGATAGGGTCTTGTTGCGGCAGACCTTTCTGAAGTGACATTTACAGGACAGACGCTGGTGGGTCTCATAGTGGAATGTGAGGATGAGCGGGAACTTCTGTGCGCTCCGATACACTGACTGAAATGGAGGATGGATCGCAGGCATGACGCATCCGGTAATCAAGTTTGGAACTGACGGTTGGCGTGGAGTGATCGCCAGTGATTTTACTTTTGAAAACGTACGCACCGCTGCTGCTGCGATAGCCGCCTATCTTCACGCACAAACGAATGTGAAGGAGAGCCCGGCGAACGGCTTGTGCATCGGGTACGACTCGCGTTTTTTGTCGCAAGAGTTTGCGAGGACCTGTGCTGAGGTAGTTGCGGCGACGGGGATTCCGGTGAGACTGGCGAAGGAGATTACGCCGACGCCGGCGCTGAGCTACGGGGTACGCGAGTTGGGCGCTGCGGGCGGCATCATGATTACCTCGTCGCATAACCCCGCTCAGTGGAATGGCGTGAAGTACAAGGGATGGTTTGGCGGGTCTGGAAGTCCAGCGATCATTGCGGAGATTGAATCGTACTTGGGCGCGCCGGTGCCTAAGTCGGCGGCTCCAGCAGCAATCGAAGAAGTGGATTTCATCGCGCCATACATGGCTGCGATTGAGAAGTTTGCCGACCTGGATCTGATTGCAAAGTCCGGATTCAGGTTTGGTATCGACTCGATGTATGGAGCGGGGCGCGAATTGCTGGCCGGTATCTTCAAGCGCATTGGCGTGGAGTTTGTACAGATTCGCGGGGAGGTCAATCCGCTATTTCCCGGGATCAATCCGGAGCCAATTGAGCCGAATATCCGCGCGCTGGGCGAGGCAGTAGTGGCGAACAAATGCGATTCAGGCCTGTGTACCGATGGCGATGCGGACCGTATCGGTGCGGTGGATGAGCATGGGGAGTTTGTCGATCCGCACAAGATTTTTTCTGTGCTGTTGAGCTGGGTGCTGAAGCGTAAAGGATGGCCTGGCGACGTGACGCGGGCCGTGAACACAACGAAGATGCTGGATCGCATCTGCGCGAAATATGGGCGGACGATTCACGAGCATGGTATCGGATTCAAGTACGTTGTGGACTACATGCAGCAGCAGGAGATCGTGATGGGCGGCGAGGAGTCGGGCGGCATCGGATTCCAGCGGCATCTGCCAGAACGCGACGGCCTGCTGAATGCGCTGCTGCTGGCCAATGTGATGGCCGAAGAGAAGAAGACACTGGGTCAGCTCGTGGCCGATCTGCAGGCTGAGTATGGCGAGCATCAGTATGGACGCATCGATCTGCATATTGCCGACGAGATCAAGAACGGGGCGATTGCACGGGCCAAGGCGCTGAAGATAGGAGACACGAGCTTCGCGGGCATGCCGATTATTGGTATCGAGATGATGGATGGGGTGAAGTTTTACCTCGACAATCCTGAGGCGAAGACGAAGCAAAATGCTGCGGAGACATGGCTACTGTTGCGCGCGAGCGGGACAGAGCCGCTGATGCGTATCTATTCGGAAAGCTGCTCGAAGGAGTCTGTAGCGAAGCTGCTGGAGGCCGCGCGAGTCTTTGCGCTGGGCAACTGACGCCTACTGCTCCGGTTCCTGATACAGTCCGACGAGGTTGCCGCCCGGATCGCGAAAATGAGCGATCAGCTCGGTGGGATGAAAGCCGAGCGGATGGACAATTTCGCAGCCGTAGGCCGTAATGCGGGCGATGGTAGCGCGGATGTCGTCAACCATGATGGAGAGAATGAAGCCGGGATCGGAAGCTGCTTTCTTATCGAGGTCAAACGAGCCGCTGACACCGCCGACGGTGTCGTCAAAAGAGGTGGTGCCGTCGCTGCGCGAGCGGATATTCCAGCCGAATATCTGGCGGTAGAAGTCGGCAGACTTCGATGCATCGATGGCAGGCATTTCGACGTAACAGATTTTGCCGTGGTTGCTGGTGTCACTCATAGCTCCCTCCACAGTGGTGACAGGCTAACATGCCTGATATGTGGTCGTGGAGGGCCGGCAAGGAACCGCATGGTGCCGGCTCCTGACGCGGAGTTACTTAACCCGCCTAGCTACGATTTCTTCGGTGGCTAAGTCGGCTACCTTGCGCGTGAATTTGATCTCGTCACCGGAGATTCTGCCGGTATAGGTGATTTTGATTTCCTGTCCGCTGAAGTTGATCGTCTCGACGAAGGAGATATCGTCGCCTTTGACGACACCGTCAGTGATGGCGGTTTCTCCCATGTCGTTTTTGGCCGTGCCGGCTAGTTTTTCGCCATCTACGGCGAAGTCATAGGTGTAATGTTGTTCGCCGATCTGGGTCTGGAAGGTGGATGCCCACTTGCCTGTGACATCGGCTGTCATAGCTGAGGCAGTCAGAGTTGCGACACTCAGGGCGCAGGCCAAAGTGCAGAAGAGTGCGAGTTTCCTAGCGAGATTATTCATATCCATAACACCCACGATAAGTTTGGATGCAGTCCTGGAATGTCTCGCCGTGAACGGTGGTCAGGAATGAGCTATAGGCTTTGGCGTCGGACCGCTGGATGTCCATAGTACGCCATTTCGCGAAATCAGGTTCCTGTCTATGTCAAGTTCCTGCTTGCAGCCTGGAGCTACTTCCCGGACTTGCTGCTTGCCGACTTGGTGTCGGCGAGCGCCTGGTCGATGATCTGAAAGAGCCTGCTGTAATCCTGGACTTCAATGAATGGCGCTCCGCGAGACTGGCTGGTGACTATCCAGATGGTAGGGGTGTGCTCGATGCCGATTCGCTGGCCGAGAGCAGCGTCAGCTTTGACGAGTGCCGAGAGCGTTCCTTGGGGGTCGACGGCGAAAGGAAGCTGGATTTTGCGATCAGCGGCAAATTTCTGCGTGAACTGCTGCAGCACGGCGAGGGTAGTGATCGAGGCCTGGTTGGCGAAGACCTGGTCGCGGTATTCATCGCCGAGCTTTTTGGATTTGGTGTCAAACCACCGGGCGTTGATTGCGGCCTGCGTGCTCCACGCGTGGTAGGGCAGAGGGAAATCGTGGCGTATCCACGGGATGTTGTACTTGGCGGCGGCCTGAATCAGGATGGGGTTGACGTGGCCGCAGGTAGGGCACTCCATGTCTTCAAACTCAACGATGGCGACGCGAGCGCCGGTGGGCGGCTTGAGCGCGGAGGCATCGTGGACCTGAGTGAGCGGCGAAGGCGCAGCGGGGCCGCCGAACTGGGCGCGGGCCGGTGCAGCGGCAAGAAAAGCAAGAAGCGCAATCGTGGCAGAGATGCTGAGGAGGCGAGTTCGGGTCATAGTGGTTGGACGTCGTCCTTGTATCAATTGTACTGAAAGCGGAGAGGCTGGATGGAGGTCAGGCCCTTCGATCATGGTCCTGCTCCTCTTTGCGGGAGGCAATCCACCGGCGCCACCTGTAGTCGGCGATCAGCGAGACGGCTATGAGGAATGCTATGGCTAGACCGAGGATGAGCTTCATAGGCTTCTTTTGATTATGGCGCGGTTGGTGCAGTGGGGGCGGTGGCTGGGGTCTCGTTCAAAGATTGTATGGCCTTTCTAAGAGCTTCCTGGCGTAGAGGGCCTTTGCCTGAAGCTGCTTCGAGGACGGTCTGGCCTTTGTTGTTACGGATAGTGAGGTCGGCTCCGTTCTTGAGGTAGAGGGGAATGGCGCTGTCGTTGATGGTTACAAAGATAGGGGTTTCGCCGTCATTGTTGCGGGCGTTGACGTCCGCCCCGAACTTGAGCAGGTCTTCTTGGATGTCGGTGAGGAAGGTCTTGTGGAGCGGTGTGTTGCCATCCTTGTCACGCGCGTTGACATTGGCTCCAGCCTGGATGAGAAGGAGGACGCATTTCGCACGATCGCCATCCTTGTCGCTGCTGCGGTAGTTACCGGCAGTAAAGAGAGCGGTTTTGCCTTCGCTGTCGCGGGCTTCAATAGGTGGGTGATATTGCAAGATTTCGCGGACGACATCCGGATTGCCGGAGCCGGCTGCATAGATGAGGATGGTGCCGGAGCCGGTGCTGGTCATCGTCATATTTAAGAAATTGTTTGTTACCGTGAGCTTGCCAAGGTCAGCGTTAGGGTTGGCTCCGTAGCCGATGAGGGCGCGGACCGATTCGAGGTTGCCGGAGGTGGTAGCGTTGACGAGGGCTAGATTCTTGTCGGCCTGGTCATCCTGGCTCAACCGGGCATCGATGAGATACTGCAAAGTCTTTGGGTCGTTCGAAGCGGAAGTGAGCCAGCCCACATGCTCGAATGAGACAGCCTGATAGGGTGTTTTGGGCTGTGGGGCGGGTAACGGACTCAGAGGGACACCAGCTTCGAGAAACTCTTCAACAGTAGCCTCCTGACCTCTCTGAGCTGCTTCTTTGAGCGTGACCTGGGCGTCGAAGGTCTTGAAGTTGTAGTGTTCTGCCTGGAGGGATGAGACGAGGCCTTCGGAGCCTTTGATCCAGCGGCTGGTTCCGGCCAACTCATCCACGTCGTCTTCGAGCTCGGAGATGATGGCGGGCATGCCAACCCACGAGCCCATGTAGTCCTGGATCTGCTTTAGCTTGCCGTCAATGTCTATGGAAACGAGGTAGGTTGAGCAATCAGTGACGCTGGCGACATACTTCGGATTCATTGAATAAAAGTCTGCCGCGATGAACTTGCGGGCGAGCTCGCGGACCTGATTGGGGTCGACGGTCGCAGTATGCTTTCCTGCTGCGACGACGAAGCCATTACCGTCGAAGACGATGCCTTGGGTAGTGAGAGTGACAGAGTAGGCGGGACAAGAGCCGAAGCAGCCTGTGCGTCTGAGAGTGATGGCGATGCGGGAGTCTGGGCGGATAGCTGGCGGCTTAATGCGGGTCTTGGGTAAGCGCTCCGG
>Ga0206933_1159_pt1 | contig 11374 bp, 18 predicted proteins | sample Alteio_BWOrgHeat_15_FD_152937 | JGI IMG/M metagenome (GOLD analysis project Ga0206933, IMG submission 152937) | Enriched cells from forest soil in Barre Woods Harvard Forest LTER site, Petersham, Massachusetts, United States -... | ecosystem: Environmental > Terrestrial > Soil > Temperate forest >... | reverse complement strand
TATTTTGTTCGAGATGGCTGGAGTTGCCGAAGATTTGGCCAAAGAGGCTATGCGGCTTGCGGCACATAAGCTACCTATCGCAACGCGGTTTGTCTCACGGACTACGTCAGATGCCGAACAGGCCGAGGAGATCCGTGTTGCTGATGAAAAGGGCGCTCGGAAGCTTGCAGCGATCGCAACGGCTGGTTCAGTTGAGACAATTCCTGCAATTGTGGCTGCCGAAACCGTAGCTGCGGAGGAAAATAATGGCTGAGGATAAAAAGACGCGTGAGCGACTAGTAGACCTGCGCGCCGCGGGCGATGCCGATTTGGACGCCGTGGTTTTTGCTGCACGCAAGCGCATTTATCAGTTTCGTAAAGATCGCCTGAGCAAGCCTCAGGAAAACGTTAAGGTTGTAAAAAACAGCCGGAAAGAGATAGCCCGCGTTCTTACTATTAAACGTGAGCGCGAGTTAGCCACCGGCGAATAGGCAGTTTGCCTTAACGTCCGACTAAGGAGCAGTTATGCCTGAGACCGAGACAACAAGTAATGCCGCAGACCTGGCGCGCCGTCGACGCAAGCTGCGGACGGGTATCGTGACAAGCGATAAAATGCAGAAGACGATCGTTGTCACCGTTAAGAACCTGGTACGCCATCGTTTGTATGGCCGTATCGTAAAGCAGGACAAAAAGTTCAAGGTTCACGATGAGAACAACGAAGCCCACATTGGCGATACGGTTGAGTTGATGGAAACCAGACCGCTGAGCAAAGATAAATGTTGGCGTCTCATTCGCATCGTCGAGCGCGCTAAGTAATAGGGCGTTCACTGCCCAAAGCCTTCACTCCTGAAGAAACTGGGCATGTACTTCTGCCCGCTTGGGGGCAGGGACGACGCGGGGAAACTCGCGATATGCAGGGTCGGCACGTTGGTCACGTCGCCGGCAGCGCAGAGGAATAACCATGATTCAGAGTTATAGCCGCGTACGAGCGGCAGACAATAGTGGTGCACGAGAGATCCTCTGCATCCGGGTACTTAAGGGCTCCAACGGCATGTATGCCGACGTTGGAGATATTATCGTAGGTGCCGTCAAATCGGCGACGCCGGGTGCGCAGGTAAAAAAGGGTGACGTCGTAAAGGCCGTCATCGTGCGGACGAAGAATATGATCCGCCGCCCAGACGGTTCTACTTTGCGGTTCGATGAAAATGCGGCCGTAGTATTGACGAATAATCTCGCGCCGCGTGGTACCCGCGTATTTGGACCGGTTGCAAGGGAGTTGCGCGACTCGAAATTTGAAGGTGCGATGAAAATCATCTCCCTCGCGCCGGAGGTTTTGTAATGATGTATACACCACCCAAGAAAAAGGGACCTCGCTCTAACAAGCCGACCTTTGATGGGAAGATTCGCCTGCGCACCGGTGACTTGGTGCGGGTGCTAGCTGGTAAGGACCGCGGCAAAGAAGGTACGATAACCCGGGTGTTACCAGCCTCTGGCAAGGTCGTCATCGAAGGCATCAATATTGTAGTTAAGCATCAGAAGGCACGCCAGCAGGCCAATGTGAGCGCCGCTGCCCAACAGCAGCAGGGTGGCCGGATTGAAATTGCGGCGCCGATGAATATTTGTAAGGTGCAATTAATAGACAAGGGCGGCAATCGCTCGGTAACGCGCATTGGCATCAAGACGGATGCTGATAATAGGCGCGTCCGCTATGCCAAGAAGTCTGGGGGAGTGATCGATAATGAGTAGCCCAGGAACAAAATCGAGCGCTAGCAAGGCAGCACAGGGCCAGCCTACAAAAGCGCCAAAAGGGACGATTGTGATTGCCAACACGGTAGAAAGCAATCCACTCCCGACGGAGCCGCCACGGCTCATGGATAAGTACCGTAACGAAGTGATTCCGGTCCTTCAGCAGCAGCATGGCTATAAGAACATTATGCAAGTGCCGCGCCTGGAGAAGATTGTTATCAACATGGGTGTAGGCGCTGCCGGTCAGACCGGTGGCGACGCCAAGCTCCTCGACGGTGCGATGAACGATCTCGCCACCATCACGGGCCAGAAGCCGATTGTTACGCGGGCCAAAAAATCCATTGCTAATTTCCGACTTCGTGAAGGACAGCGCATTGGGGCGAAGGTTACCTTACGGGGTGCCCAGATGTACGAGTTCTTCGACCGTCTGGTGAATATCGCACTACCACGTGTACGAGACTTTGGTGGTATTAATCCAAACTCGTTTGATGGTCGCGGTAACTTCGCGATGGGTATGAAGGAACAATTGACGTTTCCCGAGATCGTGTACGACAAGGTTGACAAGGTTCGGGGTATGGACGTCATCATCGTTACCAACGCCAACACGGATGCAGAAGCGCGGTCACTGCTAAAGGCTATGGGCATGCCATTCCGTGGTGAGCGACAGGGTGAGCGGGCCGTTTAGCACTAAATTAGGTTGCTTTTACGGGTTGTGAGATGGATTTAGTACCAAATTGGGTATACTAAGGTCCGATTTTCTCGACAAACAAGTCGAGGGAGGATGTTAATTGGCTAAACAGTGCCTTATTGAAAAAGCGAAGCTTAAACCGAAGTTTTCGGTTCGAGCATACAATCGATGCCAGCTTTGCGGTCGTGCTCATGGTTACATGCGCAAGTTCAGCATCTGCCGAATTTGCTTCCGGGAATTGGCTCACAAGGGACTCGTTCCTGGCGTGACCAAGTCAAGCTGGTAACTTCGCACGGCTAAATGCTGTGACATACGATGTACAGTCCCTACGGGGACGGTGGCCATATCGAGGCGCTTAGCGCCCGTCTGATGGAGATTATAATATATGCCGGTCAGTGATCCAATTGCAGACCTCTTAACGAGGATTCGCAATGCTAATAGTGCAAACCACGAAACGCTCGAGGTTTCTTCCTCAAAGCTAAAGCTTGAGATCGTACGTATCTTGCAGGATGAAGGCTACATACGATCGTATGAAGTAATCAAACAGCCTGTTCAGGACAAGATCAAGGTCCAGTTAAAGTTCGGCGCTCGTCATCGCGAGAAGGTCATTACGGACCTTAAGCGGATTAGCAAGCCTGGGCTCCGCATCTACCGCTCCCATGACGAATTGCCCACGGTTCTGCGTGGACTGGGCATCGCGATTGTAAGCACTTCGCAGGGAGTTATGACCGCCAAACAAGCGAAGAGGCTTGGTATTGGTGGCGAAGTTCTCGCGCACGTTTGGTAAAGGAGTTGGAAAATGTCTCGAATTGGAAAGCAGCCGGTTCCGCTACCGAAGGGCGTTGAGGTTACTAAGGATACGGACGGTACTGTTACGGTAAAAGGCCCAAAAGGCACGCTTGTACGGAAACTCCACCCGGAGATGGCTATTCGCATTGAAGACGGCAATCTGCACGTCCAGCGACCTACGGATCACGAGAGCCATCGGGCTCTGCACGGCCTAACGCGGTCTCTGGTCAATAACATGGTCATTGGAGTTTCTACTGGCTATAAAAAGATTTTGGAAATCGAAGGTGTCGGCTTCCGCGCGGCGAAGGATGGCCCTAAGCTCGTACTTAACCTGGGCTTTTCACATCAGGTGCCCGTAGAACCGTTGCCGGGCATAGAATTTGAAGTCGGTCAAGACACCGGTACCCGTCGGCCTGTTGTTACGGTTACTGGTATCGACAAGGAAGTTGTTGGCCAGCAGGCAGCTGTCATCCGGAAATTGAAGATGCCGGAGCCATATAAAGGCAAGGGCATTCGATATCAGGGTGAACTCGTTCGCCGCAAGGCCGGCAAGAGCGGCAAGGCTGGCGGCAAGGGCGGCGGCAAGGGCAAGAAGTAGTCCGTACGTCTTTAGTTTGAAAAGAAACGCGTTCGTGCGCGGTTCGCTGTTACGACCGTGAAACGCGGACACAGAGGAAACTCGTATATGGCATTGATGAATAAGAATCAGGCGCGCCAAAAGCGCCATATTAGGGTGCGGAAGCGCGTCATCGGCTCTCCAGAGAGACCGCGGCTCAACGTGTACCGTAGCACTAATAACATCTACGTTCAGGTTATAGACGACCTAGCAGGCCGAACACTAGTCGCCGCATCCTCGCTTGATGCAAGCGTGCGTGATGCTAAGGCGTCTAAGAGTGCTGGTGGGAATATAGAAGCTGCAAAGGCCGTAGGCAAGCTAATTGCTGAACGAGCTACCGCAGCCGGTATCACCAAGGTTGTTTTTGACCGCGGCGGATACCTTTATCATGGCCGCGTCCAGGGTCTGGCAGACGCTGCTCGCGAAAACGGATTGGATTTCTAAGAATGGCATTAATCAACCCTGAAACTCTAAATCTGGATGAACATGTCATTCAGACGAACAAAGTTCAAAAGACCCACAAAGGCGGCCGGACAATGTCCTGGAGCATCCTTGTTGCAGTCGGTGACCACAACGGTCACGTTGGCGCCGGTATCGGTAAGGCACGGGCAATACCTGATGCCATTCGAAAGGGCGTCGAGGCTGCAAAGAAGGCTATTGTACACGTACCTATGGTAGGTTCGACAATTCCTCACGATGTACTCGTGCGGCGTGGTGCGGCGGAGATCTTGCTTAAGCCGGCGTCAGCCGGTACTGGCCTGGTGGCTGGTGGATCCGCGCGTGCACTACTGGAGTTGGCTGGCGTGAAAGATGTCCTGGCTAAGTCGCTAGGTTCTTCCAACAAGGTCAACACAGCCTGGGCCACATTGGAAGCCCTCAAGAAATTGAAGCGGGCATCGGACGTGGCACGGTTACGTGGCAAGGATATCAACGACCTGGTCCCTAAGAGCGTTGTTGAGGCCACATTGAGTGCTGAGACAGAGGACGCTGCGCACGGAATTGCTGCGGTCGTCCCGGTAGATACCATGATCGAGCGACCTTCTGCCGCTGCGATAGCGCCCGTTGAAACAGTGACACCAGTTGTTGCCGCTCCGGAAGTCGAAGCAACAGCATTGGCGGTTGATGCTGGTAATGATACACCCGTAACAGTAGCGCCGATAGCTGCTACGCCAGGCGTTGAGGAGGTTACCGATGCCAGCGCTTAAGATTACGCTGACCAAGAGCATGATTGGCTTTGAAAAGAGTCAGGGCTTAACGGTACGCGCTTTAGGATTGAAGAAGGTGGGTTCGACGGTAGTTCAGCCCGACAGCGCCGCAATACGCGGTATGTTGCACAAGGTGCGCCACGCGGTAGCAGTCGATCCGATTGATGGCGATGCTCCTGGCCCCAGGCCGCGCACCCGCCACTCGGTATCGGACAGCACCAGCGCGGAAGCACTGGCGTAACGGAGTAAATTATGAATCTGACTGACTTAAAACCTGATGAGGGCTCAACACACCGGCGTAAGAGACTGGGCCGGGGCCCCGGCTCAGGGCACGGCAAAACTAGTGGAAAAGGACATAAGGGCGATAAGGCCCGTGGCAACACACGTCCAGGGTTCGAAGGTGGCCAAACACCAACACATCGGCGATTGCCACATTTCCGTGGCTTCAAACCGTTGTTCAAGAAGGAATTTGCCATTGTTAATATTAGCGCTCTGGAGCGCTTTGACGATGGTGATACGGTTACTCCTGAAGTTTTGCTTGAACGCCACGTTATTGGCGGCATCAAGGACGGCGTGAAAATTCTAGGCAACGGCGAACTTACTAAGAAGTTAACCGTGCACGCGCATCATTTTTCCAAGAGCGCCGTGGAGATGATATCCGCCGTCGGTGGAACGGCAGAGACGATTTGAGAGCAGGAATGTCACAGCGGAGGCTGATACAATGGCTGTAAAGAGACCCGCCGCTCAATCCCCATCTTTGGGTGGAAGCGGTGGCGGCCCAACGCGGCGAGCGTCACGAGCAACGTCTACCCCATTTATAGATGCCATGCAGGCTGCATTTCGGATCCCCGAATTGCGCAGACGTTTGATATTCGTCTTTTTGATGTTTGGTGTCTACTGTGTTGGGCTGCACATTCCTATTCCTGGCGTCAATGAGGCAGCACTAAAGTCTGCGTTCAATCGGCCGGGAGGTGGGGGCATCCTTAACCTAGTCGACGTATTCTCTGGTGGTGCGCTGAAGCAGTTCGGAATATTTGCCCTTGGCATTATTCCCTATATCAATGCCTCCATCATCATGCAGCTCCTTACGTTTGCCATTCCGTCCTGGCAAGAGCTTGCTCGTGAAGGGGATTCAGGCCGAAAGGAAATCGCGAAGAAGACGCGCTATCTTACGTTCGGCCTTGCCATCCTTCAGGGAATTGGAAGTACGTATTATTTCCATGGTCTTGGCATTATTACCGATCTTAACCATCCGCGTGTAACCACCTGGCGTGGAAACGAATTCCGGAGCGATCTTGGTAAAAAGATGATGGACAAGGGTCTCATCATTTAGATACCTACGTGCTTGACGTCGGGCGTGCAAGCTATCTTGCCGGGCACCCGTTATAATTTTTTCTGCGATCTTCCGAACGTCCTTGGCCCGCGTCTCCGTTGTCCGTATCGTTTGATACGACAGTAGAGACCGAACCAAGCCCTTCAACAACGCGCGGCGCTGGTCGCTCGGGAGGCCGAACTTGCGGCCGCCAATGCGATGGTTCATCGATAACTCCTATTCCTCTTCGGCAGCCGCAACAGACGTCTCATCGTCTTCATCGCCGCTACTGGTATCATCTTCGTCTGCGTAGGCCGTATCATCGTCGGTAGCACCGAGAATCGTCAGACCTAGCGACGCCAGCTTTTCTTTAACTTCTGTCAGCGACTTCTTACCAAAATTCCTTATCTGCATAAGGTCACTCTCGGATATCTGCAAGAGATCTCCAATAGTGAGTATGTTCGCCTTCTTTAGACAGTTATACGTTCGAACTGAGAAGTCTAGCTCCTCAATGCGTGCGTCGGGCGCACCAGCTCCTCCAACAGGGAAGTTGGCGTTGAGGCCCGGGCCTGCCCGTCCAGGCCCTTTGGGGAACTCGACGAAGCGACGGAAGAACTGCTCTAGCATGTACGCTGCCTGGCTGAGTGCCTCGGCCGGCGGCATAGTCCCGTTCGTCCAGATCTCTAACGTCAAGCGCTCATAGTCGGTCTTAAAGCCGACGCGTGTTGCTTCGACATTATAAGAAACCCGACGTACCGGTGTGAAAGCAGCTCCAACCGGAATGACACCAATGACCTGCTTACTCTTGTCTTGTTTTTCCGGAAGGACGTATCCCTTGCCTTCCTCTACCGCGAGTTCCATCGACAAGGACGCACTGGGATCAGACAGCGTAGCCAGATAGACCTCTGGGTTCACGACTTCAACATCACTTGGACACTGAATATCGGCCCCTGTCACAACGCCCTCGCCCTTTACGTCAATCCGGATAACCTTAGGCTCAGGCTTAACGCCGGCAACCGTAGTCGTTACACCCTCGCCGTGGACTTTAACAAACAAGTCCTTCAAGTTCAGAATAAATTCGGTCGTGTCTTCCTTAACGCCGGAGATGGTCGAGAACTCATGAAGAACTCCGTCAATCTTTATCGATGTTACTGCAGCGCCCGGAATGGATGACAGCAGGACCCGACGCAGAGAGTTACCGAGAGTGACGCCATAGCCGCGTTCAAGCGGCTCGACGACAAACTTACCGTAGGTACCGGTCTGTTCCAGGGTTTCAATCCGTGGTGTAGCCGTTTCAATCATTGTATTTTCTGAGACTCCCTAAAGGCATTCGTGCCGAAACGCAATGGACACCAACACCCGCCAGAGGCGGGTGTTTAGCAGATTATCGCGAGTAGTACTCAACAATCAACTGCTCAGCGACGTCTGTATCGATCATGTCGCGTGTCGGCATTGCCACTACCTTACCGGTCAACGAGTTCGCGCTAAAGTTCAGCCAATCCGGGATATGCTTCCCACCGCCACTCAGCGCGTTAAGCATCGGTAATAGCTTACGGCTATTGTTGTGCATGGTGATAACATCGCCAACGCGCAGTAAGTACGATGGGATGTTAACTGACTTACCATTAACCAACACATGGCGGTGATTTACAATCTGACGTGCCTGGGCACGCGACGATGCCAAGTTCAGGCGGTATATCGTATTATCTAGCCGCGTCTCCAACAACATCAACAGGTTCTCACCCGTTACACCGCGAAGGCGCTCGGCCTCAGCCAGGTAGTTTCGGAACGGTCGCTCGAGCACACGATACGTTCGCTTCATCTTCTGTTTTTCACGAAGCTGCTCAGCGTATTCGGTCGTCTTCTTCTGTGGGTCACGGCCATGCATGCCAGGCGGATAGTTGCGCCGTTCAATAGCGCATTTCTTGCTGTAGCAGCGTGATCCCTTCAAATATAATTTTACACCCTCGCGCCGGCACTGACGGCAACGAGCATCTCCACTTATCGGCATCGTTATAGGTCTCCAGAGTTAAAACATCACTAATCAGGTAACTGCGCCCAGTTGGGGCGCAATTGTTGCCGGGCTCCCAGTCTTGAAAGCCACACAGCAATCGTCAAACGCGACGGCGCTTCGGCGGCCGGCAGCCATTGTGCGGGATCGGTGTGACGTCGCGAATCAGCGAAACTTCCACTCCGACCGCCTGCAAGGCACGGATCGCGCTCTCTCGACCAGATCCGGGGCCTTTTACATAGACATCCACCCGACGGAGTCCGTGCTCCTGGGCCTTGCGGGCAGCCATTTCGGCCGCAAGCTGGGCGCCAAACGGAGTGCCCTTTTTCGAACCCTTGAATCCAACACTACCAGCACTTGCCCAGGAGATCAACTCACCCCGGGTGTCCGTTATCGATACAATCGTGTTGTTGAACGTGCTCTGAATGTGGACGATTCCTTGAGCGATGTTCTTCTTCTCTTTCGGCTTCTGCCGAGTTGTCGTTTTCTTCTGTGCCATTGATCTCTACTGAACTCCTATCGGCCCGTCGCAGTTAGCGGCGGTACAGGATCAACCTGGAGAATACCCGGTTTAACGGCTACGATTTTGCAACTGTGTTCAACAAATGCGACCACCGCTGGTCAAATAGCTGTTACTCACGAGACCCTCATTGGCTGATTACTTCTTAGTCTTCTTCTTGCCCGCGACAGCGCGTCGTGGACCCCGACGTGTCCGTGCGTTACTCTTGGTCTTCTGACCCCGCACCGGCAGACCCTTACGATGCCGGATGCCGCGGTAGCAACCGATCTCCGACAGACGCCGAATATTAATCTGGATCTGACGCTTAAGGTCGCCTTCAACCCGATATTCTCGCTCAATCGTATCGCGAAGCTTTGATACTTCCGATTCGGTCAAGTCACGCACACGGGTGTCAAGACTAATGTTGTTTTTGCCAAGGATATCGCGACTGCTTGTCAGTCCGATCCCGAAAATCGAAAGTAGCGCGTACTCTATCCGCTTATCCCGCGGCAGATCGACGCCCGCTATACGTGCCAAAGATTGCCTCCTCGAGTCTCTAGGCTCGGAATATCGTTGCTCTTCTGGTTTAATGATACAGTCATCATTGAGAAATGCGCTCCGACTATCCCTGCCGCTGCTTGTGCTTCTTGATCACACAGATAACCCGCACTACGCCGTCGCGCTTGATTACCTTACATTTGTCACAAATTTTCTTGACGGACGCTCGTACCTTCATCGTCAAAACTCCTCACTGCCATATTCGCACCGAACCAACCATGGCACGGTGATACGTGCCTGGGCAACTCATAACGAGGCACCTGGCACACGCTTCATCATATCCGGCGATTATCAGCGGTCGGTGTCCCAACCCCTAAACATCACTCTACTTGTATCGATACAAGATCCGCCCCCGGGTAAGGTCGTACGGTGAAAGCTCACACTTAACCCGATCCCCAGGAAGAATCTTAATGAAGTTCATGCGGATTTTACCGCTTACCTGAGCGAGGATCTGATGTCCTCCTTCAATATCCACGCGGAACATGGCATTGGGGAGAGTTTCAGCGATGGTGCCTTCCACCTCGATCGCTTTCTCCTTAGCATATACTTCCGCTTCTTGTGCACGGCGTTCGTCGCGTGCTTCGTGCTGTTTTCTTGGTCTACGAGCCATAAGTTGGTTTTTTAGTCCTGTCACTCCGCATACCGGTACAGAGCTATTTTCCTTCGGATACAGGAGCGGTTAAGATATCCGGACCGTTCTCTGTGATTGCAACAGTGTGTTCAAAATGTGCAGAGAGACTTCGATCCCGAGTCCTTATCGTCCACTCATCACCCTTATCCTGCATCACAAATTGTGAGCCGATATTTAGCATTGGCTCAATACAAATCGTCATACCAACGCGCAGATGCAACCCCGCACCATGCCTACCATAATTCGGAACCTGGGGATCCTCGTGTACGGTGTTGCCGATACCATGACCCACGAGCTCCTGTATTACCTTATACCGATTCCGTTCCGCGTGCCGCTGTATCGCCGCACCGATATCACCCATTGCGTTATTAGGCCTAGCCTGGGCAATGCCCCTGTACAAGGCTTCTCGTGTTACTACGAGTAGGTTCTTTGCCTCCGAAGACACCTCGCCTACCGGAACAGTGATTGCTGAGTCCGCATACCAGCCGTCGATCGAGGCACCCATGTCCAGACTGATAATGTCGCCAGGTTGAAGAACCCTCTTACTACTCGGGATCCCGTGGACGACTTCATCGTTTATCGACAAACACGTGTGATGCAAGTACGGCACAGAACTGAATGACGGTCTGTATCCGACAAATGCTGACCTCGCACCGCGAGTCTCCAATACATGCCCAGCTACTTCATCAAGATCTAATGTGGTTGTTACACCAGGTATGATCGAATCGCGCATTGCAGCTAGCGCTTCAGCCACTACCCGGCCAGCCAGCCGCATCATTTCAATCTCTTCGGGCGTCTTGAGGCGACCCATCTCGTTATTTTACCCTCAAGTCCGCGCTTTTCGTTGCGTCAAACTAAATGTTATCCGGTCGAAAACATCGCTCGCCGTACCATCCGCATCGATTGGCGTATATATGCCAACCTTTTCATACCAAGTCCGTAACGGTGCTGTAACACTTCGGTACGTCTCAAATCTTGTTTTGATCGCCGACATTTCATCATCTGGTCGCCGCACTAATTGAACTCCGTCCCGATCACACACGCCAGCGTGGCATGGAGGACGCGACGTCACCTGGTAACTTTCGCCACACGTCGGGCACACCAGCCGGCCAGTCAGCCGTTCCAATAGGGCTTCCTCAGCTATAACAAGTTCAATTGCTGCATCAAGAGTGATGGAACGGTCCTCGTTATAGCCAGCAAAGGCCTGTGCCTGCACGACGTCCCTGGGAAAACCATCCATGACGTATCCGTGAGAGGCATCCGGTTGTTCAAGCCTAAGATTTACCCAATACAGGACGTCTTCATCCGGCGCGAACTTCCCAGCGGCTATTGCCGCCTCA
>Ga0206933_1158_pt1 | contig 11403 bp, 9 predicted proteins | sample Alteio_BWOrgHeat_15_FD_152937 | JGI IMG/M metagenome (GOLD analysis project Ga0206933, IMG submission 152937) | Enriched cells from forest soil in Barre Woods Harvard Forest LTER site, Petersham, Massachusetts, United States -... | ecosystem: Environmental > Terrestrial > Soil > Temperate forest > O... | reverse complement strand
GTGGCTGGGATTGGTCACGCCACTCTACGCCCGTGTGGGACGCAAACTTGTCGATAGCTTGCGCAATCAGACGATCGTCTCAAACGACCAAGCATCCCGTGATTTTCCGGAGATTCGGCCACGATCGCTTCGCGAGTCCATCGCCCGAGCCTTGACGAACGAAGATCATGAGTTCTCCCAGACACGCTGGTCGGATGCGCTATCTTCGTCCGGTCAGGCGCGTGCGCTGGGTGGAGCGCGATTTGGATCACGGCTCGTCGATTCCCGCACAATCACGATCGATCTTCCGCCGGAACAGGCATTCGCACCGATTCGTCACATCGGCGGGCGCACCGGCTGGTACTATGGCAACTGGCTGTGGTCGTTGCGTGGCTTCGTGGACTTGCTCGTCGGCGGCGTTGGAATGCGTCGCGGCCGGCGAGATCCGGAGCAGCTACGCGTTGGCGACCCTCTGGATTTCTGGCGCGTGGAATGCTATGAGCCCCCATTCCGGCTGCGTTTGCAAGCTGAAATGAAGCTGCCCGGACGCGCGTGGATTGAGTTTGAGGTAACCGCCTCCGGGCGTGGGAGTATCATCCGTCAAACCGCGATTTTTGATCCGCGAGGGTTATGGGGTCTCATCTATTGGTATGGAATTTATCCCATCCATCAGTGCGTGTTTGCCGGCATGCTTCGCGGCATCGCCCGCGCGACCGCTCACATCGAGGTGATCTCTGCTACGGTCCCGACAGAATCGTTACAATAGGCGACAGTAATTCCTGCGAGGACGGCGGTGGTGTCACCAATTCAACCGTTCAGACCAGTCCGGTGGGCCGTCAAGATTGGCAGCTAAGCAGACGGATAGAAAGTCGGCCGGTTTAGTCGGTAGTGGCGTACAATGAAGACGATCGAACCGATGCGTACCATGACGCGCACAGTGGTAGCAACCTTCTACGGAGCGTTGCTACACTTTAGCGAACCACTTGACCTGGAACCGAACACGTGGCATGTGTGACGATTAAAACAGCAGACGCCGCACAGTGCCTATATTATCACGTCGAACGGTTCTCTCCCATTCCACCGATAGACATGAAAGTCGCTGTCGATTGTGAATACCCGCTTGTCTCCGAGGGATTCCGCAGCGACAACGAGAGACGAATCCGCCAAATCCATCGGCGTGTCTCGATACTGTTCCATGAGCGCCTTCATTCTCAACTGCTCGCTCTTTGTGGAAACATGAAATGTGAGCGAGCCCTCTTCTATGTGACGCCATAAATTGCGCTGGAGTGGCCAGCCGCCAATCCGATGCAATAGGTACATCGCCTCTGTAAAGGCTGGCCAAGTTGTTATTAATGGCAGCGTCAGCGATTTATAGGTAGCCCGGCAAGGTGCACTTTGTGTTTGTGCACTGTCAATCAGAGCAACAAGTACGCCTGCATCAGTCAGCATCAACGTTCAAGCCCATCCTTCGCGCTTTGTCCACCATTCCATTCGCCCACGCCGCTTCTAGCCCATCAGACAGATCTATCCCAGGCTCTCGAACCAAATGATCTGCATCGTCGAAGAGCATCTCCGCTCTTCGGTGAAGCTCCGCTTGACTCGGCTCGGTAATTCCTTGGGAACCATCGACGACCTGAATTTCAACTGTAATCTCGTCTCCTGGGCAAATACCGAGTGCCTGATACGCTTCATTTGGAACAACAATCGAGCCATCGTGTTGAAGCCTCGACACTAAAGTTACTGCAGTTGCCATGCCTGTACCAGTCCTTTCGTGTTCCGTCTGTCGTGTGCAATATCTAATATTATACCAGATCGGTCGGATCCACTTAGCCTGTCGACGCGGTGATGATTGATCTAACCAACAACTTGCAATCCAACGCGACGACGTGGCGACGGTGACGCGGCTGTTGTCCAAGTGCTATATTTTTACCACTCGTTCCACTGCCCCAGGCTCACCTTTGCGAATGACCACACGGGCGTTCTTGCAAAGTGGATATTCCCTCAACGCCCGTTCAGTTGCGGAAAATAGCTTTTCGGCATCCGGGCCGTACATGAAGAGGATCACTTCGCCTGGACCAAATTCATTGCCATCGAACTCCCCGAGGTGCTGTTCTGTGATGATACCTTCGAGAGTATCTTCCAGCGTAGAGACATCGTATTCGTCGTAGATTTCTTGTGGTAGGTTCGTGGCGTCGAGGTAAACAAGCATCGCCTGCTGGTCTGGTGCTTGCTGTTGTGGAGCTTCCACAGGTTCCTTCTTCTTAATACCGAACAACTTCCCAAACATAGTCTATCCTTTTCCACTCGAGGGCGTAGGTCAATGCCCCATTCCTTTCATTAGGATCAGTGCGATCATTGTAACCATCGCTGCAACGGGAAGAGCGGTTAACGCGACTGCAACCTTTCCGGCAACGGATGGAAGAGCCTTGACACCGCAGACGAGGCCGAAGATCCCTGCCACACTGCCGCAGATCATCAGCACATTACCTATTCCGTCTATAACGCGGGTTTGCCGGATATGTATTGGCGACGGTGTAGCGCTTAAACAGATCCCAATCAGGAGGCAAGCCCAACAACAGATCGCTAGGCCTAAGGCTAGCATGCCTTTACCCATTGCACCGGCTGCTGGCGAAATCGCGGCACCGGTATTGGTCGGAGCGGGCGGCCAAGTATCGTAAAGTTCCGGCGGTTCCGGCTGCATTTAGAGAATCTCCCTCAGACACTCTGACGGACTTCGGTTGGACTAGGGCTTCCAAAACGTGGTGTGGGAGTTTGTGGCGACAGTTCACAGTGGCTCAAGTGTTACAAGCCACTCTAAACCAAGCACGTGCGCCAATGCCGCACTCATTGTCAATCCTCCATCGAATCCCGTGTCGACGATAAATTCGCTGTCGATGTTGGTTGATTGACCCGCAAGGCGCAAGCTTACTCGTGGATGCTTATCCCAGTAACGTCCGACGATCACTATGAAATCCCCTTGCTGGCCATAAAGCCGGTTCGGCGCAACTCAAGGGAATCAGTTTCCGCGACAGGCCCAATGTCTACGAACGCAATCTCGCCAATGGGATGCCTGAGTCGAAGAGCTTTCCATGCATCGAGCGAGCGGTGGTCAACCTCATAATCGTGGCTTTCGAGGTGAATAGCGACGATGTCGCCATTGCGATCCGGCTCAAGTTTCGCGCGCAGGTCGGTGTCGTATATTTGGAGGACGGTATCACGGACCGCATCTCTGTCCGTTTCTGGTTGTTTGACCACCGGCCCCGTGTCACTCTGAACGCTATCAATCGTGATCCAAACCTTGCTGTTTGGCGACAAATGGAGCGGCTCCTGCAATTGAAGCGTGGTTCCCTCGTATGTGGCTTGGAGTGTTTGCGTCATGGTCTGTTCCTCAGAATACCGTTTGCACACAGTTTGCCCTTAATCATTATACCGTAACCACGATCCCTGGCAGCTCCAACACGACGGCCATGGCGTGGCCATCTTCCAAGGATGTTGCAGCACTACGAGGACGTGGCGACGAAATTCCGGCAATTCATCAAGAAAAAGGACATTATAGTGGCTTAAGGAGGACCTCGCCGGAACGTGGGGTGCTACCGCCGCCGGCCAGCGCGGCGTTAGAGACGCTGTGGTGGGGCGAGTGACGGGGGTGTCTGCGGGGATTGCCGGACCGGTTTGCGCGCGCCGCTCCCCATCCGACTCGAGGCATTGATTGCTTGCGCCAAGACTGGATGCCGCCGGAACGCGACCTAAGATGCGGTCACAGAGGTATCGTGCCGCTTTGAGGTCGCCTTTCATAGCCATTTCGATCACTTTGTTAAGGATCACCGGCAAAGCTGCGATGATTGTGGCTTCCAAGACCTCAATCTCTCGCTCGTGCACAGGCGGTTTGGGTGGTCGCCCGGCACCTGGACGCTTGCCACCGTGGGCGTGCGCTGAAGTGGTGATTGTATCTGTGGTAGGCAATATCGCGGTCCTCCCCAAGGTTGTCTCGCCGGCCCGCGAGCCGGTTACGACGATTACTTGGATTGTATCCGATATTGGGAACGTATGTTCCTTATGTGTGCAATTGGGTTGCTCAATTGAGCATGGAAGTTTGTGGATTGGAGGTGGCTGGCGCGGTTGTGCAACGATGATTACCAACTACGGGCAGCTACGTTGAGCATTTCATCATTCGAACGGCCAGAATGGGAGGAATCGGACTGGCAAACTTGCGCTGGTGCGCGATAGATCTTTCGAGCTAGCGACAGGCGCTGAGCGGATCGGCCATGCTCAACCGATTGCCGCTGTAGAGCATGCACCCAGGCAAGCGCCTGGTCGAGATCACCCGAAGAACGATTCTACAGTAATACCCAGGCCGAGTTCATGCGCACGTGCATGTACTACGGTTGCCAGAGCGAGGTCGAGCACTCCGAGGCCGAATGGGCTGAATATTGTCACATTGTCCTGATCGGATTTGGCAGGCACCTGGCCGGTGATAATGTCCGCGATTGTTCCGCGGATAAACGACCGATTTTTGGCAAGTTGCTCGGCTAAGTGAATCGATGTATTCGCTCGGCATACGTGATCGACATCGTCGACGATGTTGTCTGCTTCGAGGATGATCTCCGGTGACAGGTCGCGTAGCGATACGTGGAGGATGACCTGTCCCTTTGGTCTGGCTGGCAAGCGCTGGATGTGAGGGTGGACCGCGGTGGTGGCGAAGGAAACGATGTCGGCTTCCGCGAGCACCACGTCGGAATTGGTGCAGACCGTGATGTCTGAGTTTGGTAGCAAATCCTGGCAAGCCGAAACAAATTGTTCGGCACGCTCAGCGGTGTGATCGTACAGGGCTATGGATTTGATCGATGGATAGGCAGCCACAAGGAACCGTAGAACCTCCAGATTGATCAATCCACAACCAATAAAGCCAATGCGATGGCTTGTTTGAGGGCGCGACAGGCGTTGTGCGGCGATAACGGCGCTCGCCGCGGTGCGTTTTGCACTGATTACCGATCCTTCCATTACTGCATTTGCCCGTCCTGTGGTCATCGAGTTCAGGATTATCACTGCGGATGCCCGGTTCATACCAAACTCGCGATTGCCTGGAAATGACGAGATCCACTTTATACCCGCCGTATCGAAACCTTCCCCCAAATAAGCCGGCAAAGCGATGATGCGGTTAATATTGGAATCTGGGAATGTAAGGAAGGAGGAGTGCGGGAGAGTGCTTTGCTGATTGTGATGTGCCAGGTAGGCCAACTCAATCGTCTGCATGACTTCCTGTTCGCGACCGGCGAGAATTGACGTTATCTCCCGTTCGTTGATGATCAATACACTGCCGTCATTCATTCCTAGTGTTCCTTGCCCACATATGTGAAATATCGCCGAATTGTTGATTTACCCATTCATCTGAGTAGATTGTGTCCATATAGCGCTCACCCCGATCCGGCAGAATGACAACGCACGTTGAACCGGGTTCAATTAGGCCGCTCACGCGTTCGAGTGCGCTAATTGCACCACCAGAAGACCCGCCGGCAAAGATCGCCTCCTGCTTGAGAAGACGCCGACAGCCGACGATGCAGTCGACATCGGAAACGTGGATGCATTGATCGGCAAGGTCAGGATGAAATAGTTCGGGACGAATTGCGGATCCGTGTCCTGGTATGAGTCGAGGCGCTTTCTTATCGCCAAAAATCGCGCTGCCCTTTGCATCCACCGCATAAACGAATGTGCTCATCCGCCTGGTTCGGATGTAATCCGCACATCCGCGAAGCGTACCGCAGGTGCCGGTGGTACAGAACAGGTAGTCGACTTTCCCGTTCAGCGTTTCGGATATTTCGGCCATTGTCTCATAGTGGGCGCACGCATTGCCCAAGTTAGCATATTGATTTGGCCAGTAGCTGTTTGGATGTTGTCGAATAAGCTCTTGCACACGATTGAGACGCGCCGTAAGAAAGTCTCCCGTCACTGGTTCAGGCTGCGTGATAATGTCCACTTCGGCACCGTAGGTGCGAAGTATTTGTATATTCGCTGTTGAGGTTCGGCTATCGGTAACACAGATAAATCGCAAACCATAGTAAAGGCAAGCCTGAGCCAAACCGATGGCCATGTTACCGGAGCTAGATTCGATGACGACAGTGTCCTTTCGAATTCGCTCGTCTTTAATGGCGTCTTTGACGATCCGTAACGCCGGCCGGTCCTTAATGCTGCCTCCGGGATTCGCCGCTTCAATTTTGGCGTAGACGTCAATGGAATCGGAGCAGACACGCGAGAGACGAACGAGCGGTGTGTTGCCGATTAGGGAGAGCACGGAGTCATGGTATGGTGAAATCAAGGCATTCATCATCATTGTGAGTCCTTTGAGTTACCTGTAGGCTGGACAAGCGTGAGTCGATGTGTCGACTCTCGCATTGGGATAAGGCGGAGTCCTGATGGTCTTCGCAGTGTCGTACGTGGCAAAACAAAACGGTCTCTCACTAAAGTGAGAGACCGTTTTCCAGGTGATCATGCTAACGCAAGCCTACAAGCGTAGAGGCTGTGAAGGATGAGCGACGCCTTCTGTGCCCATGAAATTTTTGGCCGTTTAACGTTATGGCTGTCGCGCCAATTCGTAGGCGGACTTGCCCGGACTGCGCGCGGGCGGTCCGGCGGCCCGTTGGCGACAATTATACTGGTGCAGCGATGTTCTTGTCAAGTGCATTCGAACCGGCTATCAAGGCACCACTGCTCCGACGTCTTGCGTGCTTGCTGTATAAGGGTGAGGAGTCCGGACACCCCTTCTCGAAGCAGAAGGCGTGGCGCCCGGGAAAAAGTGGGATTCCAGAAGGGCCTGCGCAGGGCTATGCACTTAGCCTCAATCACTCCTGAACAGAACCAAGACGAGACAGGTGACTACCATTGGTTTTTACAGGTGAATAATGCCACTTAGGGCGACGCGATGGTCACACGGAGATGCCATGCGATCATTAATAAATTAATAATAGGGTGCTTGAATCTGTATAATTTTCGTGCTACAATGGTTGTCCACGGGCTCTCGAGTTATCTCATATCTAAAAGCGCTCGTGCACCGTAACATTTATACCAACGCAGGCAATCCGCTTGTCACCGTAAATTATGCATGGGCACAGAAGGTAACGCTCTCCCTTCACAGTTTCTACGCTTGTAGATTGGGCATGCGCACGTGTGAGAATCTTTCGCAAACCGGCTGGACTGGATTTCTTGTGATTTGGGCCCATCGCCGGTCATGCCCAACTGCGTTAACGGCAGGTCTATGAGGGACGATCCCAATGCTGCTTAGGTAAAGCTTCCATTGAGCGTCGCCGCTTTGGGCCGCTAGACTTTAATATAATGGTTCCGGCACTGCCGGGCTCGGTCGATTACGAGGCAACTCCACTGATGGTGGAGTTGCCTCTTCGTTTTATAGGAGAAAACAATGAGCGAACTCGTTCAAAAGTTATCGCAGGGCGATCATCCGGTTGAGATCAGCATCCGGCCGGATCGCACCGCATCAGCACTGAAGCGCTGTATCGACAAAGGGTACACGCACATCAAGTTCACCGGCACGCGCGGGGGAACGGACCTTTATGTGCCGCTGGTGGCCGGTGAGTCGGACTTGTCTGCCGCCGACTTCGATAAGGAGACGGGCACTGTCAAGCTGGTGGGCAAGTTGACGCTGGACTATGTCCCGGTTCGCTGTCTCGCAGAGATCGACCTTCAGACTATGGCCGGAACCGGTCATCTTGAAACAATCGCATAATCCAAAATCGAAAAGGAGACATCGCAATGGAAGAGCAGGAAGATACACGAACATATCACGCCGTGGTGAACCACGAGGAGCAGTACTCGATTTGGCTGGCAGGCAAGGAAATTCCTTTGGGTTGGAAGGAAGCCGGTAAGACTGGCACGAAGAAAGAGTGCCTCGACTTTATCGAGGAGGTTTGGACCGACATGCGACCTCTCTCTCTGAGGAAGCAGATGGACGGCGTCGCTTAGGCCTGAGTGGAAAAGAAAGGACCCAGGGCATGAGTGCGACTACACCGCAGGAAAAACGGGAAAGGCTTGCGAGCTTACTCCGGGAGAAGAACTCGGTGGCTCGTCGCGCACGCGTGCATGAGTTGTTCGAGCGTTGGGTTGATCGATGCCCGGACGCACTCGCTCTAGTTTGTGACGACGTGGGGATGAGCTTTGGTACGTTGGACCGACGCACAAACCAATTAGCACACTTCCTGAATAAACTCGGAATTGGCCCGGATCTGCCGGTCGGCATTTATGTCGACCGGTCCCCCGAAATGATCGTTGCCCTCCTTGGTATTCTTAAGAGTGGCGCAGCTTACGTGCCACTTGACCCAGCATTGCCAGTTGCGCGAATTGAACGGCTGATTGAGGACGTACAGGCGCCGATTATTCTGACGTCGGAACGCCTGCGCGGCCGGCTGCCCTCAGTCTGGTCACAAGTGATATCGGTAGACGCGGATTGGCATGAAATCTCCCGCGAGCCGGAGAGCCGATTCGACAGCGGATCAACGCCAGCGAACCTCGCGTACATTCTCTACACATCCGGCTCAACCGGTACGCCAAAGGGTGTTGGAGTTGAACACCGAAACCTCGTTAATTATGTCAACGCGATGTCCGAGCGAAGCGGAATGGGCCAAGACACCTACGCACTACTGTCGTCCTTTGGCGCAGACCTCGGTAATACAGTTCTCTTCGGTTCGCTCTGTTGCGGCGGGACACTCCACATCATCAATGCGGACCTCGCGCGCGACGCCAATAGGCTGGCCGACTACTTCGAGCGGCACAACATAGATGTTGTTAAGATAACGCCGTCACATCTGACGATGCTTCTCGGATCCCAGCCAAGTTCCGCACTCATTCCCCATAAAACGCTCATCTTGGGCGGCGAATCAAGCAGTTTGGATTGGGTCGAGACGCTGCAAAGCCTACGGCCAAATTGCCAAATCTGGAACCATTATGGCCCGACAGAGACCACCGTCGGCGTGCTCATGCAACGGCACGCCACTAATGTGGAGTCTGGAGGCCCTGCTGCGCACGCGGCGAGGGAGTCCCGGGGATCGAATGGGACTTCGGCCGGTGAGATCCGGGAAACCTTGGGAAGCACCCTACCCCTCGGTCGGCCACTTGCGAAAACGCAAGCTTATCCCCTTGACAACACGATGGAACCAGTAGCGCCGGGCGTTCCGGGCGAGCTATACCTGGGTGGCGCCAATGTGACACGCGGTTATCACGGCAAACCGGCGTTGACGGCGGAACGATTTGTGCCCGATCCGTTTGGCTCCGCTCCGGGCGGGCGCCTCTACCAAACTGGCGACCTTGTCCGCTGGCTGGCCGATGGAACTCTTGAGTTCCTGCGGCGTGCTGATGATCAGATTAAGATCCGCGGATTCCGAGTAGAGCCAGGTGAGATTGAGGCTGCCCTTCTGGAAGAGGCAGGTGTCCAACAGGCAAGCGTAATCCTGCGCGAGGATGCCACTGGCGGTGGACGGATCGTAGCATTCGTCGTTATGGACGTCACGGCGTTCGACGCCGCACGCCTGAGATCACGGCTCGCCACACTGTTGCCCGAGTACATGGTTCCATCGGTCGTTACGCGGTTGGACGCGATGCCGTTAACCGCAAGCGGTAAGCTCGACCGCAACGCGCTGGCGAACCTTAAAGACGATACGGACGGGACAGACGCATATATTGCACCGGCTACCCCCATTGAGGAAATCGTCGCCAACATCTGGGCAGATGTTCTTCAGACTCCGAGGGTCAGTCGCGACGCCAATTTCTTTGCCTTAGGTGGGAATTCCCTTCTTGCAACGCAGGTAGTCTCTCGCCTGAGAGCTGTTTTCAGTGGCGATATTTCGCTGCAGATGTTGTTCGATCGGAATGTCCTGGCCGATTTTACGGCCCGCCTCAACACGACGCGCAACGATCGCCGCGTTCTACCGCAACTGGCACCGGCCGAAGCGTCGGGAAACACGTGGCCACTCTCCTTTGCCCAGCAGCGTCTTTGGCTGATCGACCAGATTGAGCCGGGCAGCTCCGCTTACAATGTCTCCCATGGATTACGGCTGCGCGGTCCGTTAAACGTGACAGCATTGCGTCAGAGTCTTGCCGAAATCGTGCGCCGTCATGCCGTCCTGAGGACGTCATTCTCCGCCCTGGATGGGAATCCCATTCAGACGGTCCAGCCCTGGAAAGGCATCGACCTTCCTGTCGTGGATCTGACCGGCCATGCGCCCGACTCCGCCGAAGTGATTGCTCGCGAGATGGTGGACAAGGAAGTTGTTCAGCCATTCGAACTTGCACATGGTCCCCTGTTTCGATGCCGACTGTTCCACATCGGTTCGTCGGACTATATTTTGATGGTGACGATGCACCACATTGTGACCGACGGCTGGTCGATGGGCATTTTTGCGCGAGACCTAACGACGCTCTATGCCGCCTATGACGCCCACGAGGCCCCTCCCTTAACGGAACTGCCGATCCAGTATGTCGACTACGCCGTTTGGCTGCGTAACTGGTTGCAAGGAGAGGCGCTCAACCGACAGTTAGACTACTGGAAATCCCAACTGGCGGGGACCGAGCCACTGCAATTGCCCTACGATTTCCCGCGACCGGCCGTGCAAAGCTATCAAGGCGATCGGGTCACTTTTTGTGTGGATGCCGAAACGACTGCGTATTTGCAGGCGCTCTCACGCCAGCACAATTCAACTCTGTTCATTCTCCTTCTGACCGGATGGCAGGTCCTCCTCTCCCGATATAGCGGCCAAACGGATGTCGTAACCGGCACGCCGATTGCCAACCGCAGCCATTTGGAAACGGAGAACATAATCGGCTTCTTCGTCAATGCGCTTGTCCTGCGCAGCGACCTTTCTGGAAACCCATCCCTCGCGGAACTACTTATCCAATCACGCGAGACCTGCCTTGCCGCATACGCTCACCAGGACGTACCCTTCGAACGGCTTGTTGATGAGCTTGCGCCGGCGCGCGACATAAGCCGGCATCCGCTGTTTCAGGTGATGTGCGTGTTGCAGAATGCACCCCTGGACAACGTCTCGCTCCCGAATCTGACGCTCGAACGGTACGAAATCGATACCCACACCGCCAAGTTCGATCTGCAGCTCAACCTTATGGAGGCGGACTCGGGCCTTGCCGGCGTAATAGAGTATGCAACGGATCTCTTCGAACGGGCGACCGTGGCGCGTATGGCCAGCCACTTTGGCTCCATTCTGAAGTTCCTCGCTCAATCCCCGGATCTGCCCATAAGCGACCTCTCGCTCCTAACAAACGAGGAACGGTGCCAGGTCCTCGTCGAGTTTAACGAGACCATGGTACGCTACCGTGCCGACGTGTCGGTATCCCGCCTCTTCGAGGCGCAGGTGGAAAAGACGCCTCACGCCATCGCAGTAGCGTTCGAAACCCAGACGCTCACCTATG
>Ga0206933_1154_pt1 | contig 11657 bp, 19 predicted proteins | sample Alteio_BWOrgHeat_15_FD_152937 | JGI IMG/M metagenome (GOLD analysis project Ga0206933, IMG submission 152937) | Enriched cells from forest soil in Barre Woods Harvard Forest LTER site, Petersham, Massachusetts, United States -... | ecosystem: Environmental > Terrestrial > Soil > Temperate forest >... | reverse complement strand
GAGCAGGGTGTTCGACTCCCTGCTGGGCTTCGGCTTCGTCCATGGCTCGCTTGGCCTCGGCGGCACGTTTGGAGCGGGCTTCGCTACGCTTCTGGCGTTTTTCGTCGAGAATCTTCTCGCTGCCAAGCAGTTCGACGAAGGCGTTGTCGGCGCCGTCGCCTTTGCGCCATCCGGTGCGAACGATGCGCAGGTAGCCGCCATTACGATCTCCGAATCGCGGTCCGATGGTGTCGAAGAGTTTGTCGACGGCGGCGCTGGTCATGAGGTAAGCCAGAGCTTGACGGCGAGCGGAGAGGTCTCCGCGCTTGCCCAGCGTGATCATTTTTTCCACTTGCGGACGCATGGCTTTGGCTTTGGGGACGGTGGTCTCGACTCGCTCCTCAAGGATGAGCGAAGTGACCAGATTCCGCAGCAACGAGCGGCGGTGGCTGGTGTTACGTCCCAGTTTCCATCCTGCTACTTTGTGACGCATGGCTGAATCCTTTGTTCCGACGGCGGGAAGAAGCAGATTCCTCGCTGCGCTCGGAATGACAAAATTAACGTGCTCGGAATGACAAAATTAAGTGCTCGGAATCACAAAAATTCGGGGACGGTCGCCCGTCCCCACACAAGCTTCTTACAAATCGTTATCGTTGCCGTAGGCGGACGCAGGTAGAATCTGGTTCGACGTCGGGCCGGGGACGGCATTGCCCTGCTCGTCTATCTTCATTCCCAGACTCAACCCCATGGTGCCTAGAATTTCTTTGATTTCATTCAGCGACTTGCGGCCGAAGTTTTTGGTCTTGAGCATTTCGGCTTCGGTCTTTTGTACCAGTTCACCAATCGACTGGATATTCGCGTTCTTCAGGCAGTTGTAGCTGCGCACGGAAAGCTCGAGTTCTTCAACGGACCGATTGAGGTTTTCGTTTTTGATCTCGGGCTTGCGCTCTTCGGACGAAGTCGAAGTCTCGATGTCCTCTTCGAAGTTGATGAAGATGTTCATGTGGTCCTTCAGCAGCTTCGCCGCCAGGCCGATGGAATCAGCCGGGGTGATGGAGCCGTTGGTCCAGACTTCGAGAGTGAGCTTGTCGTAGTCGGTAATCTGCCCAAGACGCGCGGCTTCCACGGTGTAGTTGCACTTGCGCACCGGGGAATGCACGGAGTCGATCGGGATAAAACCAATGCCGAGATCTTCGTCGAAATTCTTGTCGGCAGAAGTGTAGCCGCGGCCGCGCTTGAGGCGCATTTCCATGTCGAGCTTACCGCCTTCGCTGACGGTGGCGACGTAGACGTCTTTATCGAGAACTTCGACATCGGCGTCCGCTTCGATCATGCCAGACGTAACTACGCCCGGCTGATCGGCGCGCAGATAAATGGCTTTCGGCGCATCGCCGCTGAGCTTGAAGGGAATTTGCTTCAGGTTCAGGATGATGTCGGTAGCGTCTTCGACTACGCCGGGAATCGACTGGAATTCGTGCAACACGCCTTCGATTTTCACTGCGGTGACTGCGGCTCCTTCGATCGAAGAAAGCAGTACACGCCGGAGGGCGTTGCCGATGGTGGTGCCGAAACCCCGTTCGAAGGGTTGGGCCCAGAAGATTCCGTATTTATCGGTGAGGGTTGAGGTATCGACTGCGAGACGTTTTGGCTTTTGAAAACCCTTCCACAGCATTGGTTATTCTCCTTCGGCCGTTTGGCTCAGTCCTGACTCCCTGAACTGGTCCGCGTTCGTTCAGGTCGGGCGTCGGGACAGGCTGATCTGGCTCGAAATGTGGACCAGAAAAACCGTCGTTGGTCGTTCGTCCTTGGTTTTTGGCCGGCGGTCGTTGGTAGAGCGTTCTAGGCCAACGACCGAGGAACGAACGACCAACGACTCGCTTTTACTTGCTATACAGTTCGACGATCAACTGCTCGTTCACGGGCAGATGAATGTCTTCGCGTTTTGGCAAACTTAGAACTTTGCCTTTGTAGTGATCGCGATCGATCTCGAGCCATGTGGGCGCGTTCTGGTGGCTAGCGAATTCCTTCGCCGGCTCTAGAATCGCCAATTTCAAGCTGCCTTCGCGGATCGCGATCTCCTCGCCAACACTTACCTGGTACGAGGGAATGTTAACCTTGTGGCCATCGACCTGAACATGGCCGTGACGGACAAGTTGGCGCGCCTGGCGGCGGGACACGCCGAACCCCAGGCGGTAGACAACGTTGTCCAAGCGGCGCTCCAGTTGCTGCAGAAGCATTTCGCCGGTGACGCCTTTGGTGCGGGCGGCCTTCTCGAAATAATTCCGGAACTGGCCCTCCTGGGCGAAGTAAATACGCTTAGTCTTTTGCTTCTCGCGCAACTGCAGGCCGTAGCCGACGATTTTCGACTTGCGGTCCTTGCCGTGCTGGCCGGGTGCAAAATTGCGCTTCTCGATGGGACACTTATCGCTGAAGCATTTGGTGCCTTTGAGGAACAGCTTCATGCCCTCGCGGCGGCAGAGACGGCAGACGGGATCGGTATAACGTGCCAAGTTTCTTCTCCTTTAGATGACCGGTTTACAGGTTTGGCTTCACCCTTCGTCCCGGACGGTTTTGCTGTTGGTAGAAACATAGCTAGCTATGTTTCTACAGATTAACAATCAAACTCTACGGCGCTTTGGCGGACGGCAGCCGTTGTGCGGGATCGGCGTGGCGTCTTTAATGTTGCGCACTTCGATGCCGGAGGCGGCCAGCGCTCGGATGGCAGACTCGCGCCCTGAACCGGGGCCGCTGACTCGCACTTCCACGCTGCGCACTCCGTGATCGCGCGCCATTACGGCGGCGTTCGAGGCGGCTTGCTGGGCGGCGAATGGCGTGCCTTTGCGCGATCCGCGGAACCCCAATGAGCCGGAGCTTTTCCACGAAAGCACATTCCCGGCTTGATCGGCGATGGTCACGATCGTGTTGTTGAACGAAGCCTGGATGTGCGCAATGCCGTGGGAGACGTGCTTGCGCTCCTTCTTCTTGAACGTTTTTTTCTTACCTTTTTTCTCTGGGGCGGCTGCGCCGCCTGCTGCTGCCGGTTTTGCCATAGTGTTTCAGTCCTTGGTCGTCGGTCGTTTGTCCTTGGCCGCCTGATGCGAACGACCAAAGACTGATGACCAACGACGGCTTTATGTCTTCGTCGCCGTCTTCTTCTTTGCCGCTACCGTTCCTTTGCGCGGACCTTTGCGGGTGCGGGCATTGGTGTGGGTGCGCTGTCCGCGGACCGGGAGGTTTCGGCGATGGCGATAGCCACGATAGGAACCGATTTCGATGAGACGCTTAATGTTCATCGAAACTTCCTTGCGCAGATCGCCTTCAACCAGGCCTTCGGCCTCGATGACCTGGCGGATGCGATTGACCTCGTCCTCCCCCAAGTCTTGAACCTTCTTCATGGGTTCGACTTTCGCCTGATCGAGAATGCGGGCGGCGCGGGGATTGCCGATTCCGTAGATATAGGTCAGCGCAATATTAATGTGCTTGTTGCGCGGAAGGTCGATGCCTGCAATGCGTGCCATGTTTGTCCTTTATCCCTGGCGTTGCTTGTGTTTGGTGGTCTCGCAGATCACCCGCACTACGCCCTTGCGGTGAATGACCTTGCACTTGTCACAAATTTTCTTTACTGAGGCTCGTACTTTCATAAATCAGTCCTTGGTCGTTGGTCCTCGGTCGTTAGCCTGCTGCCGAGCTTTGCTCGGCTTATTTATAGCGGTACACGATGCGTCCGCGATTCAGGTCATAGGGCGAAAGCTCTACCGCAACTTTGTCGCCGGGCAGGATGCGAATGAAATTCTTGCGCATCTTCCCCGAAACGTGCGCCAGCACCTGGTGCTTGTTTTCGAGTTCGACCTTGAACATGGCATTGGGCAGCGGTTCAACCACCGTTGCCATTACCTCAATCGCGTCTTCTTTGCTCATCGACTCCTTGGAAGCTATCAGCTGTCAGCCCTCAGCTATCAGCCAGCAGCTCTCAGGTTACAGGCTGAGAGCTGATAGCTGAGGGCTGAAAGCTTCTACTGCGTCAAAATCATCGGACCTTCTTTTGTTACCGCTACGCAATGCTCGAAGTGGGCACTGCAGCTGCCGTCGGCGGTTACCGCCGTCCACTTGTCGTCCAGCACGCGCGTACCGGGCTGGCCGAAATTTACCATCGGTTCAATTGCGAGGACCATGCCCTCACGCAACCGGGTGCCGTGCCCGCGGGCTCCGAAATTTGGGACTTGCGGCTCTTCGTGCAGCTTGGTTCCGATGCCGTGTCCTACGAACTCGCGAACTACGCTGAAGCCATTGGCTTCGACAAATTCCTGGACAGCCGCGCCGACATCGCCGACTGCGTTTCCGACCCGCACCTGTTCGATCCCTTTGTATAGCGAAGCTTCGGTCACTTCGAGCAGCTTGCGAACTTCCGGTTTCACCGAATCGTCCACCGGAACCGTGATTGCAGCGTCGCCGTAGTATCCGTCGAGTACCACGCCGCAGTCGATCGAAACAATGTCGCCTGCCTTGAGCACCCGTTTTTCAGACGGGATGCCGTGCACGATCTCTTCGTTCACCGAGGTACAAAGCACGCAAGGATAATCGTAATAACCCTTGAAGGCCGGCTTCGCGCCCAGGTCCTTAATCTTCTTTTCGGCGGCACGTTCCAGATCCATGGTCGTGGCGCCGGGAGCTACCAGCGCGCGAACATGATCAAGTACTTCGCGAACGATGCGTCCGCTGGCCCGCATCCGCTCGATTTCGGCCGTCGATTTACAGACAATTGCCATCCCGATGCTCAATCACGTAAAACATCTGTCCGGTGACTTCGCCTACCGGATGGTCGCCGTTCACCGAAACCAGGCGGCCCTTCTGCTGGTAATATTCCGCCACCGGCCGGGTCTGCAGGTCATACGTCTGCAGACGTTCCCGAATCACTTCCTCGCGATCATCGCTGCGGATTATCAGCGGGGAACCATCAACATCGCAAATGTCGGCGACGCGAGGCGGCTGGAAAAACACGTTATAGATGTGTCCGTTGGCGAGACAAGTCCTGCGTCCGGTGATCCGCTGTACTAATCGATTATAGTCTACGTCAATGCGGATCACAATCGGCAGACACTTGCCGCCGTGCAAGTTGTCAAAGACCTCGCTCTCAAAGAAGGCGTCGAGCCATCCCGCCTGCTTGGCCGTGCGCGGGAATCCGTCGAGGATAAAACCGCGTTCGCAATCGGCTTCCCGGAGCCGCCAGGCAACCATATCGCAAACCAGATCGTCGGGAACCAGTTCGCCGCGAGCCATAATAGCCTTGGCTTGCAAGCCCAACTCAGTCCCGCGCTGGACGTTTGCCCGCAGCAGGTCTCCCGTAGAGATCTGCGGGATGCCGTAGTGCTCGGAAATTCGCTTGGCTTGCGTTCCCTTGCCGGCGCCCGGCGGGCCAAGCAACACAACCGGACCGATGTTTTGCGAGGTTTCCATCGAACTGACCCTTTTACGTTCCCTGCTTCCAGGCTCACGCGGTCAGCACCACAACCACCCGCCGACCGGGCGGTACGGCAACCTCATAGAGCTTCGACTACGTCCAACTGCGGCGGCCGCGAATCCGTCCGCTGCGTGGGGTGAATCCGTCGTAGTGGCGCATAATCAACTGCGCTTCAATCTGAGTCACGGTATCCATAGCGACGCCAACCACGATCAGGAGCGATGTCCCGCCGAAATAAAATGTTACCCCGAGACCACCTGTTACCCAGGTAGGCAGGCGCTCGAAAAATGCTCCAATCGGCCCGTACAGGTGGTTGAGATGGATTCCGGTGATCATCCACTCTGGGATGAAAGAAATAATGATGAGATATAGGGCGCCGACCAGTGTGATGCGAGTCAGAATTTCGTTGATGTGGTCTGCGGTTCGCTTGCCGGGCCGGATGCCGGGAATAAATCCGCCGTACTTCCGCATGTTATCGGCAACCTCGTTCGGGTTGAAGACAATCGACACATAGAAGTAGGCGAAGAAAATAATGCCGACGGCGTACAAAAACGTGTACAGCGGCTCGCCCCAACCCAGGGCATGGATCAGATCACCGAAATAGCGGTTGTTCTTGAAGCCCTGGAAGAGCATCTGCGGCATGGTGAGAATCGACGAGGCAAAAATCACCGGCATGACACCGCCGGCGTTAACCCGCAACGGCAGGTGCGTGGACTGGCCACCCATCACTTTGCGCCCAACGACTCGCTTCGCGTATTGCACAGGAATTCGCCGTTCGCTGCGTTCGACGTACACGATGAACGCGACGATCAGAACCATGATGGCCACGAGCAGAATCATGGCGGGCGCGGTGAAGGCGCCCCAGGCATTAGTGCGAACTTTGTCGATCAAGTCGGCGACGCCACGCGGAAGGCCGACGACAATACCGGCGAAGATCAGCAAAGATATGCCGTTGCCGACGCCACGTTCCGTAATCTGCTCGCCCAGCCACATGATGAACGCGCTGCCCGTGGTCAGGGTCAGCATGGTCATCAGGATGAAGGGGACACCGGGATTGACCACGAAGTCGCCCGATTTTTCGAGGCTGATGGCGATGCCGAGCGATTGCACCGAACTCAAAACCACGGTCAAATATCGCGTCCACTGAGTAATTTTCTTGCGCCCGAGCTCACCCTCTTTTTGCAGCTTCGCCAGAGGTTCATAAACCACCGTCAGAAGCTGCAGAATAATTGATGCCGTGATATACGGCATGATCCCCAGCGCGAAGATTGTGAGACGGCGAAGCTGGCCGCCGGAAAACAAGTCGACAAAACCTAAGAAGGTACCCTTATTCTGTTCGAAGAATTGCTGCAGCTTGTCCGCATTCACACCCGGTGTAGGAATGTGACCGCCCAGGCGGTAAACCGCCAACAGCCCCAGGGTGAAAAGAATTCTTTTGCGCAGGTCGGGGATGCGAAATACGTTGGCTAATTTCTCCAGCATTACTGCAAGACCTCAAACTTGCCGCCCGCTTTGGTGATCTTCTCCTGCGCCGACTTGGAAAATTTGTGCGCGTGGATGGTCAGCGCAATCGAAATCTCTCCGTCGCCCAGGATCTTCACCGGGTGTTTGGTGCTGATGATGCCAGCCTTGCGCAGCACTTCGGGAGTGATGGTGGTCTCACCGAGCGCGACCAGCCTTTCCAGATTCACGATGTTGAATTCTTTGCGGAAGATGTTGGTAAAGCCGCGCTTGGGCATACGGCGATGCAGCGGCATCTGGCCGCCTTCAAAACCACGCATCATGCGCGAACCACTGCGTGAACGCTGTCCTTTGTGCCCGCGGGTCGAGGTCTTGCCCATGCCCGAACCCATACCGCGGCCCACGCGCTTCTTGCCAGAGTTCGCCTTCTTCGGTGCTCGAATATTTGAGAGATTCATAATCGCTCTTTCAATAAAACACGTAGCAAGCTACGTCTCTAGAGGATCTCGACCAGATGCGGGATTTTCGCGACCATGCCGCGGATGGCGGCGTTGTCGGGTCGCTCGATCACCTGATTCAGCCTGGTGAAGCCTAATCCTTTGACTACCAGCTTTTGTTTTACCGGGGCGCAAATGGCGGACCGGACCCACTTTAACTGGATCTTCCCGCCGTCCGCATTTGGTTTCTTTGCCGTCATTTCGGACTCCGTCTTCTTTATAACTCTTCCGCTGTCTTGCCGCGCAGCGCGGCCACATCAGCCCGGTTCTTCAGCTTCTTAAGGGCATCGAAGGTGGCCTTGATCACGTTATGCGGGTTCGTCGTGCCAATCGACTTAGTCAGTACATTCTGAATGCCGGCCGAAGTCATAACCGCCCGCACCGCACCGCCGGCGATCACGCCCGTGCCTTCGGGAGCGGGCTTCAGTAGAACCTTACCCGAGCCAAAACGTCCCAGTACAAGATGAGGGATGCTGGTTTGGGTGAGGTTGATCCGCATGAGGTTCTTCTTCGCCGACTCAATCCCCTTGCGTATGGCTTGGGGAACTTCTTTCGCTTTCCCGGAGCCGTATCCGACCACGGCGGAACTGGGATCTCCGACCACCACGAGAGCGGCAAAGGAAAGATTCTTGCCTCCTTTAACTACTTTCGTGACTCGGTTAATGGCCACCACCTGATCTTTCAGTTGGTAGGAACCTGCATCGAGCTTCTTAATGACTGTTGGCATTCTTTGATAATCCCATCTTGTAATTTCGTAATCCGGTCATTGAGTAATTTGAAACCTAAGGCGTGCTTCAAATTACAAAATCACCAAATTACCCAATTACTAAATCTCTTAGAACTGCAGGCCAGCTTCCCTGGCCGCGTCGGCAAGGGCTTTCACCCGGCCGTGATAGATATAGCCACCGCGATCGAAGACGACTTTGCTGATTCCCTTGGCCTTCGCCCGCTCTGCAATGAGTTTGCCGACTTCCTTGGCCGAGGCCACGTTTCCGCCAGTGCCCCGCCCGCCTTTTTTGCCTTCGGCGGAGTGAGCAAAGACTACGGTGTTGCCCTGGAGGTCGTCGATCAGTTGCACGTAAATGTGATTCAGCGAGCGATAGACGTTCAACCGCGGGCGCTCCGAAGTTCCGAGGATCTTTTTGCGGATACGCTCGTGTACGTGTCGCCGGTTTGTGTTTTTCGATGTTCGCGTAAGCATTGTTTTGGTCCTTAGTCGTTGGTCGTTCGTCTTGAGTTGGCCAACAACCGATGGCCAACGACCAACGACGATTTACTTCGCTCCGGTCTTGCCCACTTTCTTCTTCAAACGCTCGCCTGCATAACGCACGCCCTTATTCTTGTACGGATCTGGCGGGCGCAGGCTGCGCATTTCGGCGGCAACCTGTCCAACTTTTTGGCGATCGATTCCGGTCACGCTCAGCTTGGTCTGCTTCGGATCGACAGTAGCTTCGACTCCGACGGGGAGCGGGTATTCGATCAAATGGGAAAACCCAAGGCTGAATACCACGGTATTCTTGCCCTTCATTTCGGCGCGATAGCCGATGCCGACGATTTCAAGGTCGCGCGTCCAACCTCTGGTGACGCCTTCGACCGCGTTATTGACTAAGGCGCGGGCTAGGCCATGGACAGCGGCTTGCGAATCGTTTTCACGGATCGCTACCAGATTTCCGTCCTGTTGCTGGACATTAATTCCAGCGGGCAGAGTCGTGTCCAATTTGCCCTTGGGGCCCTGGACGGCAACGGTGTTGCCTTCAATCTTGACCGTAACTCCCTTAGGCAGCGGGATCGGCTTTTTTCCAATTCGTGACATAAATTCAGCTCTCAGCTTTCAGCTCTTGGCTATCAGCTACTAGCTTCTAGCTACTAGCTCGGTCTGACCTCGTGTCCGACCCGCCTCGACATCCTTCTTTCGTTCTCATGCTTCGTCCCTGGCAAAAAGCTAGAAGCCAGGAGCTGGAAGCTTGGTTTACCACACTTCGCAGAGCAACTCGCCGCCGAGGCCCTGCTTGCGGGCCTGGCGTCCGGTCATGACGCCGCGGGGCGTGGTGAGAATATTGATGCCCATCCCACCCAGCACGCGGGGAATCTCGGTGCGCCTTACATACACCCGGCAACCCGGGCGGGAGACGCGGTTCACATTCGAGATCACCGCTTCGTTGTTGTTGCTGTATTTCAGGTAGACGCGCAGGACCTTGTGTCCTTCTTCCTCCGTCGCCTTGAAATTGGAGATATAGCCCTCTTCCTTCAGGATGCGGGCAATCTCCAGCTTAAGCTTGGAGGCGGGAATGTCTACTTTCTGGTGCCGGGCGCTAATCGCATTGCGAATTCGCGTCAGCATATCTGCGACCGGATCGGTCAACCTCATGCGTTCCTTCTCCTCAATCGCCCGTTTGCTTCGGCCATTCTTGCTTTGCGCCGAAGAACCCGCGACGACGTGTAACTGCACCGTTCATGGACACGGCAAAAGCCGCGCCCTCTCAACTTCTACCAGGATGACTTCGAAACCCCGGGAATCTCTCCCCGCAATGCCAGCCCCCGGAAGCACAGACGGCAGAGGCCGAACTTACGGAGAAATGCGCGCGGGCGTCCGCAAATCTGGCAGCGGTTGTGCCTGCGCGTGGAAAACTTAGGCCGCTTTTCTTTACTGTCGCGCGCCTTCTGAAACGTCTCCTGGATTTTTGCGTCCTTTACTCGTTTTGCAGTAGTCATGAAACCTTTCTGATTCGAATGAACCGATGAATCAATGATTCAATCTCTCAACTCCTATGCCCGGAACGGCATTCCGAGATGACGCAGCAGCGCCCGCGACTGATCATCGCTCCCGGCCGTGGTGACGATCGTGACGTTCATGCCCTTCTGCTTGTCCACCTTGGCATAATCGATCTCCGGGAAAATCAGCTGGTCGTGCAAACCGAGGGTGTAATTGCCGCGGCCGTCGAACGACTTCGTCGAGACACCCTTGAAGTCGCGAACGCGCGGGAGAACCACATTCACCAGCCGGTCGAAAAACTCGTACATACGGTCGCCGCGCAACGTGACCATGGCACCGATCGCCTGGCCCTCGCGCACCTTGAAGGCAGCGATGGACTTCTTTGCGCGTGTCACGACCGGCTTCTGGCCGGTAATCTGGCCGAGTTCGTTCACCGCCGGATCGAGAATCTTGGCGTTCTGCGTGGCCTCGCCTACACCCATGTTAACCACGATCTTGTGCAGATGCGGAACCGCCATGGGATTCTTGAGATCGAATTCCTTCATCAGCGTGGGAGCTACTTCCTTATGAAAGCGCGCTTTAAGCCGCGGCGTCTCTTTCGCGCTGTGACGCGCGACCGACGGGGCTTTTTGCTCTTCCTGTTGCCCACCCTTTTTTTCTTTTTTGTCTTTTGCCATTGCTTAATACCTTCTCAAGAACCGGGCGATTGGTCGGATAATTTAAACCCGATTCGCACTTCAAATTGCCCGATTACTCAATTGCTGAATTACCCAACCTACTTGTCCAGCGTTGTTCCGCACTTCTTGCACACGCGAACCTTCCGGTCGCCGCGGACTTCGTGTCCAATGCGCACCGGCCCGCAAGTCCCGCAAACCAGTTGCACATTCGACAGCGCGATGCGGCTCTCCTGCTCGGCAATGCCGCCCTTCACATTGCGTTGCGGATTCGGGCGCACGTGCTTTTTCACGATCATGACGTGCTAGACCAGAATCTTATTGTCGTTCGGAAACACGCGCAGGACGCGGCCTTCCTTGCCTTTGTCACGGCCGGTAATCACCTTCACGGTATCGTTCCGCCGGATGTCAACTCGCTTGTGTTCGGTGCTCACTGTATGCATTTTCGAATCCTTCCGCTATCCCTGGCAGAGACGTAGCAAGCCTACGTTTCTACAGTACTTCCGGCGCCAGAGAGACAATCTTCAGAAACTTCTTGTCGCGCAGTTCGCGGGCCACCGGCCCGAAAACGCGCGTTCCCACTGGCTCGCCGGCTTCATTGATCAGCACCGCCGCATTTTCGTCGAAGCGGATATAGGTGCCGTCGCGGCGGCCATACTCTTTGTGAGTGCGCACAATCACCGCTTTGACCACCGTTCCCTTTTTCACCTGTCCGTCGGGAGAAGCCTCTTTGACGCTGGCGGTGACTATATCGCCCAAGCCAGCCCGCAAGCCGGTCGAACCGCCGAGCGGCAGAATGACCTGCAATTTGCGGGCGCCGGAATTGTCGGCGACCTCGAGCCAAGTTCTCATCATCACGGCCATAATCGATCCTC
>Ga0206933_1153_pt1 | contig 11675 bp, 7 predicted proteins | sample Alteio_BWOrgHeat_15_FD_152937 | JGI IMG/M metagenome (GOLD analysis project Ga0206933, IMG submission 152937) | Enriched cells from forest soil in Barre Woods Harvard Forest LTER site, Petersham, Massachusetts, United States -... | ecosystem: Environmental > Terrestrial > Soil > Temperate forest > O... | reverse complement strand
TAGTCGGCCTGAGCTTCCGCCATGAGCCAGACCGAACTGTGTCCCAGAGCGCTGTTGGGTCCCAGAAGGATGAAGAAGTTGGGGAAACCGGCCACGGTAATGCCCTTGAAGGCCTCAGGGGCTTTGAGCCAGGACTCATCCAGGGAGCGCTCTTGCAAGCCCCACACCGGCATGCCCAGAAAGACCTCGTTGAGCAGACGGAAGCCGGTGGCCAGGATCAGAGTGTCCAGGGGGCGGCGGCGACCGTCGTTGGTCTCCAGGTAATCCGGGCCGATGGAGCGGATAGGGGTAGTGACCAGTTCCACGTTAGGCCGCAAGAGAGTAGGATAGAAGTCGCTTTCCAGGATGATCCGCTTGCAGCCCATCGGGTAGTCGGGAGTGAGAGCGGCTTGCAGAGCCTGGTCCTTGATGACGGCGCGCATCTGCCGCAGGGCCAGAGATTCGGCCAAACGGCCCAGGAGGCTGTCCTTGCGGAAGAGGGCGAAGGCCCAATCCAAGCGGAGGCGTAGCCAGGCCCGGTAGGCCTGGGTCACCCAGGGGAATCGGCGAAAAAGGGCCTTCTCCCAACTGCGGTGGGCTCGGTTGGGTTTGGCCCCGATCCAGTTGGGAGTCCTCTGGAAAATATGAAGTTGGGCGGCTTGGCGGGCCACCGGAGGCACGAGCTGAACTGCACTGGCGGCGCTACCGATGACCCCCACCCGCTGGCCGGCAAAGTCGTGTTGGGCAGGCCAGCGGGCGGTGTGAAAGACAGCCCCTTTGAAGTCGCCCAGGCCGGGGATCTCCGGGTAGTTCGGTCGCACCAACCCGCCCGTGGCCGCGAAGAGAAAACGGGACCTCAGGATCTCCCCCGAGCGCAACTCGATTTCCCAACATGAGGGGGGCTTAAAGCGGGCCGCCAGCACTTCCTGGCCGAAGCGAATCCTTTCCAATACACCGTGCTGAGCGGCCACTTTGTGCAAATAAGCCAGGATCTCGGCTTGGGGAGAGTAGACCCGCGACCAGTCGGGATTGGGGGCGAAGGAAAAAGTGTAGAGGTGGGAGGGGACATCACAGGTCAGCCCCGGATAACGGTTGTCCCGCCAGGTTCCGCCCACACTAGCCTCTCGTTCGAGTATCACCAGGTCGGAGTAACCCGCCCGCAGCAGTTTAACCGCCGTGAGCAGTCCCGAGGCGCCAGCGCCGACAATGATCACCTGGTGGGTCACGAAAAGGAGGGTGGGCGGTCAGCCGGATCCTTCCCAAATCCTGGATTGGGCCTCTCCCCCATGGTGAATTCGAAGGTGCCGCCGCCCGCGATGAGCCTGTGGTTGAACCAGGATTTGCTATAAGGCTTACCGTTCCAGGTGACGCTCTGGATGTAGGGGCGGCGGGGACCCTGGTTGACGGCCTTGAGGGTGAGCCGATGGCCGTTGCCCAAGTCGACCACAGCGCTGTCAAAGATTGGGCTGCCGAATACGTAGTTCCCGCTGACGGGATCGACTGCGTAAAAGCCCAAAGAACTGAGGATGAACCAAGCGGAAATCTGGCCACAATCCTCATTGCCGGCCAGGCCGTCGGGCTTGTCGCTATATTGTCCCTCGAGCAAGGAACGGATGCGGGCTTGAGTTTGCTGGTGGCTGCCGGCATAGGCATAAAGATAGGCGATGTGGTGACTCGGTTCGTTGCCATGAGCATACTGACCGACCATCCCAGCGATATCGGGGGGCGAGCCGGGGGGGAGTTCGGAGCTCTGATTAAAAAGCGCGTCGAGTTTACTGAGAAAGCTGGCGTCGCCGCCAAACATCTTGATGTATTCGTGGATGTCGTGCTGATTGAGGAAGGTGGCCTGCCACGAGTTGGATTCGGTGAAGTCGGGCCAGATGGGGGAATTGCCGGTGCTGCGGGGATCGAACGGTTCGTAGAATTGACCTTCGCTGGACCGGGGTCGCATGAATTGGCTAGATTTGTCGAAAAGATGGCGGTAGTTGCGCGAACGTTCCCGCAAAATCCCCTCCTCCTTGAGGTTGCCGGCGGCTCGCGCCAAGTGGGCCAGGGCCCAGTCGTCGTAAGCATATTCCAGCGTCTTGCTGGCCGATTCTCGTTCGCGATCACAAGGCACCCAGCCGTACTTCCGGTAGAGGTCGAGGCCCTGGTAGTTTTCCTGGAAGGCCCGCTTGCGGAAAAGTGAATAGGCTTTGGCGTACTCCACGCCCTTCACCCCTTTGGCGTAGGCCTCGGCCAGGACCACCACCGAATGGTAGCCGATCATGCAGCCCGTCTCACAACCCTGGAGGGGCCATACCGGCACGCCCTGAGGACTTTGTTCGGCCATCAGGACCAGGCTGTTCATGAGATCGGCCAGTCGCTTGGGATGAATCAAAGTGCACAGCGGGTGGAGGGCGCGATAGGTGTCCCATAGCGAGTAGGTCGAGTAGTCGTGGGCCCCCGGAGTCAGATGGTGGGTAGCCCCATCCATGCCGCGGTAGGAGCCGTCGACGTCAGAGAATAGCGTGGGGGCCAGCATCGTGTGGTACAGACCGGTGTAGAAAATCCGCTTGAGGTGGTGGCGGTCGGTTTCCACCACGATCTTCCCCAGCTCGCTCTCCCAGGCTTGACGAGCCTCCTCGCGAACCTTCTGAAAATCCCAGCCCGGCAGCTCCCGTTCTAGATTTCGCCGGGCGCCGTCGACGCTGACGAAAGAGAGGCCAACTTTGACCAAGATGACTTCCCCGGCCTGGGTGGGGGTCGAGAGCAAGAGTTTTAATTCGGTCTTTTGGGAGACTTGAAAGGGCCGGGAGAACTTCATTACAAAATGGATCTGGCGGTGCTTGGCCCAGTCGTTGGTCTCCCGGCTACCCACGACGGTGTCGTTGCCCTCGACCCGCAACTCGGAGGATTTGATATGGGGATGCCGGGTTAAAGTGGCCGCCACACCGTGCTCTAAGTCTACCAGGAAGTGACTCTGCTCATTGGCCGGGAAGGTGTAGCGATGCAGACCGACTCGGGACGTGGCCGTGAGTTCGGCAAAGATGTGCGAGTTGGCCAGCCGGACGCTGTAGTAGCCAGGCTCGGCGTGCTCATCGGCGTGGCTAAAGGGCAAGCGGTAGCCCTTCATTTCAGGGGGGCCGACATTAGGGGTCACCAAAATGTCGAGCAAGTCGGCGCAGCCGGTGCCGCTGAGATGGGTATGGCTGAATCCCATAAGGGTCTTATCGTCAAAGTGGTAGCCGGAACAGTGATCCCAGCCTTCGGTGCCGGTGTCGGGGCTGAGCTGAACCATACCAAAAGGGACCGTGGCCCCGGGATAGGTATGGCCGTGGCCCCCGGTGCCGATAAAGAGATCGACATATCGGCTCAAGCCCGTGCGCGTGGTCGGACTAGTCGGGGCCGCCTCGGCTAAACCCGAGAGCAGGCCGGCCATTGTCAATTTAAGGAATGTCCTGCGGTCCGTCAAAGTAGCCAGCTCTTCTGGGCCACACCGAGAGATCCCCGCTAGCTTAATGGGACAGCCCCCTATTAGGCATCGACCTTGTCCTGTTGAACACTCGAACTCGAGTGGGACTCTTTAAGCAAATTCAGCTCAACGCGGTAGAAATTTTAAGGGAGAGGTGGAGAGAATGGAGAGTAGGAGATGGCTTAGTGGTTGGCCTTAGGGGATTCACTGGAATGCGCTCAAGCCTAATCTCTCTCCCCCTCCCCGACCTCCCCGTATCTCCCTTTAAACGATCTTGGCCGGCGCGAGGCTTAGTCTTGCAATGTTACCTGCGTTAAAAACTCCTGGCACCTACCTTCCTACCTTGAGGGATGAGGAGTTGGGCGGCAAAGGACGATGCGGGTCAGGCGGCCCGCAGTGAAGCTCAGCTCCAGGTCGCCTTCCGCCAGGTGGGCCGAGATGTGATTGTCCGAATCGCTGCAGCGCTCCCCCCGAAGTGCGTCGCGCACATGGGACTCGTCGTCGCCAAGGGTTATCCGGGGTTCGGGGACACAGGAAGGTTCGGGCCTACATTCGTAAGGGCTACCTGGCGGCGGTGGCGGCCAACGCCGCCGGACTTCGTCTCCAACGACCGAGATGACGTCGTCCTCTTCATCAAAGACGATGGTGGGGCGGCCGTTCCAGGTGGCGTGAGTGTTGCCATATTCGACATAGGTGCCGTCCTTGTTATCTTTGACCTTGAGTTTGCCCTGATAGTCGGGAGGGCCCAAGATCATCCGCACCGCCGTGCGGGTCATATTCGGCTTGATGCCGTTGATGCTCCAACCTTTGATACTTGAGGGGGCCGGCGGGGGCGTCGTGGCCGGTGGCGGCGTTGTGGCTGGTGGCGGCTCGACTTGCCGCCAACGCGATAACTGGGAGGCTGCGGCCACCGCTACCAAAAGCTCGAGGACATGTCTTCGCTTCATAAGGTCTATCCGTCGCCTTCTTGCTCAGATTATTTCGCTATCAATTCCATTTTCTGGCAGTAATGCTCAACCCGAGATAAATCCAACCGCCCGCCCAAGCCCACGTGGGTAGGCACGACCACACAGCCATCACTTTCTAAAGTCACCGGGGGATCGATGATGTCTTCCCTGAAATAGCGGGCGCTGGCCGACAGATCTCCCGGTAGAGTAAAGCCATCCAAGGAGGCCAGTGCCAGATTCTGCAGACGGCCCACACCGGTTTCCAACATCCCTCCGCACCAAACCGGGACCCCGTGTGACTGACAGAGTTCGTGAATGCGCAGGGACTCACAAAAGCCCCCGACCCTTCCCGGTTTGATGTTGATGATGCGACAGGCTTGCAGTTGTAAGGCTTTGCGACAGTCGTCCCGGCTGTGGATGGATTCGTCCAGGCAAATGGCCGTGGCTAACTGGCCCTGCAAGGTGGCGTGGTCGATGATGTCATCGTGGGCCAGGGGCTGCTCGATCAGCAGCAAATCGAGGTCCTCCATGGCCCGAAAGACCTCGACATCGTCCAGGGTGTAGGCCGAGTTGGCGTCGACCTGCAGCTGAATCTGGGGGTAGAGCCGGCGCACCTCGCGCACCACGGCCACATCCCAAGTCGGCTTGATCTTCAGCTTGATCCGTCGGTATCCGGCCTCTACAGCCTGCTCGACCTGAGCTAGCAGTTCGGGCATCGAAGCCTCAATGCCCAGGCTGACCCCCACCGGCACCCGGGAACGACGTCCTCCCCAGAGCTGAGCCAGCGACTTCCCTTGGACCTGACTGTAGAGGTCCCAAAGGGCCCCCTCCAGGCCGGCTTTGGCCATGTAATTGCGCCGCAAAGGGCGCATGGCTTGAGCCCATTCGCCCGGGTCTTTCCAGGCACGCCTCAAGGTCTTAGGGATGAGGAAATCGACCAGCATGTGCCAACAAGTGGCGATAGTCTCCTCGTTGTAGAGAGGTTCAGGCATGGCCACTACCTCGCCCCAGCCCTCTAGGCCCGACCCCAGGGCCCTCACCAGGATGCAGTCCTTGTCGGTTTCCCGCATGAAACTGGTCTCGAAGGGATGCACCAGCGGCATGGAGATCAGCCGCAGCTCGACGGCCTCGATCAGCCCAAGCAAAGGACCGCCTCAGCCTCGCCCATCTCAAAGTCGACCACCGATAGGCCGCCAGCGAAAGCCTCTTGCAAGGCTTGGCGAAGCTTCAGTCGCCACTCCAAACGCTGGCCGGGAGCCAGCGGCCAGGGATAGGCCACCCTTTCCCGGCGGTTGGCTCGGGGACGGCCATCCAGCCACCAGTCGACCTCCAACCGGTCGGTGGGAATGCCGCGATTGATATCGTCGTCGAGCTCCCCATAGTAGTCGACCAGATAACGCTGAGAGGTGGCCCCAATGATATGCAGATTGATCTGGCAGTTGCGCGCCTGCAGCGGATCAAAGGTCCAGACGATTCGAGGAAAGCCGTGCTCACGAGCCCACACGGCTTGGGCCCGCTTCAAGGCCACCCCATGACCCCGCCCGCGAAAGTTAGGGCGCACCGCGGCTAGATGGGAATAGAGGTAGTCGCCGGCAGCAAAGGCGTAGACGAAGCCGACCAGGATATCGCCCTCGAAACCGCCCAAGAGACACCCGCCATGATGGGCCGCGGCATAGAGCAGATGGGGCGGGACAATCTCCCGATCGGTGCAGCCCCAGGCCAAACGCTGTACCTCCTCGACGCTAACCATGTCGTCCAAGGTGTTTAGAGCGCGGATTTCCATGAACCTGACTTTCCCTTCCCGAGTTACACCCCCCGCCGCCCCCCTCAAGGGGGGAACCAGGGCGCAGGTCCTCGGAATTTGAAGGTGTGACGAGAATACTCCTCTCTAGCGAGACGACAATACCTGGTTGGGCCTACCCCGGCAGAATACGATCCTCCCAGAGCGGTAGTCATCTAGACTGGCGCGGAAGGGGAGCACACACTATGGCTCACACTCTGCAGAGAGTTTCCGAGGACGCGAATAAGGTCGCCACCCCGGATCATCCTATCCATGACCTTTTGGCCCTGCGCTGGAGCCCCTACCGCTTCAGTGATCGACAGATCAGCCACGCCGACCTGCTCAGCTTGTTTGAGGCCGCCCGTTGGGCCGCCTCGTCGTATAACGAGCAACCCTGGCGATTTGTCGTCGCCAGGCACCAAGACATCCTGGAGTTCCATCGGATGGTATCATGTTTGGTGGACGCCAATCGGGTTTGGGCCTCCCAGGCCTCGGCCCTGGCCATCGGGATCTTTCGGGTCACTCACGCCCGCACCGGCAACCGGAACCCGGCCGCTGAGCACGATCTGGGGGCCGCCTCGGCGAGCCTCACGATGGAGGCCACTTCGCGAGGAATCTCGGTCCATCAGATGATCGGTATCCAACCGGAACGGGCCCGCGAGGTCTACTCGATTCCGCCGGAATACGCGGCCCTCACCGCCTTGGCGCTCGGCTATCCCGGGGGAAACTGGATGGGCGACGATGAGCTTCGCCTGCGCGACCAAAAGTCCCGGCAAAGGCAGCCCCAGACGGAGTTTGTCTTCCGCGGCAAATGGGGCCAGCAAGCCTTCCCAGCATAGACCTAGTTAAGTCGGGCGCTGCAGGGACTTAGGATCCTCCCCCGCTCGCAAGGACATAACGGCCCCCTCCTGGCCCAATTCCAGGCACTCGAAGAGATTGCGTACCCGTTGACCCAGACGATCATTGCCGATCTCGAAGGCTTCGATCTCCCGGACTAGACGGCGGGCCAGCTCGGCCACTTCGTCGCGGATCGGGTAGGCTACCGAGTCGGGCGGGTCGTCGGCGCCCAAAAACGGCGACAGCCGGCGGGCGATGACGAGAATCGTGGCGTTGGCCGGGGTGGGCGAGTCGGAGTCCAGGAGGGAAACGATGCGTCCGGCCACGGTGGCGGCGTGGGGCAGGTTGAGGGGAACGTGAAAGTAAGGACCCGACATTACTTTACTTGCAGCCAGATCGCTAGAAGGTAGCGCATCCGGGTGGATTCTTGAAGGCAGCTTGGGTTGCCTGCCAGCAAGCCGCTGAAAAACTCCTTGTAGCAGCCAGGAAGGCCAAGAGCCCTGTTCATAAGTTTGTTCCATTTCGGCAACCGATTTTGCGCAGATCGTCGGCCCAGGTGGTCTAGGCTAAGGCTTATGAAAAGTATCTTCTTCGATCCAACCGGGCGGCGTCGCCGCTACTTTTTCCTAGCTTTGCTGACGCTGGGGCTGGAGGCTGCAGGCCTATTCCATCTCTTGGCTCAATCGGTGATTTACTCCAAAAACCACCCCCCGCCGGCGCCGCCAGTGGAATTCAGGCCTCTCCCAGGTTCCTCCTCAGCGCCTTCCCCGGGCGATTTTTCCCGCCCTCTCCCAGCCGCTAAATCTGGCGGTCTGGTGGGGGCCTATTTGGCACCCTGGCAAGAGAATTCGCTGACATCCCTGCGGGGTCACGTCGACAGCCTATCCATGCTCATGGGGGTCTGGCTGCACCTGGACGAGGCCGGTCGAGAGGCCCAATGCGGCGACTTCCTCCCCCACGGGCAAGAGGTCGTCGACCTGTGCGCCGCCCACGGAGTGAAGGTGGTGGCGGTGCTCAATAACGCCAGCGGTTCGGTCTTCGATGGGGCCCGGGTCCATCGTCTGCTCGACAACGTCGACTGGCAGGAGCGGTTGGCCGCTAGCCAGGTCAAATTTCTCCTTGCCCATCACTTGGCGGGCCTGCAGCTCGACTTGGAAAACCTGCAGCCAGCCGATCTTGAACGCCTGCCCGATTTTCTGACCCGCCTGAGTCTCTCTCTCCACCGCCACGGTCTTATTCTCCAGACCGCAGCGGAGGTCTCGGCGCTGCAATGCCCGGTCGATTGGAGACGTTGGGTGACTGCCGTGGACGGTTTGATCCTGATGGATTATGACCAACACTCCAGCGAAGACGAGCCAGGCCCGGTGGCCTCGCTAGGATGGTCGATCGACAATCTCCGACGAGCCATCCAGGTGATTCCTCCCCAAAAACTAATCTTGGGGCTCGGCAATTACGGCTACGATTGGACCGACGGCCGCCCCGGCGCGCTCTCGCTGGGCTATTTGGAATGTCTCAGTCGAGCCGCCGGTCGGCCCGATGCGGTGACTTTCGACGGGTCCAGCTCCCTTAGCTACCGCGACCAAAGCCAGGCTCTGCATCAAGTCCACTTCCTGGATGCCGTCAGCGCCGGCAATCTGTGGAATTGGGCCCAACCGCTGGGGTTGCAAGGAGCGGCTCTGTGGGTCTTGGGATCCGAGGATCCATCCCTGTGGACGTTCTATGACCGGGGCCACCTGGACCGACCGGTAGACTTCTCGGCCTTGGAGAAAATCGATCCCCCGCTCGAGATCGAAACCAGCGGCCTCGGCGATGTGCTGCAGGTCGTCCAGGAGCCGAGCCCCGGCTGGCGCTCCCTCACTCTAGACCAGGCCGGCCAAAGGGTGGTCGGACAAGTCTACCATCATCTCCCCTGCGGTTACCGCATCCGCCGCTACGGTTACCGGCCCAGGACGGTGGCTCTGACCTTCGACGATGGACCCGATACCGTTTTTACCCCGCAGGTGCTGGACGTCCTCAAAAAGCACGGCGTCCGAGCCACTTTCTTCGCCTTGGGCGCCAATGCCCACGGCAACCCTGAGCTGTTGGCCCGGATTCAGGCTGAGGGACACGAGTTGGGCAATCATTCATTCACTCACCCCAACCTCAGCCAGGTCAGCCCGACCCGCTTTAAGCTGGAACTGAACGTAACCGAACACATCTTTCAGGCGATCACGGGGCGCTCTAGTCAGCTTTTTCGTCCCCCTTACAATGCTCTCTCCCAACCGACCACGCTGGCTGAAGTCATACCTCTGGCCGAGGCCGGGCATCTCGGCTTTCTCTGCGTCGGGGAGGTACTCGACCCCGAAGACTGGCTGCGGACCGACCCTCAGGCCATCTTCGAGGCCGCTGTGGCCGAGGTCCACTCGGGAGCGGGCAATTGCCTGCTGCTCCATGACGGCGGTGGTGACCGCAGCGCCACCGTGGCCGCTCTCGACAAACTGATCCCGGCCTTGCGAAAAGAGGGCTACCACTTCGTTACAGCCTCCGATCTGGCCGGCCGCGGGCCTTCGGGAGCGGCCCTCGGGTGGCTGGAGGGCGTCACCTTGCTATCTTTAGGTCGGGTCCAGAAAGCGCTGGGTTTGGCCTTTCAGGTGGCCATCGCAGCAGCCGCTCTCCGCCTGGTGATGTTAACCTGGTTGGCCTGGAGCCCCCCGCCTGCTCCGAAGGGCGCGCGCCCGACGGCGGTAGCTCTGATCGCTGCCTACAACGAAGCCAAAGTCATCGGCGCCACCGTGGAGCGCCTGCTGGAAAGCGATTATCCCGACCTGCGGGTGGTGGTTGTCGACGACGGCTCGCAGGACGGCACGGCTGGAGCGGTGCCAAAAGATCCCCGTGTCCTCTGCCTGTGTCAGGACAACAGCGGCAAATCGGCGGCACTCAACCAGGCCCTGGGGGTCGTCGGCGAGGCCGAGATCGTGATCTGCTTGGACGCCGATACCCACATCGAGAGGTCCGCCATCAGCCTACTCGCAGACCATTTCACCGATCCCAGGGTGGGCGCGGTGGCCGGTAATGTCAAGGTAGGAAATCGCAATAATTTACTGACTCTGTGGCAGTCCATCGAATACATCATCAGTCAAAATCTAGACCGGCGGGCCTACGCTCGCCTCAACGCTATACCTGTCGTTCCCGGAGCGTTGGGAGCCTGGCGACGGAGCGCTCTCGAGGCCGTCGGCGGCTACCAATCGGACACCTTGGCCGAGGACATGGATTTGACCCTGCGCCTACAGCGAGCGGGCTTTCGGGTGGCCGACGAGCCCCGCGCCCTGGCCTACACCGAAGCTCCGCAAACTTTGGGGGCCTTTTTCCGCCAACGGCTGCGTTGGACCTACGGTAGTCTCCAATGCTTGTGGAAGCACCGGGGGGCCCTGGGCGGCTGCGGTTGGCTGGGTGGTCTGGTCCTGCCCTCCCTGTGGACCTACCAAATTTTCTTGCAGCTCCTTTCCCCCCTGGTCGACCTGCAGCTGTTGTGGGCGGTCTGTCACGGTTTCCGCTTTGCTGGCGCGGCCCCTCTGGCCCTGGGTTTCCTGCTGTTGGAGGGTCTGGCTGGCTGGTTGGCCTTTCGACGTGACGGCGAGTCACCCGTGCCCCTCCTGCTGATCGTCACCCAAAGATTGGTCTATCGGCAGATCCTTTATTGGGTAGTCCTCCAGTCCCTGGCCCGGGCCATTCAGGGCCTATTGGGCGGTTGGAACAAATTGGAAAGAAAAGGAACCGTAAAATCATGAAAACCGCTACCATCTGGCTTTTTGTCGTCGGCCTGCTGCTGGCCCTCTGTTCGGGCCCCGGGGCCGAGCGCTTGCGACCCTGCCAAACGCCGGGGCGCCTACTCGGCCAAGCCCAAAGCTTCTTCCGTTCTTGGAAGGCGCTCTACTTCCACCGAGGTCCCGGTCCGGGAGAAGCTTACATTTTCGTCAACGCCGATGGCCACGGCGGTCCCGGCGACGGCGGGATGGCCGCTCACACCACAGCCATTTCCGAAGGCCAAGGATACGGGATGCTGCTGGAAGTATTACTTGATAATTCAGCCAGCGCCCAAGCCGATTTCGACGCCCTCTACCTATATTGTCGCCACCATCCCAGCCCCCAGTCGCTGGATCTGATGGCCTGGAATCAAATCGAAGGCGGCCGAGAAGCGGAAAGGCCTGAATTGGCGAGCGCCGCCACCGATGGCGACCTCGACATCGCCTATGCCCTGCTCCTGGCTCAGGCCCGCTGGGGGGAAGTCGGCTATCGCCACCAGGCTATCCGGCGCCTCCAAGCCATCTGGCGCCACGACTTCAATCCGCGCACCGGGCTTCTGGGTCTAGGCAGCTTTATAGCCCCTGACTCTCCCCGCTTTTACTACGGGGTGCGCACCTCGGACCTGATGACGGGACATTTTCGGGCGTTTTTTCGAGCCACCGGCGACCCCCGCTGGAGTGAACTTCGCCAGCGTTCCCTGCGACTACTCGAGAAAGCCCAAGCACGTTTCTCCCCCCGAGCCGGGCTCTGGCCCGACTTCCTGGTGGTCCTCCCCGGTCACATCGCCGTGGCCCCTCCCCACTACCTCGAAGAAGCCAGCGACAACTGCTACGGCTACAACGCCTGCCGCATTCCCTGGCGCCTGGCCGTCGACGCCCTCTGCAGCGGCGACAAG
>Ga0206933_1151_pt1 | contig 11736 bp, 8 predicted proteins | sample Alteio_BWOrgHeat_15_FD_152937 | JGI IMG/M metagenome (GOLD analysis project Ga0206933, IMG submission 152937) | Enriched cells from forest soil in Barre Woods Harvard Forest LTER site, Petersham, Massachusetts, United States -... | ecosystem: Environmental > Terrestrial > Soil > Temperate forest > O... | reverse complement strand
ATCCAGTGGATCGCAAGGATGCGAGGCAGAAACTAGATATGCCGGAGGATGCGGAGGTCATCGTTTCCGTTGGTAACCTGATTTCGGCCAAAGGCCATCGATTTCTTATTTCCGCAATCACCCGACTCGTTGCAAACCATCCTAAGATCAGGCTGTATATCGTCGGCGAAGGGCCTCTTCGCAAGGAACTGGAAGCGCAAGCGGAGCAGGAAGGGATGCAGAACCGAGTATTTTTTGTTGGACGTAAGCTAAATGACGAACTGAAGCTTTGGTATAGTGCGGCTGACGCGAGTTGTCTAGCCAGCTCGCGCGAGGGCTGGGCTAACGTTCTTCTGGAATCGTTGGCTTGTGGCACACCCGTGGTGGCTACGCGTGTTGGGGGAGCTCACGAGGTAATTGTTTCACCGGAATTAGGTGTGCTTGTGGATCAAAGTGTTGAATCCATTGCGAGCGGATTGGAACAGGCGCTTCAGAAACGTTGGGACCGTGAAGGCCTTATTCGGCACGCGCGGTCAAGGACATGGGACGTCGTGGCGGAAGAAGTGGAGAAATTTTTACAGGCTTGCATTTTCGATTAAACGCGACTTTCCGTTGCAGCCCATTCATTCGATATCTGGAATTTCGATAAACGAGTTCGACGCAGTCAGGCAAAAAGGATGTTGTGGGAAACTTTCTCGTAGTAATTCCTAAAAGAGATGAGGCCATCGAAGCGGAACGGGAATTCCGCAACGGTCTCCGCGCTGCTCGGGAAATTAGATCACAAAGCCCAAGCGACTCCGTCGAAAGGGAATGGGGCTGGGCTGCTTCCTTTTCTCGCCAAAATGGATCGGGAGGCAAGATCGTCACCGATCCTGAAACAGGAAGCTGGCTGCTGTCCTGCGGGACTTGGTTTCACACCGATGGATATGCGAGTGGCGCCGAAGCGCAATTATTGCGGCGCTATCTGCTAACGGATTCATTGCGGCTGGGCCTGGAACTCGAAGGTTTTTTTGTATTGGTTATCGGCGACGCGCGGACTCGTGAAGTCATAGTAATCACCGACATTATTGGAAGCTGCCACTGTTTCCAAAGGCCGTTTGCGAGTGGAATTGCATTGTCAGGATCGTCCCTTCTTCTAGCCGCGCTTGGAGAAAACCGTCTTGATCGAGTCGCCTGCCAGGAATTTTTCTATACGGGTAATATTTATGAAGACCGAACTTGCTATCAAGAAGTGCGAAAACTAGGGCCTGCATCCGTTTTTCACTTCGCTGATGGAAAGAAGAAATCAGAAGAAAAATACTGGCGATCTGCTGATGTGGAACCGGAATCGTTATCGGGTGAGCGTGCCATTGACGCGCTTTGGGATGCGGCAACGCGAGCGGCAAGCCGAATTCATGCCCTGCACGAAAATTCAGTATGCGACCTCACAGGAGGTTATGACTCCCGCGTGCTCGTGGCCGGGTTTTTGGGAGCTGGTGTGCGTTGCCCGACAGCGGTTTCTGGCCCGCCGGATAGCGCGGATGTTCGGATTTCGAGCGCCTTGGCGAAGACACTTGGCTTACGGAACTTGCATAGCGAGCCGATGGAGCAGATATCGTTTGACCAGCTACAGGCGTGCCTGCCCCTGACGGACGGCGAGTACGATCTTGTCAACTACGCGCAGATACGGGAAATACATAAGAGCCTTTCCGGAGAATTTGGCGCGAGCATCAACGGATCGTTTGGAGAAGTAGCACGCGGATATTGGTGGGAGTTGCTTTTCCCAGGGATCGGCCAGCGCCGCCCTCTGGATGCGCATAAACTCGCTCAACGGCGTTATGCGGCACAGCCATTCGATGCGTCGATATTTCCGGCGAGCGAACGATTGAACTTGGCGGGTCATTTTGCCGGGGTTATCGAGCGAACCAATACAGGGCTCACCCATTTTCCGAATACGTTTCAAATGGATCATGCTTATTTGACCATGCGCATGCAGAGGTGGCAGGGTCGTATCGCGAGCAGTACAAATCAGATATGGCCGTGCCTTTCTCCCTTCATGTTCCGTTCAGTTCTAGAGCCGATGCTGAAGGCTCGCTCGATGCTGCGTTGGCGAAGTTTGATGGTCCGCAAAATGCTGGCGAAGTTTTCCCCGCAGATGGCGAATTTTCCTTTGGAACACGGCTTTCCAGCCGAACCTACTACCTGGAAGAATTTCTATCGGTTTTTGCCTCTCGCCGCTTATTTTGGCGAGAAAGTGGCTAAGAAGGTTCGAGGAAAGCTTGGTTTAATTCGAACCGAGCACGCTAACAACAGGATTGAGGAACCACGCTTGCAACTGTGGCGCGACGAACGGGTGAGGGAGCTGTTAGTGGCGCAGAAAATGAAACTTGGCACATTGACGGACACGAAGGCTCTTGAGAGCTTTTTGCGACGGTCTCATGAAGCGAATTTTACGTATGGGGATCAATGGGCGAGGATCGTAAGCCTGGAGTGCGCCCTGCAGGCCGGAGATCGTTCCCGGAAAATATAAGGAAATAAACTTCGCTAGGGCTAGGCTATGCGGCGAACGTCTCGCGCCATTTGCGGAACATTAGTACAGTCCAGAGGTGGGCCGAGCGGTCGTACTGTTTTTTCTGATGCTGATCCCATATTTTCTGTAGGAATGGGCGATGCAAAATTCCATCCTCCGATCCAAATAAGGCGTCATGCGCCAGGTCTTTCAAGTCTTCGCGGAACCATCGATCCAGCGGAACAGCAAATCCCTGCTTCTTTCGGTATAGGATGTCCGGCTTCAGCATAGGCTCCATAGCTTTTTTGAAGATGTATTTTCCCTCGCGGCCAACCAGTTTCAAAGAAGATGGGATCGTGGCGACCATTTCCATTAACTTATGATCGAGAAGCGGTGCACGCACTTCGAGTGATACCGCCATACTCGCCCGGTCCACTTTTGTGAGGATGTCGTCAGCTAAGTACGTCTTCATATCTACATATTGGATGCGCGAGAGTAAATCAGGAGTATCGGCGCGATCATAATACTGCTGGAGCACCCCGATGGAATCGTATCCGCCCAACGCCTTTCGAAAATCAGGACTGAACAAATCCGGTTTCTCGCCGGGGCGGAAAATCGAAACGGAATTGAAATAGCCATCGAGAGGTGAACGCGCCAAACTCTGAAAAGTTGCTTTGGCTCGAAGGAAACGCGGCGCCCATGCTAGCGGCGGATACATACTTCCCAGCGGCCCGAAAATGGCGCGCCTTACAGGGGCAGGAATAAAACTGCGCGTCTGATTCTCCAAGCGATCGAAATAGTATCGACGATATCCGGCAAAATTCTCGTCTCCGCCATCTCCTCCGAGCGCAACGGTTACATGCTGCCGGGCAACCTTGGAGACGTAATATGTTGGAATGGCGGAGGAATCCGCGAACGGTTCATCGTAGTGCCACACGAGCTTATTGAGCACGTCGAGAGCATTCGGCCGCACAATCTGTTCGTGATGATCGGTATGAAATTGCTCCGCTACTTCGCGTGCATAATCCGATTCATCGAATGCCTTATCTTCAAAGCCGATGGAACATGTGGTCACGGGGCGGCCCATGATTTTCGCCATCATTGCGACAATCGACGAGGAATCCACGCCACCGCTCAAGAACGCGCCAAGCGGCACTTCGCTCACCAGGCGCATTCGAGTGGCTTCGCAGAGATGATGACGCAGCTGTTCACACCATTCTTCTTCGCTATGCTGTTCGGTGTGGGCAAAAGAAATATCCCAATAGCGCTCGATGCGAACACCTTTCGCAGAAGCTACCAAATAATGGCCGGGAAGCAGCTTCTGCGCCGCGCGGTAAATAGTCTTCGGCGCGGGAACGTAGCCAAGAGAGAAATAATCCGAGAGCGCCTCGATATTGATATCGCGGGGCAGGGAATCACCGGCCAGCAAGCACTTGAGCTCCGAACCGAAGAGAAGGCGGTTTGCATCCGCTGCGAAGAAAAGAGGCTTTTTGCCGACGCGATCGCGAGCTAGCAACAGCTGGCGATCGCGCGAGTCCCACAATGCAATGGCAAACATTCCCCGCAACATCGCGAAGCAAGCTTCGCCGTATTCTTCGTAGAGATGGGCTATGGTTTCGGTATCCGAGCGTGTCGAAAAACGATGGCCACGCTTTACGAGGTCGTCGTGGAGTTCGGGGTAATTGTAGATTTCTCCGTTGAGCATTACCCAGATTCGGCCGTCTTCGTTCGAAAGAGGCTGGTGGCCTCCCGCGACGTCGATAATGCTGAGGCGCCGAAACCCCAGGCCAATGCCCTGTGCGGTATAAAAACCTTCGTCGTCTGGGCCACGATGGACAATCGTTTGCGTCATGCGGCGCAAAAGCTCGCGAGGAATTTCGCGTTGCTGGTCGAATTCAAAAAGTCCGCAAATGCCGCACATGCTCTTTTCCTTTATTAGTAGGTCGGCACTGTGATGCCGCGCTGCGCTGCGAGTCCCGTATATAGTTGGGTATATTCTTCCAGCATGCGCTCGAGACTGAAACGTTCGACGACTCGTTCGCGCGCCGCTGCGCCAGTCTGCCGCCGCAAATTCTCCTGAGTCGCGAGAAGCGTTAATCGCGCAGCAAGGCTCTCGGCGTCGTGTGGTTGGAAGAGCCAGCCGGAGGAGCCTTCCACGATTACCTCTGGATTTCCCCCCACATCCGTAGCGATCACGGGCAGCCCTGTAGCCATCGCTTCCAGCAGGGTATTGGACATTCCTTCCGAGATCGAAGTGAGCGCGAAGGCATCCATCGCGTTGAGTAGATCTGGGACTTGGTCGCAGTCGCCGATGAAAGTCACTCGGCCTGCTAGCACGGACGAATCTGCCGCAATCTGCTGATTGCGTTGGAGCTCAGGCCCAGAACCGACGAGAAGGGCATGCGCGTCTACGCCGTCACGCACGATTATTTCGATGGCTCGCAGAAAAGTTGGATGGTCTTTAATCGCAACTGTGCGGCCTACGGTTCCGACGATGAACCTGTGTTCAGGCAATTCAAATTTCTTTCGGAGCAATACGCGCATGTCTGCGCGAGGGCGGAATCTTTCGGTATCTACACCGTTGTAGAGTACGCGGATTCGCTCCGGTGATACCCAGGCTTGACGAGCGTGATAGTCGCGCAGCTCTTGTGTGACAGCGAAAACCGCGTCAGCCATGCCATAGGCTGCTCGCCGGAAAATACGGCGTCGCATCGGGAGGCCGGCCAGCATGTCCAGTTCGTAGCCATGCTCGCTGTGGATTGCAACAGGGACTCCCGCCAACCGTGCAGCAGGAATGGCTTCGATTGCGCCCCAGTTACGTGAGTGAACGATGTGTGGCCGATACGCTCGCATGACACCCGCCAAACGCAGGATTAGAAACTCAAACCCGCTGTCCTTTTTTCCATCCAGCAACAAAGTTCCGCCAGGAAGCGCGTTTCCATTGAATGCAGGATCCATTCCGCGCAGGGCGGCCAAACGATGCTCGAAAATTTCACCGTTCAAGCCACCGACCAATCGGAGGACAATATTCTCCGTTCCTCCGGTGGCGAGGCGGTTCAAAATATGCAGAACACGCAAAGGATTGCCTTCGCGCGGTTTCGGTCGCGGCATATCGTTGATTTTCTCGATATCAGGAGCACGAGCGGCGACGACCGGGTTCATAAATCCGCCGGACCTGCCTTGACAAAAAAACGGCCGAAAGGAGTTTGCGTTTTAAGCCACAATTTTAGATCCCAATAACTACGATAAGCCGTGCGCATTCTTTTCCCATTTTTACGAGGCGTGCTCGAAGGCTCGGAAGACGTCACCGGATATCCTAATTTTTGAAGCGTGGGACCAATTAATTCTTCCAGAGCTGCAAGTTCTCCAGGAGGAAATTCCTTTCGCCATCGGACGACGGGATCGAATGTGCCTGAACGAGGTTCCCCTTTAAATGAAGTATTGGGTTCACTGACAGAACCAATTCCGACGCGCTGAATTTGTTGATAATCGAGATCATGATCGATGAAATGTGCTATCTGAGCTAATGTTTCCTCCGGGTGGCTCACGAGTTGTTCGTAGCGCACCTCTATATAATCCCTGCCAATGGTCTTTTGATATTCAAGCCCTTTATCCAGCAACCATTCCCAGTATAGCCCCGCGACCAGTGCGCCGCGCTCTTTGTCCCAAGGGAAAGGCCGCACCCAGCCTTTTTTCTGCAGAGATAACGCCACATCGCGGCCATCGCGGATCATATGAATTACGATAGCGTCCGGAATTTCTTTCTTAATGGCTGCCAAGTAGAGAATATGCTCCGGAGTATTCTCCGCCCATCTGTCCAAACCTTGCTTGCGGGCGATTTCCTCCATGACGATTTTCAGGAAATCACCGCCGTTGCGGCACTCATTCAGTATGCGACTTTCGATGTGAGCGCGATCCAAACCGGAGAGCGTGAAGAGCTTACTTTGCAGCCAAAGATCGAGCGCTTTGCGCCTGTTTTCCCTCTCACTCAAATTCCCCAATTGAGGAAATACAAGATCGAAGACTTTCGACTCCGTGAGATAGATTGCGAAACCGCCTGCGGAGAGAAGCATATGGTAAAGAAGGGTCGTTCCAGAGCGAGGCGCTCCCACGATGAAAACGGGTTGTTTCATTCTTTTATTGAGCGTTTCCGAAAGGGCTACGGGAGCATCAAACGGTCTTGCGCCGATCGAAACCTGTTCTCGGACGCTCACTACAGTATCCTTTGTTGATTCCCGGTAGAGCCTTCACTCGATACCTTATGTTCACTTTTAGAAGGCGACGTAGCACGCAATTCGCTATACAGGCTCTTTACTTTCTTTAGCAGGGAAGGGCTCAAGAAGGTTGCAAGATAGGCGAATCTGTAGCGGAGCTTCCAAGGGTCATATTGCACAGCTCCTGCGATAAGACGGCGAGCTTGGAGGTGGTCTCCTCGATCCATCCACGAGCGGCCCAGCCACATATAAGGAACGGCTAATCGTTCATTAATGGCAGATTGTCCAAGTTCGCGCTCTGCTTCCGGAAATAGTTCTAAAATTCTCTTGAGTACTTTCACCTGCCACGGCATTCCATCTTGTGGAACTTTACCGAGCTTCTGCGTGCTCATATCCCGATGCTGCCTGTACATGAGAAGAGGCTTGTCCACATAGCCGAACTCGAAGGAGCGCGACATACGCAGCCACATTTCATAATCGCTGCCGACTAAAAAGGTCTCGTCAAAGCCCCCTACCTTTTCTGCGGCTGTTTTGCGGAAGACAACCGAGCCGGAGCCAAACAATGTCTCACGGAAAAGCTGAGGGAATATTTTCCCGCTGCAATACACACGGCCGCGTGACGTGCGCACGCTTTTTTCAATGATCCCCTGGTCATCGAAGGTCATCATGTCCGTGTAGACGAGTTCACATTCCGGATGAGTTTGGAGATATTGCATTTGAAGCTCGAGTTTATCGGGCAACCAGAGATCGTCCGCATCCAGGTAGGCAATATATTCTGCGGTCGAATGGCGGATTCCAGTGTTTCTTGCCGCGGGCTCTCCCGCATTTTTCTGATATACATAAATTATGGAAGCTTTGTAGGGTTCAAGCGCTTCACGAGTGCCATCCGTGGAACCGTCATCCACCACGATGATTTCGTGAACGGGATATGTCTGGGCGAGGATACTCTCGATTGCCTTCCCAATGTATTGGGCGCAATTATAAACGGGAACGATTACGCTAACCTTCGCGCTTCCCAAGCTACGCTCCATCCTACTGTTCCGGAAGAACCGCGGAGCCCCACCGCCGCGTGGCCCACAGAGATTGCATGGCTTGTTTTGCTTTTTTTAATTCGTCTTCTTTGAAAAAGCCGACTAAGTATAAGACGAAAGGGAACGATATGAAGAGCAGAACCTTAAATCCGGCAGAAAGAATAGCGGACGGAATGGATACCTTGATTGCACACAAATACAAAGCTGCTGCAACAGCAATTGCCAAAAAGAAGGAACCCACTTGGTAAGAAACCGGGTAGACCTTTTCAGTTACAAAATAAGCATATCCTGCCATAAAGGAAAAACTCAGAACGGTGGCCCAAGCGGCACCCATACCAGCGAAGCGTGGAATTAGCAAATAGTTAAGAAGAAGATTCAGGGCGAGCGAAGCTGCGCTTATTAAACCAACCGACGAAGTCTTTTTCTTGATATAGATTCCTCCTACGATAAATCGATAACTGCCCTGAAAAATATATGCCAATGCAACCACCGGAACGATTTTGTATGCGTCTCGAAAAGGAGGAGTTGCCAGAATTCCAATCGCATCTTTAATGATCAGTGATATGCCAAGCGCCGCGGCGGTCAATACGAGCGAATAGTATCGAAAAATTCGTGAAAACAAAGAAACGCCATTCGGTCTTTTGGCGACTTCATACATCCTTGAGGTCCAAATCATGTCGAAAGGCTGAACGAGAAGGAAGCTCAGCATGAAAGCGAACTTATATCCCAGCGCATAGACGCCAACTACCGAAAGATTTGTGAACTTCCCCAAAAAAAAGCGATCGGAGAAATTGAGAGCAAATGCACAAAAGCTCGTAATAATAAGGGGAGCTCCAAATCTGGCGAGAGCTTTGAGTTTTGCGAAGCTAAATCCCAGATGGATTTCCCGAATCGTGAAGAAGGTTAAGATCGTGGCGGAAAGCGAATTGGAGATCAAGGAGCTGTAGAGAATCCCGATAACGCCGGTTCTCACGATCGCAATGAAATAGATGTTTAGGCACAGGGAAAGCGACATCGTGATGACGTTGATCGTTGATACCAATCCCGAACGCTGTTTGGCTCTCAAATAACTGAACGAAACGCTGTTCAGAGTGGTGAACCAGAAAGTAATTGAAAGGACCCAGAAATATTTATAGTAGACCGGTGATTTCAGAATTAGTGAAGAAAATTGCCGGCAAAAAAGTATGCCGCACGTAGATGCGATGCCACCCAGAATGGAGGCCGTGATCAAAACCGTACTTATGATTTCATCTTTGTTTTTCCGATCATCATATTCGTAGTAATAACGAATGACAGAAGAGCTCATCCACATCATGATTGCAAGCCCTAAAAGGGCGACGGATAAATCGAGGAGTTCCAATGTTCCGATATCGGCCGGTGTAAGATAGTGCGTATAGAAAGGGACAAGCAGTAAGCCGACGAATTTGCTGATAAGATTTCCGGCGCCATAGGCTGAAGTATGCTTTAAAAGGGATTTTAATTCATCGAATACGGAATGCGGACGCGAATGTAAGTTGGGATCGCTGGAGGCTTGGCTATGTGGCTGAGCACGCATGATGGAGTTACCTGATTGTTTTTGGTTTGCAGAAGGAAGCAAAGCTCCTACGAACAGTCCTTCGGCATTTCCCAGCCAAATTATTCGATATAACCAAGTCCTTTAAGTCTCTGCTCGATCAGTTCTGTTTCCTCGGCGTTGTACTCCATCTTCTCCTGTTTAACGACACTATTATCAACCTCTTCGAACCGAACATCTTGAGAACCGCTCAAGATTTCCTGGAGTACTTTGCCATCCATATCCGAGGGTACGGGCAATCCGAGAACATGCAAAATCGTCGGAGCCAAATCTATTAGGTAAGGATGGAAGCCATTTTTCGGTGATTGTAGACCCGGTCCCTCGATAAATAAAACGCCTTCCGGACGGTGATTCCCGTGTGTAGAAAGTTCCGGAGGAGCGCTGGAAATTTCATATGAGAACTTCAAGCCATCGGACGGAATGAGAACGATGTCTGGAAGAGTAACGTCATCAAGCTTTTTGGGATAAACGTCTCGCCCTCTGGCCACATCCGCCAACAGCTTCTCTCCAGTTCGGGGATGCTTGATTTCCTTAAACTTCTTAATCAGTTCTGAAACAAGATTTTCATATTCGGGTCCAGGTTCTACATTCCCGAGTGGGCTTCTGCCCTTCATGTTTACATAGACGAAGCCTGTCTCGCTTCCCACTACGAGAGCGGCTTTAGTCTTTTTCCAATCGAGAGAGATGCGTTGATGAGGGGCTGTCGCGTCGATCATTTCTCCGAACGATTGAAATAGCTTACGGCTCTTACTCTGTGTATTTTTATTCGTCAGTATGTTATTGATTTTGTTCAGAGCTTTACCGGTTAAACGGGAGAGTTTGGTTGTAGATCTCTCTTCTTTTTTGGCAGGTGTTAAATAGCCCCAGTCATGGAGATAATAATTGGGACAGATATTTCCGCGATTGCGTCCGAAACCATGATCGGAAACGATGATCTTCATTGTGTTAGACGGGTCCAAATTTTCAAAAATAGTGCCGACCATCTGGTCGATCTTCTCGTAACAATCCCGCGTTTTCTTGGCCCGGTCGCTCTTGTTCGGATCTGTGCTGCAGGCTTCTTCGATATAAACCCATAGATTGTGCTGCATCCAATCGGTTTGCTGGAAATGAATCATGCCAACATCCCAGGCTTCAGTCTTTAGAAGACGACATGCTAATTCCGTTCCTTGCTCGGCTCCTCGAACAATCTTCCCTACGAACCGCTCAAATAGCTCATCCGATTTCGTCGGTTGATTGCTAGACAACGGCAAATCGAGGTTCTCTGCGTAATCCGGCATAGTGTTCAGAATTTCTTTTGAAAACGATTCCGGATGCGCGAATTTTCCGCTTAGGATGGGTGCGTCCCACCCAGAAACCATTTTCATGTTTCTGCCAAAATTTCGGTCAAAATGGCTTCTTTTGGCCATCTGGGGCGTATTGATGATACTGGCATGGATTCAACCTATGATTACAAACCGCCTCAACCTTTTCCGGTACGCGCCATGTTTCTTTCCTGGAGTAATCGCCTATGTGCTCCTGGATAAATTCAAACCACGCATACCGTCATGGATATGGCCTCTTTGGATCATCGCACTGGCTCTTGGATTAAGCACGATCCACACGGAGAAAACTCAGCAGTTCATGGCTCTCGTGTTAGGTCTTTCAATTCCTCTGTTTTACGAACTCCGCTGGAGCCCTTTCAAAAAACTGACCGCTTGGATCGCAAAATACTCCTATGGAATCTATTTGTTCCACGTTTTATGTATTTGGTTTGCTTTTCAGTATTTGTCCTGGGTACCAAAAGGACTACAGTGGAGCATTTTTGTCTCTCTTATAGCTCTCCTCTCTATAATGTTTTATCATTTATTGGAAGAGCGCCTTATTCGCGTGGGCAGCCGTCTCACGAATAAGTGGTTTTGTCCACCCAAGTCAGTTCCGGTCGAGGCAATAGAAACCCAATCTTAGGAATTGATCTCATCCTGGATTCTATATACGTATCCATCACTAAGCACCAGACGGAAGTAAAGGTAATAACCGTGGAAAAACTATTCTCATGTCCCTACTTTCAATAAGAATTTTGGTCTTTTCTTCAACATAAGCCAATTATTTTCTTAAAGATACAGAAAGAATAGATGGTATCTCGATTGCTGAGCAACCTATGTGGCATGCTTTGTTTTTCAGCCAGGCCTGTCTCTACATAGAATCAAAGCTGTGACAAAATTACCATAACAAAGGTGTTTTCTTGAGCCATAAAGCTGAAAAGGTGTTCATCGTGAGTCTCGATGGGGCGACATTCAGTGTGGTCCGCCCCCTCATGGAACAAGGCTATATGCCTAATTTAGCTCGTATGGCCGCTCAAGGCACGGCGAGCGGGCTCCAATCCGTAGTTCCGCCCGTTACCGCTCCGGCATGGACGTCATTTATGACGGGTAAGCAGCCAAGCAAGCATGGGATCTTCGATTTTACACACTT
>Ga0206933_1146_pt1 | contig 11907 bp, 9 predicted proteins | sample Alteio_BWOrgHeat_15_FD_152937 | JGI IMG/M metagenome (GOLD analysis project Ga0206933, IMG submission 152937) | Enriched cells from forest soil in Barre Woods Harvard Forest LTER site, Petersham, Massachusetts, United States -... | ecosystem: Environmental > Terrestrial > Soil > Temperate forest > O... | reverse complement strand
GCGCGGCGTGGGCGGCGTTGGTGGTTTCGGCCGGCCGATCTGCAAGCATTCGTAGCCGAGGGCGTTCGGGATGTGTTCGAAGCTGCAATCAGCAAGGCCGTCGTTATGGCCTTGCGTGAAGCCGATCGCGGACAGGCTGCCGCTGACACGTTGACCTCTGCCCCCTCTCCGTCCCCTGCCCTTTGCGCCTCGTGTATGGAGGTGGCATCATGAAATTGAAACCTGGCGACAAGGTTGTGAGCATCGATCTTGAATGCGTCCTCACGGTCGTTCGCAAGATGCCAAAACAGCCGAACTTCATTCTATGCGTAGACCAGGCCGGAAAGCGTCTGTGCGTCAAGCAAACTTCTCTAGAGGCTTGGTCAGAGCACTTGGAGCATTACATAAATCGTAGGGCCGGAGTCCGTGTGGTCGACGTGCAGCCAGAGCCCATGAAAATTAGGGTTGTGCCTTCTGACTTGCGTTGGCTTCTGAGAAACCGCGTCACGCTAAAGGCTGGCCGATCGTTTGAATGGGCCTAATGCGTAAGTCCATTCCTTGCCATTCAACCGATACGCAGAGCTCTTAGACCGGGGAAGGGTTCGTCAAGGTCACGAAGTGCCCGAAGGGTTTAACCTTGACGGTTCCTTTCCAGGTCTGATAACACTTTCCACCGGTTGAATGGCACGTACTTGGTAAGCTCTACGTTTGCCGGAGATGTAGAGCAGTTGTTCGGCGGTTGGGCTTTTCGTGATGCCCTGATGCCCATAGGCCGGAACGTGACAATGTCACAGTACCTATACGCCAAATCGTTACAATGTAACGGGTTTACTTGGAACATACACATGTTCGATTAAGCACTTATTTTGGCGGGTGGGCAAAAAATGCGTTGCGAAATTGGGTAGTGCAGAGGAGAATACATAACACTACTAGTTTCGGAGTGTATATATTATGTCATATTATGAAGATGATCCCTGGCGATTTGGCAATATGAATGTCCGCTAGATCTGCTTTTGTTCTTGGCTGATACCTTACTCGCCCGTGCCTACCATTTCTGCGAAGGGCGACGCGGAAATGGTAACGTATTGGACTTTCCTAATAGTTGAAGCTAGTTGTCATAAGCAGCAATTTGCGATGTCGTGAGATGTGGGAAGAAGTTATGCGGGCGAATTGCGCTAAAGGCAATCTGCTTGACATGCCCATCCACAAAGTCGAAATTGGCATATCCAGTATTTACGCCTGTTCGACTATGACGCCATGAAATCATCTTGCAACTCACTGGGCTTGTCCAGTTGATGGCGATTGAGTGCGGGCAGGCACCGGGACCGTACTGCTGGTATCCTGGCTGTAAGTCTGTCATGTCGATTTTTAGCCAATCATGGTAATACTTCACAGCGGGGTCGCTATCGTCTGCGGGGTGAGTATCCAAATCCTGGGACGGGCGCACCCAGTCAGGTGTGTAATTGATGGGGATACCATTGGTGCCATAGCCAGGCACCATGTCTCCGGCAAATACGACCTGCTGTGGGAAATCGATAGATGCTAAAGTATGGGCTACGTAGTAACCGTATACGTTCCACGAATAGACACTTGGATCGAATCCGCCACCCACAATCAGGCCATTTGTAGCATAGCTGAGGAAGTGTTGACCGTCGCCGATTAGGGTATCTGTTGGGCAATGCCACACGGCGTTCGCACGGCTCAGCTCAGCGGTTGATTGACTGATCGCTCCTTGTCTGTCGGGCACGTAAGGTGTAAGCGTTTCATACCAAGGCCCTGAAGCGCCCCAAGCAAATGGAAGGGTTTCATCCCAGTCTTGCATATATAGGCTGTTGGCGCGGCCGATCTGTTTCAGGTTGGTTAGGCACGCCATTTTATAGTCATGCTTGGTGGCATGGGTAAAAACTGGATACAGCGTTACGCTGATAACCGTTACCATACCAAGGACGACGACCAATTCCTTGCGTGTAAAGCCAGCGCTATATTTATAATACATATCGTCGTCCCTGTCGCCGTAACCCGATTGCATCCCAAGTCACGGTGGGTTCGTCACTTAGTTGTCGTACGCAGCGATTTGTGACGCTGTGAGGTGTGGGAAGAAGTTGTGCGGGCGAATTGCGCTGAAGGCGATCTGCTTGACGTGGCCATCCACAAAGGAGAAATTAGCATATCCCGTATTTACTCCCGTTCGGCTGTGACGCCAAGAAATCATCTTACAACTCACTGCGGTTGTCCAGTTGATTGCGATCGACGGTGGGCAGGCATCGGGGCCGGATTGCTGGTATCCGGGTTTTAGGTCTGTCATATCGATTTTAAGCCAATCATGGTAATACTTCACTGCGGGGTCGCTATCGTCTGCCGGGTGAGTATCCAAATCTTGGGACGGTCGGACCCAGTCAGGCGTCCAATTAACTGGAAGGCCATTAGTATCATAACCAGGCACCATGTCTCCGGCAAACACGACCTGCTGCGGGAAATCGATGGATGCTAAGGTATGGGCGACATAGTAACCGTATATGTTCCATGTGTAGACGCTTGGATCAAAGCCACCGCCCACAATCATGCCATTTGTGGCGTAGCTGATGAAATGCTGACTGTCACCAATTAGGTTGTCTGTTGGGCAGTGCCACACGGCGTTCGGATGGCTTACATTGCCAATGTATGGATCAGGCGAAGGTTGCCTATCAGGAACGTAAGGGCTTAGGGCATAATACCATGGACCACCTGCGCCCCAGGCGAATGGAAGGGTCTCATCCCAGTCTTGCATATAAAGGCTGTTCGCACGGCTAATCTGTTTCAGATTGCTCAGGCACGCCATTTTATAGTCATGTTTGGTGGCCCGGGTAAAAACTGGATACAGCGTAGCGCTGACAATTGTTACCATGCCAAGGACAATTACCAATTCCTTGCGTGTGTAACCGGCGTTAGATATGTGGTTCATAGTAGCCCTTTCGTCGTAAAACCCGATTGAATCCAAATCAAAGTTGATTTTGGATCAGTTGTCGTATGCGGCAATCTGTGATGCCGTGAGATGCGGAAAGAAATTGTGTGGACGGATCAGACCGAAATAGATACCCTTCACATGACCGTCTACAAAAGCAAAATTAGCAAATCCCGAGTTGCGCCGCACGCGGTTGTGGCGATACGAAATCATCCTGCAGCTAACCTTGGAGGTCCAATCAACCGCAATGGATGGTGGGCAGGCATCAGGACCCGATTGTGCATAGCCGGGCTTCATACCCGTCATATCAACATGCAGCCAGTTATGATAGTACTCCACTGCACGATCGCTATCATCTGCAGGATGACCTGGTAGGTCATTAGAGGGGCTGCACCATTCGTTCTCCCAATTACTGATCAAACCAGTTTGAGCATCATAGCCGGGAACCATGTCGCCGGCGAACACTATCTGTGCAGGATGGGCTAACGATTTCATCGATTTGGGCAGATGGTATCCGTATGTATTCCAGGTATAGACACTTGGGTCATAGCCACCGCCCATCACCAATGCGTTTGTCGAATAGCTAATGTAGTGCTGTCCATCGCCGACTAGGTCGTCCGATGGACAATGCCAGATCGTATGGCTTTTGTTCAGCGTTCCATTTTGACTTGTCCAGTTTACCGGGTCGATATATGGCGTGAGCGCGACCATCCATGGTCCAGTTGCGCCCCAGGAGAACGGGAATGTATCGTCCCAATCTTGCATATAGAGATTGTTCGCTTCGCCGATCTGTTTCAGATTGCTCAAGCACATCGCCTTGTAGTTTTTCCTCTGCGATTGGGCGAAAAACGGTAACAGGATGGCTGCGAGAACGCCTACCGTCATCAGGGCGATTAGCAGTTCACCGAGTGTAAAGCCCACGCTACTTCGTTTCATGTTCCAATCATCCGTTATCATACGCTGCTATCTGCGAGTCTGTGAGTTTCGGGAAGAAATTGTGCGGACGAGCAAACCCAAAAGGAATAGCCTTAGTGTGACCATCCACAAAGACGAAGCTGGCGAATCCGGAATTCTGAATGGTGCGATAATGACGCCAAGCAATCATCTTACAGCTCTTTGCTGTGGTCCAGTTGATGGCAATTGCCGGCGGGCACGCGTCGAAGCCCGGCTTCTTGTCAGTCATGTCTACCCTGAGCCAACCCTGGTAGTATTTCACGGCCGCATCACTGTCGTCCGCAGGGTGACTTCCAATATCCTGCGAAGGAGTGCACCAATCCGTCTCATAATTCACCGCATGCCCCTTCAAATCATAGCCAGGCACCATATCACCGGCGAAAACTACAGATTCTGGGCTGTCAATTGATACTAACTGGCGGGACGAATGATAGCCAAATATGTTCCATGAAGACATCATTGGATCAAAGCCCGAACCAGTAAGAAGTCCGTTGGTAGCATAGCTGAGAAAATTGTCTCTACTAGGAAAGCTTTCGTCTGCCGGGCAATGCCAAATAGTATTGGGCCTTCTCACAATCCCATCCAGACACCAGCTTGACTTAGCAACGTACGGACTGAGAGCCGTCATCCACGCACCAGACGCTCCCCATGCCATAGGAAAGGTATCGTCCCAGTCTTCCAAGTACATACTGTCTGCAGCGCCAATCTGCTTCAGATTGCTCAAACAGACCGACCGTGCGTTCTTGTCACGTGCCTGCGCAAAGATGGGAAATAGAATCGTTGCGAGCAGCATGGTCGTGGCAATAACAGCCAATAACTCAACAAGAGTAAAACCGCAATTAATATTTCGTCTCATGGCCGAAGTCGCTGTTGCGTGATCTTTCGTACAGGCTTGGATCTTATTACTTTGTATTGTAAGGTATTAGACGACAAAAGTCAAGCGCCATATCGAACGCTTATGCGAAGGGCCAATATTTCAGTCGCCCCACCCCATCAGCCACTCATGATTCCTGGTACGGTGCGACCTACTGCACCAATGGTGAACGCGATTCCTCAACAAAATGAGCCCGCACCATGCCTGGCGCGGGCTCATTTGTAAGGTTGTTTTGATCAGTGGATATAATGCCATTGGTTCATGTAGCTCGAGCCCCTAACCGCTTGGTCTAGGTTCACCATCCAATAGTGGCACAATACCGCTGTTATCGTAACTAAGGTGTAAAGGCCTCGATTCGATTTCCGCCTGCATCCGAGACAAAAACGATACCGAACTTGTTGACTGCAATGCCGGTGGCTCCTAAGAATTGGCCATACCCCACGCCTGCGCCACCGAAGCCAGTAAGGAAGCCGCCAGTGTTATCAAACTGCTGCACGACGTTGGTGGCGTTATCAGTTGTCCAAATATTACTGTTCAGGTCAATCGCTATTCCGTCCGGTGTATTGAAGAAGCCCGGCATAGCAGTGGTTGAGAACGCGCCGAATTCGCCTAACAAGCTGCCATTCGCTGTATATTCTGCCAGCAAGTGGTAGAAATGATCCGCAATCCAGACATTCCCGGCGCTGTCCAAAGTGAGTCCCAGGGTACCTGGAGTTGTCGGCGCCGCGGAACTGACTGCGGCGGCCGTAACAAAAGGCGGCGGCGGTGGGCCGGTAATAATCGTCGAGAATTGCGTGGTGACGCCACCAGAGGGATTGAATATAACGATCCGACTGTTATCATCATCCGCGACATAGATGTTCCCTTGCGAATCTACCGCAATCCCAGTGATGCGCCCAAGTGTTACTCCGGACGAAGCCCCGGTTAACGTCGTCACGAAACTGCCGTTTTTGTCGAACTTGACAACCTTGTGCGCACTAAAATCGCTCACATAGATGTTACCAAGTACATCCACCGCTACACCAAAAGGCCCGGTGAGTTTGCCTGACCCAGATGTACCAAAGGTGGAGACGAATCGACCATATTCGTCGAACTTAGCAACGCTACCGTTAAAGCAAGCCACATAGATACTCTGAGTCGTTGGATCAATTCCAATACCTTGCGGGCTAGTGACATGGCCAGCGCCAAAAGTTGGCGAGATGGCGACCGGAGTGACAAGAAGAATAGTTTGCTTGACAACCCCGGCGAACGACGCCGTGATGATCACTGGCGTTATGCTTGTAACTGCCTTAGTTGTAATCGTAAACGTCTGCGTTTTGGTGTTGGACGCAATAACAACTGGAGACACGATACTGGCGGCTGCGGTAACACTGCTGCTTACTACGACGGCTGTACCACCAACTTGTCCAACACCTGTGAGGGTAATCGTTCCGGTAGCAGGCGTACCCGAGATAACAATCTTTGGCGCAACGACCAAGGCCGTCAAGACTGGCGCTGGTGGCGTCACCATGAGGGTGGCCTGCTTAACAATACTATGATAGACCGTTGTGATCGTGACTGGAGTATTCAAGGTTAGGCTATGCGTGGTTATTATAAACGTTTTTGTGGTTGCACCTGCGGGAACAATAATAGTGGACGATGCAACACCGGCGATCGCGCTGTAGCTGCTTGCGACTGCTACTGCCGCACCTCCTGCCGGAGCGGCATGAGACAACGTAACCGTGCCTGTCGCAGTGCCTCCGCCAATGACGTTCAAAGGAGACAGACTTAAGGATACTAGGGCCGCTGGCGGTGTGAGAGTGAGCGTAGCCTGCCGAACAATGCCTTTGTACACGGCAGTGATGGTTACGGATGTATTAACAGTCACAGCTTTCGTTGTTATGGTAATAGCCTGGGCTACTGTATTTGAAGCCAACACAACTACCGACGCAGGAACACTTGCGACGGCACTATAGCTACTGGCAAGCGCAACTGAAGCCCCGGCGGGCGGCGCAACGCCGGTCAAAGTGATTGTTCCTGTTACCGGAGAACCTCCAACAACTGTTGAGGGAGCGACAGCGACCGAGGATAGCCCTGCGGACGGCGCTGCTACTATGATGGTAACCTGTTTGAGAACACCTTTGTAAACGGCACTAATGATAACGGACGTGTTCTTGGTGACGTTTGTTGTCGTGATAGGAAATGTAAGTGATTTAGAGTTTGCAGGGATTACAACCGACTTCGCTACCGATGCAACTGCCCCATAACTACTAGCAAGCGCCACTGTAGCGCCACTGGATGTAGCCAGCGTCAGTGTAACTGTTCCCGTCGCCGTCGTCCCGCCTGCTACAGTGGCTGGTGCGGAAACGGATGTTAGGACTTGCGCTTGCACAACCTGACAGCATATCAGACAAGGCGCGAGCAGGACGACGATACGGACGTACCTTTGTATAAGGCGTAAGGAAGGCATAGATAGTGTCACAGACGTTCTCCTGTTTTGAAGTACAACAGAATACGCGAAACGCAGTACTATATTTCCTCAACGCCAGTGCATTTCACAACAGAGTGCATCGTTTACAGCGGCGTGAATATGGAGCTGTTGTTTTTCGCGTGCGGTACAATTGCGGTTGGGCCCAAACGGGCCCAACCGCTTAATTATACCAGGGATTGCTGTTATGGTGCGAACACCTCGATTCGATTTCCAGCGTTGTCGGAGACAAGGATTATTCCGTAGCGGTCTACAGCAATGCCAGTTGCGCCGCTGAATTGGCCATAGCCGCTTCCAGGGCCACCAAAGCCAACCTTAAAATGCCCAGTGCTATCGAATTGCTGAACAACACCAGTGGTACTGTCTGTTACCCAAACGTTATTGTTTGCGTCAACGGTAAGCCCGTAGGGATGATTAAAGAAGCCTGGCGCCGGCAAGGTTGCATAGTTTCCATAGTGCGCCAGAAGTGTTCCGCCTGGTGTGTATTCCGCGAAAACGTGATAGTAGTAATCGGCCATCCAAATGTTACCCGCACCATCCAGTGCAATACCCACCGTTCCGGCAACAGTACCGCTGAGCAGGCCGATTAGCGTTGTGAACTGGCTGGAAATAGCTCCTGATGGTGTGTATTCCATTATGCGGCTACCGTCGTCGTCGGCAACATAAACCGTACCGAGTTTGTCTACGGCGACGCCAGTGATCCGGCCAAGTATAATCGACGCGGTACCCGTAAACTTCATCAGGTAGTTTCCGTTTTTGTCAAACTTAACAACGTCATGTGAAGAATAGTCGCCCACATAGACATTGCCAGCAAAGTCGACGGCGACGCCTACGGCCTGAGTAACTTTTCCAGATCCAGAAGTGCCATATGTCGCGAGATAGTTACCATACTGGTCGAACTTGACAACGCCACCGGTAAAGCAGGCTACGTAGATGTTCTGCGATAGTGGATCAATCGCAATGCCTTGCGGCTGCGACACGTGGCCAATCCCAAAGACGGGCGCGATGGCACTTGGACTGACAATCAATACTGTTTGGATGACGACGCCCTTATATACGGCCGTTATTACAACTGGAGTAGGGCTGGTTACGACTTTCGTTGTGATTGGGAACGTAGCCGATTTCAGATTCGACGCGATTGTGACTGGCGATGTCACACTGGCAACAGCCGTGTAGCTACTGGCAATGGCTACCGCTGCGCCGGCAACCGGTGCGACGCCCGTGAGATTGATCGTGCCGACACACGGCGTGCCACCGACAACAATTTTTGGATTCAGGCTTACTCCGGAAAGTGCGGGCGGCGGCGGAGTCACCATCAATATCGCCGTCTTGCTGACATTAGCATACGTTGCCGTAATTGTGATCGGAGTATTTAGGGTGACTGCCGAGGTTGTAATTGTAAAGGTATTTGTAACCTTATTTGATAGCAATACTACGGGCGATGTAACAGTGGCAACGGACGTGTTACTACTTGTTACTGTAACCGAAGCGCCTGATACTGGCGCTACGTGCGTGAGTGTAATGGTTCCGGTGGGATGAGCGCCGCCGATAACGCTCGTAGGAAGGACACCAACCGACGACAATACGGCTGGTGGCGGAGTTACTAACAGCGTGGTTTGACGTACTAAACCGCCGTAAACAGCGGTAATTGTGACAGACGTATTGAGAGCTACGGCCTTAGTAGTAATTGTAAATGTCTTGATGGAAACGGTACTGGGAACAACGATAGTGGCCGACGGCACGGTGGCAACCGCGCTAAAACTGCTAGCAACAGACACCGTGGCGCCCGCTGCCGGAGCGCCGGACGACAACGCAATTGTTGCCGTAACCGACGATCCGCCGACAACTGTTGCGGGTACTACGCCAACGGATGTTAGTGTTGCCGCCGGCATGACGGTCAATGTCACCTGCTTCAAAACACCGCCATACGACGCGCTCAAAGTAACTGTAGTATTCTTTGTAACGCCCACCGTGGTTATCGTAAAAGTCTGAGAGGTCTGGTTGGCGGGCACTAGTACCGATGTTGCCACGCTTGCAATGGCCTTGTAGCTGCTGGCAAGAGCAACGGCGGCACCACTCGTGGTGGCAGGAGAAGTGAGTGTAACCGTAGCTGTAGCAGTGGTGCCGCCAACTATTGTCGATGGAGCGGAGAGAGAGGCCAAGGTATTGGCATTGGCTCGTGGCATGCCAGACAGTAAAATTGCCATAATAATCGGTAGCCAAATCAGTCGGCTTATGGGCATATTCATCTTTGTAGGTTGTATCACGGACGTGTCTCCTCTTCATGTTCGTAACGGATTGGATCGGTCAAATGTTCGGCGTTGAATACAATACCTGACCATTCACACTAATCTCCACGGCCTGGAGGTATTGCCGAATAGTTTCAGGATTAGGCGTCATGCCCAGACCCGGACGCTCTGGCACATGGAGTAGACCGTTGGCGTCTACTTTGAGGCTCTCGATTGTAAGTGACTCAGCCATCGAACTGGCTTCAACTGGATATTCGCATAAACTGTCGGCAGCTATTCCCGCAAACGGTTGAAGGGACGCGCTAAGCGCAAGAGGCGTTGTAAACGTGTGATTGACGTAAGTGATTCCGCGCCCGGCGGCGTACTTCGCCACATCGTAGGCCGATGTAATTCCGCCAATGCGGCCGGCGTCAATTTGGATATACTTGATCCCACCATAATCAATAAGGTGTTTGGCCTGGTCTGGCGTATGCGCGCCTTCACCACCTGCCAGGGACACCGGAGCACACTCTTTAGCAAGTGCGCTGTAGGCACTCAGTGCGCCGGTAGCGAATGGTTCCTCAAGCCACGTTACACGGCATTCACGGAGAATCGGGACTCGTGCCATGGCCGCATGTATGTCATCGCCCCAAACTGTGCCAGCATCGACAAGAAGCAAAATGTCATTACCTAGTCCCTCCCTTGCCGCTTTGATCTGAGCCTCGTCGTCGTCGACGGATCCTAAGCCGAACGGCCCCCAGCCAAACTTGGCCGCACGGAATCCGGATTCACGAACACGTACCCCTTTCAAACGGGTCTCTTCGGGCGTATCGCCAAAAAGTTGAGAGGCGTATGCGGTCTTCGGGTAAGCATGCGGATAACCTAATAGTTGATAAACAGGTTTGTTATATCTCTTGCCAAGCAGGTCCCATAGAGCGCAGTCGATGCCGGAAAGGGTGTGGTCGGCCTGTAGCAGATCAAAGGATTGATGGCGCACAAGTGACGTAATCCGGAGAATGTCATCTGGTGTGTCCAGTTGCTGCCCCAGCACACCATCACGTACTGGTCGGCAGGCGCTGTGCGACATCGGAGAAACAAAACTAGCGATGGAAACAAGTGGCGCGGCTTCACACTCGCCCCACCCTTCGTAGTCCCCAGCGCGTACTCGCACCAACAAGGCGTCTTGGCTTCCATCACCAATGTTGCGTACATTAGGGATAGCCAGATAGAAAAGATCGACCGATTCAATTTGCATGTAGCACTCCAACAACCTAAAACGTTATCGTTAGCCCGCCATCAACTGTGATTACCTGGCCTGTGATATAACTGGCATCGGGACCAGCTAGAAAGTAAGCGACACCTGCAATCTCCTCGGGTTGCGCAGCCCGTTTCAATGGTAAATGATGCCCGTCAATGTAGTTGGTTCGGAACCAATCGCTTTCTAATTCGTTTACACCATTCATTACACTCATAGGCGTGTCGACAAAGCCTGGCGCGATTGCATTCACAAGAATCCCACGCGGCGCAAGCTCCAAAGCCAGCGCTCTGCAGTACTGATTGAGTGCTGCCTTGGCCATGGCGTAGGCGCTGCCGCCTGCCTCCGCGCGTTCACCATGCACTGAAGTGATAAGGACAATGCGGCCGCCACCGCTGCGCATGAGAGGAACAAGGGCACGCACCAGAAATACAGCGCCGTTAATCATGATATCGAGAGGTCTGCGCCATTCAGAAATTGCGGCCGTAATAGCGTCACCGCCAATAAACATACCAGCGCAGTGGATAAGGGCATCGACACCGTCCCATTCTGCCGCAACCGTTTGCGCGAGTGTCGCAGCAGTTTGGGGGTCGGCCATATCGCCTGGGCACAAGATAGGACAGTTGTCAACGTGGTGACTTGCCACCTCACGTAGGCCGGACTCGTCCAATGCGGTGAGGGCGACGCGCCAACCTTCTTCGGCAAAGCGCTGGGCGGTTGCGGCTCCGATTCCGGACGACGCTCCGGTGACTATTACTCGGCGACCTGACATTGTCATGATTGTTTCACCAGCGGACCTACAGAGATCATAACGCGCGTTGTAAGTACTTCGTTTGGGGCTAAAACCGAGCACTGGTTGAGCGCTGCCGCTTCATTCACGGAAATTGGCATAGCAGTGCAAGGCTCCAAGATCGTTGTAAAGTGACCGTCGAATCCACCAAATGATTGAAATAACCAGGCGTATGGAAACACAGCCTTGTCGAACGTATACATAAACTGCAGGTTTCGCTTTGGGCTCGTCCAGCCCATGCGTCCTTCCGTAAGATCGTGCAAGTAGAGAAACTCAACGGTACCGTCCGGTTCCAGGACTACCGACTTATCTTCAGTGCCGAGTATCGGCCAACGGAACTCGTCCATGGTATTGCAGCGCGTCCAATCGGGATCTACCGGCCTGGCCCAGTTGGCGGGACAATCAACTTTATCTCCCGG
>Ga0206933_1149_pt1 | contig 11961 bp, 9 predicted proteins | sample Alteio_BWOrgHeat_15_FD_152937 | JGI IMG/M metagenome (GOLD analysis project Ga0206933, IMG submission 152937) | Enriched cells from forest soil in Barre Woods Harvard Forest LTER site, Petersham, Massachusetts, United States -... | ecosystem: Environmental > Terrestrial > Soil > Temperate forest > O... | reverse complement strand
CCTGCACCGCCGCATGTCCCACGCACATTGACGTGCCCCGCTTCATCAAGAAGATCGGCACCGGCAACGTGGCCGGCTCGGCCAGGTCCATCCTTGAGGCCAACGTGCTGGCAGTAAGCTGCTCGCGTGTCTGCCCGGTGCAGGTGCTGTGTGAGGGCTCCTGCGTGCTGCATCGCTACAACGAGAAGCCCATCGAGATTGGCCGCCTGCAGCGCTACGCCATGGAGACGTACTACAAGGCCGGCGGAAAGATTCCGCTGCGCGCGCGCCCCGAGCGCACGGAGCGCGTCGTCTGCATCGGCGCAGGCCCGGCCTCGCTTGCCTGCGCGGCGGAGCTCCGCCAGTATGGCCTGCAGGTCACCGTGCTCGACCGCCAGCCGCTGCCCGGCGGCCTGAACACCTACGGCGTAGCCGAGTACAAGCTTCGCGCCGCCGACAGCCTTGCCGAGATTGAAAAGATACGCGCCCTCGGCGTCGAGTTCGTCACTGGAGACATCACCGACCACGATGCGCTCACCCGTCTCGAAGAACAGTACGACGCCATCTTCCTCGGCGTGGGGCTGGACGCGCGGCACAAGCTCGCCATCCCCGGCGGCGAGCACCCCGCTGTAGTCGACGCGCTCGAATTCATCGCCGCGTACAAGACCGCCGCGCCCATGGCGGTTGGCGCCAGCGTCATCGTCATCGGAGCAGGGAACACCGCCATCGACGCCGCCGTCGCCGCCGTCCGCCTCGGCGCCAGCAACGTCCGCATCCTCTATCGCCGCGGCCGCGAAAACGTCCCCGCTTTCGACTTCGAGTACGAGCACGCCGCGCTGGAGGGCGTGCACTTCATCTGGCACACGCTGCCGCTCGCCTTTCATCCTGCTGCCGACGGCCATCACTCCATCGAGTGCGTCGAGGTGCAGGCGGATTCCTACGGCCTGCTGGAGCCGGTCGAGGGGTCAAACTTCCGCATCGCCTGCGACCTCGTCATCCCCGCCATCGGCCAGGTCGCGCTGCTCAAGCTGCTCGCCGATCTGCGCGGCGTCAAGGTCAGCGGCCGCCGCATCCTCATCGACAGCGATTCCGGCGAGACCTCCAACCCGAAATACTTCGCCGGCGGCGACTGCACCAACGGAGGTCGCGAGGTCGTCGACGCCGTGGCCGACGGCAAGCGCGCCGCACGCGGCATCGCCGCTGCCATTGCTCCTGAAGTGCTTGTGGAGGTGGTGAATGGCTGACATTCGCAGCAACTTCCTCGGCATCCGCGGGCCCAACCCTTTCTGGCTCGCCTCCGCTCCGCCCACTAACACCGGCGAGCAGATCATGCGCGCCTTCGACGCAGGCTGGGGCGGCGCGGTGTGGAAGACCATCGGCGCACCCATCACCAACGTCAGCTCCCGCTACTCCTCGACCGACTGGGATGGCCGCCGCATGATGGGCCTCAACAACATTGAGCTCATCAGCGACCGGCCCATCGAGGTCAACCTCGCCGAGATCGCTGCAGTCAAAAAGCGTTACCCGGAAAACGTCATCATCGCCTCACTCATGGTCGAATCCAACCGCGAGGCCTGGCATGACATCGTGAAGCGCACGGAAGACTCCGGCGCGGACGGGCTTGAACTCAACTTCGGCTGCCCGCACGGCATGTCTGAGCGCGGCATGGGCTCCGCCGTCGGCCAGGTGCCGGAGTACGCCGAGCAGATCACTTACTGGGTGAAGGAAGTTGCGCGTACGCCCGTCATCGTAAAGCTCACGCCCAACATCACCGACATCCGCACCGTAGCCCGCGCCGCGAAACAAGGCGGCGCCGACGGCCTCTCCGCCATCAACACCATCAACTCCATCACCGGCGTCGACCTCAACACCTTCATCCCGCGCCCCAACGTCGATGGCATGTCCTCGCACGGAGGCTACTGCGGCCCGGCCGTGCGTCCCATCGCGCTCAACATGGTTCAGCAGATCATGGCGGACCCCACCGCCGCGCTGCCCATGTCCGGCATCGGCGGCATCGGCAACTGGCAGGACGCGGCGGAGTTCATGCTGCTCGGCTGCGGCACCGTGCAGGTCTGCACCGCGGTGATGCACTACGGCTACCGCATCGTGGAGGACATGTGCGACGGCCTCTCCCACTGGATGGACGAGAAGGGCTTCCAGACCCTCGACGACTTTCGCGGCCTCAGCGTCAACAAGGTCACCGAGTGGAAGCACCTCAACCTCAACTACAAGATCGTCGCGCATATCGAGGAGGCGCTGTGCATCGGCTGCGAGCTCTGCCACATCGCCTGCTGGGATGGCGCGCACCAGTGCATCCACACTGACCGCGTGAGTGGCCCTGTGAACGGCCACGTCGAGAAGCAGCAAACATAGTCGAGGCGGGATGCCAAGTCAATAGAACCTGTGCGCTCTAGATCGATGGCGGCCAGGTGTGGACGAAGGCCGCCGGGCCGGATGATTTGATAGTGGCGAAGGGCGAGCCGACGGGGACGATCGCTGCTTCCCCGGGGTTGAGCACGATTGCCTCTCCCGGTGTCGTGATGGTGATGGCGCCTTTCAACGCGACCACGCACTGCGGCGAGCGTGAGCTGGACATGACGACGGGCTGGGTGCCGTCCATATCAAAGCGGTCGGCGACGAAGTATTGCTCGGAGATGAGGCGCGTGGCTCCGGGGAAGCGGGTCGGCGAGACCTTGCCGGCGTTGGTCACGGGCTTCATGACGCCGATGGCGGCGTCGAGGTGCAGCTCGCGCGGGCGTCCGTAGTCGTAGACGCGGTAGGTGGTGTCGGAGGTCTGCTGTATCTCCAGCATCACCACGCCCGGCCCGATGGCGTGCACCGTGCCGGCGTCGACGAAGACCATATCGCCGACGGAGACGGGCAGCCATTGCAACAGGTCTTCGAGGGTGTTGTTCGCGGCGGCGGCGCGCAGCGCTTCAGGAGTAACGCCCTGCCGCAGGCCGAGCGCGACCATGGAACCGGGTTTGGCTTCCAGGACGTACCAGCATTCGGTCTTGCCGCGCGGCTGGCCGATGCGCTGCGCCGCTGCGTCGTCCGGGTGCACCTGCACGGAGAGCTTCTCCTCGGGGAAGAGAATTTTGAGCAGCAGGGGGAAGTCCGTCGCGGGGTAATCGCCGATGATCGCCTTCGGGTCTTCGGCGATGGCGTCGGCGAGGGTCTTGCCGGCGAGCGGGCCGGTCTCAATCACGCAGGCGGGGCCGGTGAGCCAGGCCTCGCCGATGGCGGTCTCCGCCGGGGCCTGCGGATACCACGGAGCGAGGCCGTGCCGCCCCCATATCCGTTCGCTGAAGACGGGGCGCAGGCGGAAGGGCGTGAGGGCTGACTCGGAGGCTTGGGACATGCTCCTACCGTAGCAAAGTGGAGCCCCAACGTAAAAGAAATGTAAGACCAGGTCACCTTACAAAACTGTTACACCGATAAAGAGAGTGCGCTGCTAGCGTGAATGAAGACGAAGTTTCGCCAAAGCAAGGCCTAAAGGAATACATCAATGCCATCGACGCTGGATCCGACAGTAGTAGCCCCTGAAGAAAACATAACCGGCCGCAAACGGCAGCCGACGGTGATCCCCGCCGTGGCCGAGATCACCACCAAGGTGAAGCAGGACCTGCGCATGGGCCGCGAGTTCCAGGAGGGCCGCATCAATTGGATCACCACCATCTTCATGGGGCTGTTCCATGTGGGCGCCATCGCTGCGCTGTTCTTCTTCAGCTGGGCGAATGTAATCGCCGCAGTCGTGATGTACTTCCTCGCCATCAATGTCGGCATCGGCATGGGCTATCATCGGCTGCTCACGCATCGCGGCTACAAGACTCCGCAGTGGCTGGAGTACCTCATCACGGCCTGCGGCACCATGGCGCTTGAGGGCGGACCGATCTTCTGGGTGGCCACGCATCGCGTTCACCATCAGAACTCCGACCAGGACGGCGACCCGCACACTCCGCATGACGGTACGTGGTGGGCGCATGCCGGCTGGATTCTCTCCGGGCGCGCGCTGCACTCTGAGACTGCCCTGCTGGGCCGCTACGCTCCTGACCTTACCCGCAACCGCGGCCAGGTCTGGCTGAGCAAATATCACTGGCTGCCCATGACAGTCGCCGGCATCCTCCAGATGGGCATTGGCTATGCGCTTGCCGGATGGCATGGCGCGCTGGGCATGGTGCTCTGGGGAACCTTCCTGCGCACGACACTTGGCCTGCATGCCACATGGCTGGTCAACTCGGCGACGCACCTCTGGGGAGCGCGCCGGTTTGAGACGAAGGACGACTCCCGCAACAACTGGTGGGTCGCCATTCTGACCGGAGGCGAAGGCTGGCACAACAACCACCACGCGCATCCGGTGAGCGCGCGGCATGGGCTGGCGTGGTATGAGTTCGACGTGAACTACTACGGCATCTGGGTGCTGGAGAAGCTCGGCCTGGCGAAGAAGGTGCTGATCGCCGAGTTTGATCCGCACGACCCCAAACCTGCAGGCGCGGCCTAAGCATCCCCTGAACCGGACTGGCGACGGCGGCAACCTTCGGGCTGCCGCCGTTGTGTTTTCGGTGCCCTGTTGCTGCTTGCGCGCGACCGGGCCGCTATACTGCAAGCCAGCGATGAACATCACACGCAGACGCGGAGCCATTGCCCTGTTCATCACGCTGGGCGTGTGCCTGGTGGGGCTGCTGGTCACGCTGAACATAGGCTGGATACACCTCCTCCATAAGCGCCAACTCGCGCTGCTGGTGGGCGGCATCGTGCTCTTCGGCGTGTTGATCGCGGGCGTCGTGCTGAACACCATCTTCCTGGTGCGTGAGGTGCGCCGCAACGAACGCCAGGACAGCTTTCTGAACGCGGTGACGCACGAGCTGAAGACGCCCATCGCCTCCATACGGCTGTATCTCGAGACGCTGCAGCGGCGGCCCGTGACCGAGGAGAAGCGACAGGAGTTCTACCGCATTATGCTGTCGGACTCAGGCCGCCTGCTGGCCACGGTGGAGCAGGTGTTGAAGGCCGGCGAGGCCAGCCATCGCAAGGAGAAGGACATCCACCGCGTGCTGATCGACATGGAGCCGCTGGTGGCCGAGTGCATCGTCATCACGCGGCAGCGGCACCATCTTGCCGACGATGCAATCGTGCTGCGCGATGTGCCGGGAGCAGTGTCTCTGAAGGTGATGGGGAGCCCCGAGGACCTGCGCACGGCGGTGCTGAACCTGCTGGACAACGCCGTGAAGTACTCCGGCGGCAAGGTGCACGTGGTCTGCGAGCTGGGCATCTCCGGCTACAACCGCGTGGTGCTGAGCGTGACCGATGCGGGCATCGGCGTGGCCGCCAAAGACCTGAAGAACATCTTCAAGCGCTTTTATCGCGCGCAGGACGTGACCCTGCGCCAGGTGAAGGGCACGGGCCTCGGACTCTTTATTGTCCGCTCCATCGCGCGGCAGCATGGAGGCACCGCCACCGCCGAGAGCGCCGGCCACGGCAAAGGCACGACCATGCGGATTGAGCTGCCGCTGGCAGGGACAGGCGGCAGCTCTGCAAGCTCCTGAGGGCCGCGGTAACCGTCAGCAGCTTCTGTGCATCGCATAATGGTGGAACAAGAGAGATAGGAACCGAACGATGACCCAGCCTCTGATTGCCGTGGTGGAAGACGAGGAGCATATTGCGGAGGGGTTGATCTTCAACCTTGAGGCCGAGGGCTACCGCACGCACCATGAGGCTGACGGCGATGCCGCGCTGGCATGGCTGCTGTCGGCAAAGGAACCCGTCGCCGCAGTGGTGCTGGACGTGATGCTTCCGGGCAAGGATGGCTTTGCCATCGTGCGCGCGCTGCGCGAGGCCCATCAATACACTCCGGTGCTGCTGCTGACGGCGCGCGGACGGCCCGAGGACGTGCTCGAAGGAATTGAGGCCGGCGCCGACGACTACCTCACCAAGCCGTTCGACCTGGCCATCCTGCTGGTGCGGCTGAAGGGCCTGCTGCGCCGGATGGCGTGGCATGCTCCCGCGGAAGGCGCCACCGCCGCGCCTGCGGAGCCCAAGGACGAGTACCACTTTGCCGGCAGAACCATCTGCTTTGACGCGCTGGAGATTGTTGCCCCGCACGGCAGCGCGCGGCTTACGCTGATGGAGGCCGACCTGCTCCGCTATCTGGTGGAGCGCGAGGGTAAGATTGTCTCGCGCAAGGAGATTCTGGAGCAGGTGTGGCGCGTGCATGAGGACACCGACACCCGCGCCATCGACAACTTCATCGTGCGTCTGCGCCGCTACATTGAGGACGATGCCGCCAAGCCCCGCTTCCTGCAGACCGTGCGCGGGGTGGGCTACCGCTTTATCGCCAGCGGCGAACGCTAGTCAAGGTAGAGAAACGCCGCCGCAGGATACACTGAGGGCAAGGAAAGACGTCCGCTGTGCGCATCTTCACTCGCTACATCCTCCGCGAAGTGGTGTCCCATGCTTTGCTGGGTGGGCTGCTGTTCACCTTCGTGCTGTTCATCCCGAACCTGAAGCTCATCCTGGAGCTGGTGGTGCGCGACTCCGCCTCGCTGCGGGACGTCATCCTGGTCGTCTTGTACATGCTTCCGGTCACGCTGATGGTGACCATCCCCATGGCAGTGCTGGTGGGGGTGCTGCTTGGGCTCAGCCGCCTGGCGTCCGACAGCGAAGTGACGGCAATGCGCGCCTGCGGCATGGGCATCTTCGCCTTTGTGCGCATCGTGCTGATCGTCGCCGTGGCCGGTTGGGGACTGGGCATGCTGAACACGCTCTACATCACCCCGCGCACCGAGACCGCACTGTTGCAGATGGAGAATTCGCTCAAGGGCACGCAGGCCACCTATGCCGTGCAGACCGGCGTCTTCTATGAGGACTTCAAAAACTATGTGCTCTACGTGCAGGACGTGCATCCCAGCACGGGCGCGGCGACGTGGCGTCATGTCTTCCTCGCTGACCTGAGTGACTCCGTTTCGCCCGCGGTCACCACGGCGAAAGAAGCCCTGGCCGCCAACGGCGCCGACCAGACCCTGCGGCTGCACCTGCGCGACGGCACACAGCATGAGATCTCGACCTCGGGATATAACCTCTCCACCTTCACCACCATGGACCGCACACTGGAAGCAGGTGAGCAGACCGAGACCCGCCTCAGCCGAAGCGATACGCCGATGCACGCCATGAGCCTGCGCGAGTTGACGCATGCCGCGCACAGTAATAGCAACCGCCTCGCGCTAATCGAGCTGAACCAGCGGCTCTCGTATCCGGCGGCCTGCCTGGCGCTGATGCTGGTGGGCGTGCCGCTGGGGCTTTCGTCCAAGCGCGGGGGCAAGAGCACGGGCTTCGTGCTGTGCATCCTGTTCGTGTTTCTCTACTACATCCTGTCGTTCGTGGGGCTGTCGCTGGCGCGGCAGGAAAAGCTGCCGGTGCTGCTGGGCATGTGGGGCGCGAACATGATCTTTGCCGTGGCCGGCATGCTGCTGCTGATGCAGATGTCGCGCGGAGGCATCGCGCTGAACGCCGTGGCCAACATCGGCCTGGCCCTGAACAAGGTGGCCGGCAGCCTGACCCGCCAAGGCACCCAGACCGACTACGCCCCGCGCTTCGCCAACACGGTGCAGAAGCTGCGGCGCAGCCTGCGCAGCCGCTTTCCCCTGATCCTGGACGACTATGTCATGCGCGAGTTCCTGCGCAACTTCGCGCTGGTGCTGCTCAGCTTCACCGCGCTCTTCCTCATCTTCACCTTTTTTGAGCTGGTGGGCGACATTGTTCGCAACCGCACGCCGCTGGTCACGGTCGGCGACTACCTGATCAACCTCATCCCCTACATCCTGTACAACATGACGCCGTTCTGCTCGCTGGTGGCCGTGCTGGTGACCTTCGGCTCGCTGCAGCGTTCAAGCGAGATCATCGCCATCAAGGCCACGGGCATCAGCCTCTACCGTGTCGTCACGCCGGTACTGCTGGTCGCGGCGCTGCTCTCGGTTGGGCTGTTTGCCTTCGACGAGCTGGAGCTGCCGGCGGCGAACCGGAGGCAGGACGAGTTGCGCTCCGAGATCAAGGGCAAGCCCCCGCAGACCTTCTCTCGCCCCGACCAGAAGTGGATGTCCGGACAGATAGCCAGCAACGGCGAGCCGTCGCGCATCTTCTATTACCAGGCCTTCGCTCAGGATCAGAATGTCTTCGCCAACCTGACCGTATTTGAGTTTCAACCGGAGACGTTTGAGCTGGAGCGCCGCATCTTCGCCCAAAGCGCTCGTTGGGACGATAAGGCCGATGCGTGGATTTTCGAGAACGGCTGGGTGCGGACCTTTGCCGGCGATGCAGTCTCCAGCTATGAACCCTTCAAGCTGAACACCTTTCCTGAAATTCATGAGCAGCCGGGCTACTTCACGAAGGAGTACCGGCCGTCGCAGGAGATGTCGTACGGCGAGCTCTCGCGTTACATTGCAGATTTGAAGCAGGGCGGCACCATCCCCACCACGCCGTACGTGGTGCAACTCAACAAGAAGCTCGCCTACCCGCTGATTACCCTGGTGATGGCGGTGCTGGCGGTGCCGTTCTCGCTTTCCATGGGCAGGCGCGGCGGGCTGACAGGCATCTCCGCGGCCATCGGCCTGGCCATCGCCTATTGGGTGACCGCGCAGCTGTTTGAGAACCTAGGCAGCGTTGACTCCCTGCCGCCGCTGCTGGCCGCGTGGTCCCCTGACCTGCTCTTCGGCCTGGCCGCCGGATACCTGCTGCTGCGCACACCTACCTAAAGCACTTTGTTGAGAGAAAGATTACCGTTTCCCCCGATAGAAACCGGCGTCGGCAGTTCAGTCTCTGTCTACAACCTCAGGGCAATTGCTCAAGCTCGAATCCGGGCCGGTTTGCGTTACGATAGCCCTATGCGACTTCTTCGCCTCCTCCTGCTCCCCGCCCTGGGTACCACCCTCGCTGCATCGCCCGCGTCCGCACAAACCAGCCCGGCCCCAGCAAAAAAGCCCGCCGCTGCCAGCTCCACCGCCAGGTCCGCCGTCAAGCCTGCAGGTGCAAGGACCGCTGTGGCCGCCGGGGCCTGCGTCAAGCCGCCCGAGCTCTCCTCCAAGGTCCCCGCGCTGCCCACCGGCACGCCCTGCGCCAAGGTCCTCTACACCATCAGCTCCGTCCCCAACGTCCACCTCGACTACATCTCTCCACTGGAGCCGCCTGCGCTGGCCGATGCTCTCGGCGTTGTTCCCACCAGCTTCTCGCTGGAGTACATTGACGTGAAGATCGGCACCGGCGAGCTCGCCTCCCTGCACAAGTACTACAGCATCAACTACACCGGCTACCTGCTCGACGGCACCAAGTTTGACTCTTCGTTCGACCGCAACGAGCCCATCACCATCCCCTATGGCGAGCACAAGGTCATCCCCGGCTGGGACACTGGCTTTGCCGGCATGCATGTGGGCGGAAAGCGCCGCCTCTTCATCCCCTACCAGCTTGCGTATGGAGCCAATGGCAGCGGCCCCATCCCGCCCAAGTCCGAGCTGGTCTTCGATGTGGAGCTGGTCAGCGTCTCGGACACGCCGCCTCCGCCGCCGGCCCCGCCTGTCGCAGCGCGGCCCCCAACGGGAGCTCCCGCTGGCGCGCCTGCCGCTGCTCCGGGACGTCCCGCCGCCGCACCGGCCACTTCAGCTCCGGCCAGCTCTGCTCCGGCTGCACCCGCAGCAGCGAATCCCGCAAAGCCCTAACCTCATCTACTGAGACGAGGCTCCCATGATTAGTCAACGCATCGCTCCGCTCGTTCCGTACCTCAAGCGGTACTGGCGGAGCTTTGCGTGGGGCGGCCTCGCGCTCATCGCCTATAACAGCTTCAAGGTGCTGCTGCCGCTGGTCATTGGCCATGCCATCGACGACATGGGCCACGGCCTCACCCACGCCAAGGTCCTTCACCACTCGCTGAACCTGATGGCGCTCGCCGCATCGTCGGCGGTCTTTCTCTACATCATGCGCCAGGTCATCATCGGCGCCTCGCGCGAGATCGAGTACGACCTGCGCAACGACCTCTTCGCCAATCTTGAGCGCCAGGCGCCCAGCTTCTACCACACACATCGCACCGGCGACATCATGGCGCGCACGACAAATGACCTCAACGCCGTGCGCCAGATGCTCGGCCCCGCCATCATGTACAGCGCCAACACGGTGGTCTTCATGGCCGCGGCGCTGGGTTTCATGATCCACATCAGCCCCAGGCTCACACTCTTCGCCGTGGGCCCGCTGCCCATCGCGTCGGTGCTGATTCAGTACTTCGGCAACCGCATCCACACCCGCTTCGAGCGCATCCAGGCCATGTTCTCCGACATCTCCGCCAAGACACAGGAGAACTTCTCCGGCGCGCGCCTCATCCGCGCCTTCGCGCAGGAAGAGGCCGAGATCGCCTCTTTCGAGACCGCCAACATCGAATACATCCGCCGCAGCCTCGGCCTCGCGCGGCTGACGGCGATGCTCTGGCCCACGCTCGAATTCGTCCTCGGCCTCTCGCTGGTGATAACGCTGCTGGTCGGCGGGCACCTGGTCGTCGCAGGGCGCATCAGCCCCGGCAATTTCATGGCCTTCATGGTCTACATGATCCAGCTGACATGGCCCATGATCGCCATCGGCTGGGTGGTGAATCTCTTCCAGCGCGGCACCGCCTCCGTCATCCGCATGGACGAACTGCTGAAGGAAAAACCCACCATCGACGATGCCGCCGCAGACCCCGCACTCGCAACCGTCCAGATTCGCGGCGAGATCGAGTTCCGCGGCCTCAGCTTCCAGTACCTCGCCGGCGGCGACGTACTGCATGAAGTGAACCTCACCGTCCCCGCAGGCACAAGCCTCGCCATCGTCGGCCCCACCGGCTCCGGCAAATCCACGCTGGTCAACCTCATCCCGCGCCTGCAGGATGCCGGCCCCGGCATGGTGCTGATCGATGGCCGTCCCATCCGCAGCTATACGCTGGCCGCGCTGCGCGGAGCCATCGGCTTCGTCCCGCAGGAGACCTTCCTCTTCTCTGACAGCATCCGCGAAAACATCGCCTTCGGCGTCCCCGCCGCCACCGACGCGCAGATTGAGCAGGCAGCCCGCTCCGCGCACATCGCCGACGAGATCCTCGAGTTTCCCAAGGGCTTTGACACGCTGGTGGGCGAGCGCGGCCTTACCCTCTCCGGCGGACAGAAGCAGCGCACCGCCATCGCCCGCGCCCTGCTGCGCAACCCGCATGTGCTCATCCTCGACGACGCCCTCGCCAGCGTGGACACCTATACCGAGGAGCGCATCCTCGAAGAGCTGCGCCAGCTCATGCAGGGCCGTACCACCATCTTCATCTCCCACCGCGTCTCCACCGCGCGCAACGCCGACCGCATCGCCGTGCTGGTCGACGGCCGCATCGCCGAGTACGGCACGCACGAGGAACTTTTTGCCCGCGGCGGCTACTACACTGACCTCTGCGAGAAGCAGCAGCTCGAAGAAGAACTCGCCGTCGCCGGCTAAGCCTGATTCGCGGCCCTACTTTGCAACACCCAAGACCTTCACAATCACACGCTTCGACCGCTGCCCGTCGAACTCGGCATAGAAGATCCGCTGCCACGTCCCCAGGTCCAGCCGCCCGCGCGTGATGGGCAGCGTAGTCTCATGGTGCAGCAATAGCGCCTTCAGGTGGGCGTCGGCGTTGTCCTCGCCGGTCTGGTGGTGCTTGTACCCCGGCCAGCGCGGAGCCAGCTTCTCCAGCCACACGCCGATGTCCTCGATCAATCCATCCTCGTTGTCATTCACATAGATCGCCGCGGTGATGTGCATCGGCGAGACAAAGCACAGCCCGTCATCCACGCCGCTGCGACGCACAATCTCCTCCACCTGCGGCGTGATGTGCACCATCTCGTAGCGGTCCGCTGTGTTGAAGGTCAGGTACTCGGTGTGGCTCTTCATGTCAGGCTCCTCCCGGCGTATGATAACGGTATGAGGCGGTTGCTCGCAGCGCTGTGCATGTTA
>Ga0206933_1097_pt2 | contig 12143 bp, 10 predicted proteins | sample Alteio_BWOrgHeat_15_FD_152937 | JGI IMG/M metagenome (GOLD analysis project Ga0206933, IMG submission 152937) | Enriched cells from forest soil in Barre Woods Harvard Forest LTER site, Petersham, Massachusetts, United States -... | ecosystem: Environmental > Terrestrial > Soil > Temperate forest >... | reverse complement strand
TGCGCAGGAGACGCTGAGCTGGGTGCGCGGGGCGCATCTGCTAAAGGCCGGAGGCCGATTTCAGCATGCGTCTGATGCGGTAAACACTCTGGTCAACCAGACGGGCACTTATTCATATGCGGACGTACTCAATTTTCTTTCGGATACAGCTAGCTTTGGCCAGTTTGGTTTTACGGATATCAATAACCCGAACAGCGGGCAACATAACTGCGATGCGACGGGGAGGGTTCATAGTGCGGGCGGCGTTCTGAGCGGGTTGGGGCCGCTGCCGTGCTATGCGTGGTATTCGCAGCGGATCGGGCCGGCGAACTGGCACTTGAGCACGGACGAGCTGGCGGGCTTTGTCACGGAGCAGTGGCAGCCGAAGCATAACCTGACGCTTTCAGCAGGAGTGCGCGCGGAGGTTGAACAGTTGCCGCCGCCGTTGGCCCTCGTCCGTAATCCTGACCTGCCGGCGACTGAGAAGTTACCGAGCGCGACGCTGAATTGGGGGCCGCGTGTGGGTGTGGCGTGGGCGCCGTGGCAGGGAACTGTACTGAGGGCAGGGGCAGGGCTTTACTTTGGCCGCATTGACAATGCCGTGGTATTGGCGGCGTTGACCCAGACCGGATCGGTGAATGGCGATTTGAATTTCTTTTTCAGACCAACGGATGTTGGAGCGCCGCCGTTTCCCTATGTTTTTTCGCAGGCTCCACAGACGGCGGTTACGCCCGGCGCGGTGGCTTTTGCTTCGAACTTTCGCCAGCAGGAGGTTGATCAGGCGGTTGTAAGCGTAGAACAGCAATTGCCTGGACACTGGGTGATGACGGTAAGCGGGATGGCAAGCCTTGGGCGCAGATTGCCGATTTCAGTTGACACCAATCTGGAGCGGGCACTGGATTCTAAAGGTGATCCGCTCTCGGTTACTTACGACGTCGTGGATGCGCTGGCTGCGGGACCTATCAAGACGCCTACGGTTACGGTGCCGTTTTATACGGAGCGGCTGAGTTCGAGTTATCAGCAAATTTCTTCCATCGAGAGCCGGGCCAATTCGACGTACGAGGCAGGGATGATTCGAGTGGCGCGTTACGGCAGCCATGGGCTGAACCTGCATGCGCACTATCTCTATGGGCACGCGATGGACTGGAATCCGAATGAGACGGCACAGGTGGCCGGAAGCGACGTTCTCGATCCGGAGGATTTTCGGCTGGAGTATGGGACTTCGAACCTCGATATTCGCCACTCTGCGGGAGGGACGGTGATTTATCGCGCACCCTGGAAGGTTGAGAACTGGGCCGGGACTCTGGCGAACGGCTGGAGCGTTGCGGCAGTTGGGCGATTCCGAAGCGGGCTGCCTTATACGATGCGGATCGGCGGCTATATTCCGGCTTATTACGATAGCCACACGTTGCTTGAGGGAGTCGGGCCGGGGATGAATGGCTCAGGTGGAGACAATCGCGTCTACGGGATAGGACGCAACACATACCGTTATCCGGCGACGTGGACGGGGGATGCGCGGATTGCGAAGCGTTTTGATCTGGCGCATAACCGTGAATTCGAGCTGCTGGCAGAGAGCTTCAACCTCTTCAATCATCAGAATGTGACGCTGCTTGAGACTACCGGCTACTACATTGAGCGGGGAACCCTCAGCGGCGGACCACCGACTCTTCATTTTCTGACTGGGCTCACAAGCGCGGGTTTGCCGAGTGCGACGGCAGTAGAATTTGGCAAGCCGCTCAATGTAAATGCGACGAGCTTCTTCAGGCCGCGGGAGATTCAGCTGGGAATGAAGGCACGGTTCTGATGTCCCGTTCTAGCTCGTATGGTCGAGGAGGATCTTCCATTTGCCATTGGTCTTGCGCCAAACGAGGCTGAAGACGCCATCGTCTTTGTTCGCGGAGCCCCGTTCGGTACGGTCGAGATGGAAGCGGCCGGTGGCTACTGCGTACTCGATTTGGCCTGAGGCAGAAGGAAGCAGGCGAATCTCTAGATCCTTGAAGGTAAGCTTGCCCATTTGAGCGCGGTTGGCGTACCCCTTTTTATAGCGCTCGAGGATGGGCTGGAATCCCTTGTTCAGAGTCGTGGCTCCGACAAAGGTCGTCTCGGGCGAGTTTTCGTAGACGCTCATGAAGGCATCTATATTGCCGCGATTCCAGGCGTCGGCCTGTTCGGTGACGGCCGCCTTGATGGCCGCTTCATCTGCCTGTCTCGCTGCGACAGTTTGCGCGGTGGCGGCCAGCGAGAGCCCCAGGCAGAGCGCCGGAAGTATGAGCATCCAATTCGCATGAGTCTTCCGCATAGAATTCCCCCCGATGTCACTCTACAATGAATCGATGGGCTCCTACGCGGCAAATGATGCGTTCAAGATCGTGCATACAGTCTGCTCGCATGACTGCCCAGACTCCTGCGCGGTACTGGTCACGGTGAACAGCGAAGGCCGTGCAGTCAAGGTACAGGGCGACCCTTCGCATCCGGTTACGCAGGGCTTTCTATGCGGCAAGGTGGCGAAGTATCTGGACCGCGTGTATTCGCCGCAGCGCATTCTGCATCCGTTGCGGCGTAAACAGGGCGTGGCGAAGGGACAGTTGGTTAAGGGACGAGAGCTTGAAGCATTCGAGCAGGTCTCATGGAACGAGGCGCTTGACGGGATCGCCGCGCGGCTGGGACAGATTGCAAGGGAGCATGGGCCGGAATCGATTCTGCCCTACAGCTATGCCGGAACAATTGGCGTGCTCGGCTATGGCTCTATGGATCGGCGGTTCTTCCATCGGCTCGGCGCTTCGCAGCTGGACCGGACGATTTGCGCCGAGGCGGGTGGGCAGGCGTGGAAGCTGGTCTATGGCAAGAAGATAGGCACGGCGAACGAGGATTTTCCCCACGCGCGGTTGATCATTGCCTGGGGTGCGAATATCCACGGCAACAACATTCATCTCTGGCCGTTTGTGGAGCGGGCGCGGCGCAACGGGGCGCAGTTTATCGTCATCGATCCTTACAAGACGCGGACGGCAGGGCTGGCTGACTGGCACATATCGATCAGGCCTGGGACAGACGCCGCGCTGGCGCTGGGGATGATGCATGTGATCCTGCGTGATGGGCTTGAAGATCGCGGCTACATTGAACGCATGACACATGGCTTTGAACAGCTTGTCGAGCGTGTGAGCGACTACACTCCCGAGCGTGTTGCCGCATGGACCGGCCTGACTGCTGCCGAGGTGGAGCAGCTGGCACGCGAGTACGCCACGACGCTGCCTGCGGTTCTGCGCATGAACTACGGGGTGCAGCGCTCGGAGAATGGCGGGACAGCGGTTCGGGCCATCTCAATGCTGCCCGCGCTGACAGGGGCCTGGCAGCATCGCGGAGGAGGGGCACAGCTATCGATGTCGGGGGCGTTCAAGTTTGATTCTCAAACGATCGAGCGACCGGATCTGATGCTGGTTTCGCCGCTTGGGCGCGCAGCTCGGGTGGTGAATATGTCGCGGCTGGGCCATGCGCTCACAGAGCTAGGGGATGAAGCGAAAGACGGACCACGTGTGCATGCGCTCTTTGTGTACAACTCCAACCCTGGAGCGGTGGCGCCGAATCAGAACGCAGTCCGGCAGGGAATGGAACGCGCTGATCTTTTCACAGTGGTTCATGAGCAATTCTTGACGGACACGACGGACTATGCGGATTACGTTTTGCCGGCGACGACGTTTCTAGAGCACGACGATATTCAGGGAGCATATGGGCACTACTTTGTGCAGCGTTCGCATCGAGCAATTGCGCCGCTGGGCGAGGCTCGATCGAATGTGTGGCTCTTTGCGCAGCTTGCCGAGCGAATGGGATTTACCGAATCTTGCTTCCGCGATACGCCGGAGGAAATGATTCGGCAGGCGCTGAATCCGGGCAGCCGGGGTCACTCGCGCAATCCGGGAATGGAGCATATTACGCCTGAGCTGCTGGATGAGCAGGGCCACATTCACATGCGATTTGCTGAGCGTATGGACGGAGATGCGTTTCTGCCGTTTACCAGTGATGAGGCTCTGCCAACTCTGAGCGGCAAGATTGAGTTTTATTCCGAGGCGCTGGCTGCTGCCGGGGCTGATCCCCTACCAGCTTTTGTGCCTCCGACGGAGTCACGGCTGGGCCCGGATGCGAAACGCTTTCCGCTGGAGTTTTTGCCACGCAAGGCTGACCACTATATGAACTCGACCTTTGCCAATCTTGATGGGCACCGCGAGATGGAAGCTCATGCCGCGCACCGTCTGGAGATGCATCCGGTGGACGCCAAGACACGTGATATCGCGGATGGTGACCAGGTTCGCATCTGGAACGATCGTGGTGCGGTACAGTTGTCGGCGCTGATCAGCGATCGGATTCCTGCAGGTGTGGTGGCGGGGCGTCTGGACTGGAACAAACTGAGTCCTGGCGGCCAGAACATCAACGCGCTGACAAGCGAACGATTAACAGATATCGGGCGAGCGGCGACGTTTTATTCCACCCTGGTTGAAGTCAGCAAAGTCTGTGCTGGGTCTTAAAGCGGACTGATCTGAAGCTTCGCTGCTGACTCAGCTTTTCCTTGCCAATGACAGACAGGGCGGCTAAACTTTCGAGACGAGTAAACCTTTTCTCGGTCGAGGTTCTGAAATGCCTTCAATGTCTCTTTTCAAAGGATTTGGTGTGCCGCTGGGAGTGGCGCTGATCGCATGCCAGGCGGTTTCCGCTTTCAGCCAGCCAGCCAAGTCTGCTGTGTTGAATATCCAGGTGGATAAGCCGCTGCACTCGGTGAGCCCGATGCTCTACGGGATGATGACTGAAGAGATCAATTACTCCTACGATGGCGGCCTATATCCGGAGATGGTGCGTAACCGCGTGATGCGCGATCGCAACTGGAACCAGCAGGACTGGCTGGTACTGCAGAATGCAAGCGCCGGAGCGAACTATGAGAAGGACAAGACGACAGGCCCCTCGGAGGCGCTAAACGACAGCATCAAGCTGACTGTGACCTCTGCTTCTGCTACCGAGCCTGCCGGCCTGCGCAACATGGGGTACTGGGGATATCCGCTGCGACCGGATATGACATATAAGGGCTCGATGTACGCAAAGGCAGACTCAGCCGGGCTGGGGCCGCTGCATTGGAACCTAGTGAGCAATCGCACAGGCAAGAGCGTAGCCAGCGCGGAGATTCCTTCGCTCGGGAGCGATTGGAAGCAGTATACGGTTACTCTGCATACCGGCAAGATCGAGGTGTCCGAGGCGTATCACCTTGAGCTGACGCTGACCAAGCCGGGCACAGTATGGATGACCCTGGTTTCGCTCTTTCCGCCGACTTACAAGAATCGCGTGAACGGCAACCGCATTGATCTGATGGAGATGCTGGCCGGGTTGCATCCGGCGTTTCTGCGCTTCCCGGGCGGCAACTATCTCGAAGGCGACCACATCAGCGAGCGCTACGAGTGGAAGAAGACCATAGGCCCGATGGTGGACCGTCCTACGCATCCTAGCCCGTGGAACTATCACTCTTCCGACGGGCTCGGACTGCTCGAGTTCATGGAGTGGTGCGAAGACCTGAATATGCAACTGGTGCTTGCCGTGTATGGCGGCTACTCGATGCAGCAGGAGCACGTGGAGCCGGGCAAAGATCTGGAGCCGTATGTTCTGGATGCGCTGGACGAGATTGAGTACGCCACAGGTGACGCGAACACGAAGTGGGGCGCGCAACGTGTGAAGGATGGGCACCCTGCGCCATTCACGGTGGCGTATGTCGAGGTTGGGAATGAGGACTGGTTCGACAAGTCGGGAAGCTATGACGGGCGCTTTGCGCAGTTCTATGACGCCATCAAAAAGAAGTATCCCGGCCAGCAGATTATTGCGACGGCGCCGGTAAAGAGCCGCAAGCCGGATGTGCTGGATGATCACTTTTATCTGAGCGCGGAGAAGTACTTCGACGATGTTCACCACTATGACAAATTCGACCGCAACGGGCCGAAGATCTTCATGGGCGAGTATGCGACGATGGAAGGCTCGCCTACTGCCGACTTTGGCGCGGCGCTCGGCGACGCAGCATGGCTGACGGGGGTGGAGCGCAACAGCGATGTGGTGGTGATGTCGAGCTATGCGCCGCTGCTGGTGAATGTTCACAACGGCGGTATGCAATGGCATCCGGACCTGATCGGATATGACGGGCTGACGAGCTACGGCTCGCCCAGCTACTACGTCCTGTCGCTGTTTGCGGGCAAGATCGGCGACCAGGTGCCGGAGTCGGCGATGACTGGCGGAGGTCCGCGCATCGCTTATTCAGTGACGACACAGACTTCGACGGGCAAGGTCTATCTGAAGATCGTGAATGGAGCACCGACAGCACAGGAGCTTGAGATCGACCTGAGCGGGGTCAGCGGCGTTACGGGGCCAGCCAAGGTGTTGAAGCTGCATGCGCTCTCTCCGGTGGACACCAACACGATTACTGATCCGAAGCACATCGTGCCGGTGGAAGGTACGTTTCCGGTTGCGGGGACAAAGATCAAGCACACGCTTGGTGGTTACTCGTTTGAGGTGATTGAGCTCAGCACCAAAAAGTAGGAAAAGCAGAGATAGAATGGCCACCCGGCAAGTCTGCTGGGCGGCCATTGTTTTTATGAAGATACGTTCGGACAGGGCTTATCCGTTCAGGATTTCCTGCAATTTGTTGATGGTGCGGTTTAGGTCCTTGTCGGTGCGACGCAGCTCATCGATCTTGCCGATCGAGTGCATGACGGTGGTGTGATGCTTGCCGCCGAACTGGCGGCCGATCTCGGGCAGGCTGGCCTCGGTGAGATTCTTGGCCAGATACATGGCAATCTGGCGCGGGACCACTACGGCACGCGAGTTGTTCTTCTGCTTGAGCTCGCTGACCCGCATGGCGAAGTTCTCTGCGACTGCCTTCTGAATGGCGTCGATGGTGATCTTGCGCACCTGTGTGTCAATGAACTGCTTGAGGCACTGCTGCGTGGAGTGCAGCGTGATCTCCATGCTGTTGTGGCTGCACCAGGCAATCAGCCGCACCAGAGCGCCCTCCAGCTCACGCACGTTGGTGCGTACGTTGGAGGCGATGAACATGGCAACGTCAGTGGGCAGATTAGCCTGCTCGCTCTCCGCCTTCTTCTGCAGAATCGCGACCTTTGTTTCGAGGTCGGGTGGCTGAATGTCGGCGATGAGGCCCCATTCAAAACGAGAGCGCAGACGGTCCTCGATCTCGGCCAATTCTTTGGGCGGACGATCGGAGGCGATGACGATCTGCTTCATGCTTTCGTGCAGGGCATTGAAGGTGTGGAAGAACTCTTCCTGCGTGCGCTCTTTCTGCGCGATGAACTGGATGTCGTCGATGAGCAGCACATCGACGCCGCGGAAGCGGTCGCGGAAGCTGGTCATGCGATCGTTGCGCAGTGAGTTGATCATCTCATTGGTGAACTTTTCCGCCGAGACGTAGCAGATGTTGGAGATGGGCTGACGGCGCTTAACCTCGTGGCCGATGGCATGCATCAGATGCGTCTTGCCCATGCCGACGCCGCCGTAGAGAAAGAGCGGGTTATAAGCCTTGGAAGGCCGCTCAGCGACGGCGAGCGAGGCCGCGCGAGCGAACTGATTGCCGTTGCCAATGACGAAGTTGTCAAAGGTGTAGCGGGAGTTCAATTGTGCTGCGGTAGACCAGTCAAAGCGAGCCTGCTGCTCGACAGGATACGAGCCACGTCGGCCTGGCTGCGCCATGTTGTGATTGCCATGGCCGGCTTGTGGCGCTGTCGGTGCGTGCGTTGGAAGAGGGCCGAAGCCCCCATCCTTACGTACAGGGGGCTGGGACGGGTCATCCTGAATGGTGACGAAGACTACATCATCCAGGTTCAGATGCAACAGGTCGATTGCTTCCTGCACCAGATCGCTGTACTTGTCGCCGATGTGCTGGAACTCTTCGGTGGGTATGCGGACATAGAGCGTGCGGCCAGCAATGTGGCTGTAGCGGGTGGGCTTAAGCCAGGTCTCAAAAGACTGGCGATTAATCTTTTTTTCCAGTGCTGCCAGAATCTGTAGCCAGGGGTTGATAGGCGTAGCTGGTGTAGTAGCAAATGACATCGATATATTCCTTCGTGCGTTCTGTTCCGGCCGTGTTCCGATTGCCGTCCTGACCTACACTAAAATGCCAACAAACAATGCTTCGCCCGCGGCGCGCAAAAGGTGATTGCGCGTCGTGTTTTTCTTCGCATCTGTCGAGAGAGCCTCAGGCTGGGCCGCCTGAATTATGCGTCGACTATGTTGGCAAAAATCCGGTACAGCGAGGTGTTCGGAATCTTCTGTGAACGGGTCCGATACTAGCACAATTTGGAGGTTGTGCAACGTCTCATTCACATATCCTTTCGAATTGCACCAGCCTTGGTGAAAGCCGCTCTTGTTGCGCTTGCGGAGGTGTGGAAAGACCCTCGTTATGACCATTTGTTCCCTCATGCACAGGCCCATCCTGGAGCTCATTTCCCATTTCGGATCGGAGGTAGTTCGGCTCGTTTCCGCAGCGGCGGTTCGTTATAAGATTCGGATTCTACACCCAACGCATGCTGTGAAAAAGATCCGTATCGGACAGAAGAACTTTACCGGGCTACTGGATTTGAAGGCCGGTCTGCGGTATACTTAGAGCTTGCCGTCAGGCGCAGATTTTCACAGAGAGAACTCAGGAGCGCATTTCCATGCCCAAGCGCACATTTCAGCCAAACCGCCGCAAGCGGGTCAAGACCCACGGCTTCAGAGCCCGCATGAAGACAAAGAGCGGCGCTGCCGTGCTTAGCCGTCGCCGCGCCCAGGGACGCCGGCGTGTTGCCGTCAGCGCAGGCTTCCGCGACTAGTACGATCGCTCCGCCAGTTGCTGCCCGTGTCCTGTTCGAGCCTCTCGAGGGACGGCAAAGCTAATCAGATCGCCAGCAACTTGCGGCACCAGCCACATTGCTACTGTCGGCAGATGGTGCCCGAGATGAATCAATCCTCTCAGTCGCAAAAGTCCTTCCCGAAAACGCAGGGCGCTGGTTCAACCGGCGCTGCCTCTGTGCGCGATGCACGACTGCGCAAACATGCTGACTACCAGCGCGTTTACAACTCCACCCGAAAGCAGTTTTCCACCTCGATGACGTGGTTTCTGGCGGCCCGTGAGATCGGTTCCGCGACTGGGAATGGTCCTCGAGTTGGCCTGACGGCCGGCAAGGTGCTGGGTAAAGCACACGAACGCAATCGCATCAAACGCCGCATGCGCGAGGCGGTTCGGCGGCATTTGAATGAGCTGCCTGCAGGCTTGGATCTTATCCTGCATCCGCGGAGATCTGTCATGACGATGGATTTTGTGAAACTGGATGCCGAGGTTTTGCGTATCTTTCGTCAGGCTGCGTCGCATGCCTCTGTAACCGCGCCGCAGTCCACCGCCTCATGAAACGCATTCTGCTTGTGCTGCTCGCTGTCTACCGCTGGTGCATCTCGCCAGTGCTGCATTCGCTGATGCCAACAGGGTGCTGCTACCAGCCAACATGCTCACGTTATGCCGCAGAGGCTGTGGAGATGCATGGCGCAATGCGCGGCGGTTGGCTGGCTCTGCGCAGGCTGCTACGCTGTCATCCCCTGGCGCGTGGGGGCTTCGACCCTGTGCCTCTCCTGGTAGCAACCCGACGCATCCCAAGAGCTCTGCGGTGGCCCTTCACGAACCATTACCATAAGTAAGGCAGCGCTTTCTTTATGCGCCGCACAACCATACGAAAACGTACGCAACGTTATTTGTAACGACAGGATTGAACCTTTGGCTGAACTTCGTAATCCGAATGCCTCAACGCAGGGCCCCGGCGGCAGCGGTGGCGACATGCGTTCTATGCTTGCCTTCACTGTGCTGGCACTGGTCGCGCTCTTTGCCTTTCAGTACTTTAAGCCCGCTACGCCACCTCCGCAGCAGCAGCAGGCCCCAGCGGCCTCCCAGACAGCGCCCGCTGTTCCTGCACAGACTCCTGCAGGTACTGCCGCTTCAGAGACTGTAGCGTCGGGCTCTTCAAAGCAGGCTGGTGCGACCCCGGCAATTGCTGCCGCTGCAGAGACACAGACCATTGTCGAGAACGAACTGTACCGTATCACGTTCAGCAATCGCGGAGCGCAAGTCAAGAGCTGGATTCTCAAGAAATATAAGAATTCCCAGGGCGGCCAACTCGACCTGGTGAACCAAAGCGCTTCAGCGGAGTTCGGCCATCCGCTCTCGATCTATACCTACGACCCGGCACTTACGCAGGAGCTGAACCAGGCGCTCTATCAGACCTCGGCTACAGGCGTGGTTGCTGCACCTGCCGGCATCCTCTTCAAGTATGCGAAAGGGCCACTGACTGTCACCAAGACCTTCACCTTCAACAACAGCTACGTCGTCGATACGCAGGTCAGCGTCACTCGCAATGGTTCGCCGGTTCGCGCCCTGGTGGCATGGCCCAGCGGGCTGGGAGACGAGGAAGAGACGGCACAGTACACGGCGAGCAAGTTCGCATGGTCAGTCGATGGCAAGCGCGACTCGACCGGGCCAAACAAGACCTGGTTCTCAAGCGGAGTAAGCGGCAACGCGACGCTCGATCAGCCGTATGAGTATGCGGCTACTACCGATCTTTACTTTGCTGCAGCGTTTCTGCCCGCTGTCCCTGCGCGCACGACGGTGGTTACGTTCCACAATTCTGTGAACGCCCCTCGTGACGTTGCTGCTCCGAATGGCGAAAAGTTCAAGTCGCCAGTGGTGGGACTTGCGGTAGGCGACACCAGCGGCATAACACACACGCGCTTGTTTGCCGGGCCGCTGCAGCTTGACGTGCTGGGCTCGATTCATGCGACAGGGTCGGATGGACAGGCAACCGGCGCAGACCTGAAGCCGCTGGTGCAGTTTGGCTCGCTTAAGATCATCGCAGAGCCGCTTTTCCTGCTGCTGCGCTGGGTCTATGGGTTTGTTCACAACTACGGCTGGGCGATCGTCATCGTGACGATAGTCTTTAACCTGCTCATGCTACCAACCCGCATGATGATGATGAAGTCTTCATTGAAGATGCAGCGGATTCAGCCCGAGCTGGACAAAATCAAGAAGCGCTACGCACATCTCAAGATCAATGACCCGAAACGGGCCGAGATGAACACGGAAACGATGAAGCTCTACAAGGACGAGGGCATCAATATGTACGGCAGCTGCCTTCCGCTGCTGGTGCAGATGCCACTGCTGTATGGCTTCTATCGAGTGTTGGGCAACGTCATCGAGCTGCGACAGGCGCACTGGTTCTGGCTGCCGAATCTGGCCATTGCGGATCCCTTGCATGTTTTACCGATCGTCATCATTCTCACGATGTTTCTGACGCAGTTCATTACGCCTTCACCTGGCATGGATCCGGCACAGCGGCGCATGATGGCCTTTATGATGCCGGCGATTCTTGGCTTCTCGATGTGGAACTTTGCTTCGGGCCTGGCACTCTACTGGGCAACCGGCAACGTCCTCAACCTGGGCATGCAGTTGGCCATCAATCGATCGAGCATGGGCCGCGAGTTGCAGGCTCTGGCAGCCAAGCGTGCAGCGAAGAATGCGAACAAAAGCGTTCAGGGCAAGACAATCCAGGGCCGGCGCTGAGCTGATTCCGGTTTCCGGCTAGTCACGCGCCTTTGGCTGAATTCTCGAAGGCGCGGTCGACTCACGAATCAGGAGCTCTGGCATCACCGGCACCGTGTCCGGGTCGTTGCCCTGGCTGCGAATTCTTCGAAGCAGAATCCTGGCCGCGGTTGCGCCCATGCTGCGAAGGGGCTGACGAATCGTCGTCAGGCTGGGATTCTGAAAAGCAGCGGCCTGAATATCATCGAAGCCCACTACTGAAATATCTCGCGGCACCTGGAGCCTGTGTTCGCGGAGCGCCCTGATCGCGCCCATAGCGGCAATGTCGTTGTAGCAGACGAGTGCGGTGAACAGGTCGCGAGCACCGGGACCTTCAAGAGTATGAGGATATGCGCATCTGTTCAGCAACTCGACGGAGGGCACGTATCCTAACTCCGGAGTGGAGACGCGCAGCTCGAGTTGGACGAGCCATTCGGGCCTTATTTTAAGTTTCAGATCCTTCGCGGTGTGCATCAGGCATTCCCAACGCTCGTCGGCGTCTGAACTATGGCTGCCGCCGCGCATGAAAGCG
>Ga0206933_1147_pt1 | contig 12299 bp, 9 predicted proteins | sample Alteio_BWOrgHeat_15_FD_152937 | JGI IMG/M metagenome (GOLD analysis project Ga0206933, IMG submission 152937) | Enriched cells from forest soil in Barre Woods Harvard Forest LTER site, Petersham, Massachusetts, United States -... | ecosystem: Environmental > Terrestrial > Soil > Temperate forest > O... | reverse complement strand
AAGCTTTGGGCCAAGGATGTCATAGCAATAGGGATGGGTCGCGCCATATGTCCAGATACGCGCCGGTCCAAAGGAACCGAAATCCGGGCGGCAGTCCGAAGAGTTTGATGATTTCAGGAAATTCTTCATAGATGTGTTCCGCGTGCATCGGTGAGTAAAATTCAGCGGCGGATGAGTACTCTTCGCCGCACCAAAGGTACCATCCGTTTGTGTCTTTTGCGACTGCGTGACGCAGGCCGTTGAATGGCTTCTTTCCTCTTGTAGATGCCGCAAATCCGAGGATCGACTCTGCAGGGGTGGCAGCGTAAGTGGCATTCCGTTCGAGGCAGAAGGCACGTTGGATTTCTTCGATCGACGGTAGCAGATTGCTCACGCAGACTACGTTACACCACGGAAACGCGTTAGTGGGCGCCGGCCGGGCCTTTGCCTGGTTTTACTTTTTTGAAGAACCAGACGATGCCGACGCAGAAGAAGCAGAGGAGGGAGAGCCAGCGGAAGACGTCGATGAAGGCCCAGTTGAGGGCCTGGCGGCCTAGTTGCATATAGAGGCTGGCCTGGGCGGGGATGAGGGAGTTGGCGGCGCCGAAGGAGTGGTTGAGCGCGTGCTGGCTGGCGTGGATGCTGTTCTGGAACTGCTGGCCGGTGATGGGGACGGAGTTGGCGATCTCGTTCTGGTGGACGGCGGCGCGGCGGACGAGGAGGGTGGAGGCGATGGAGATGCCGATGCTGCCGCCGATGTTGCGCATGAGGTTGAAGAGGCCGCTGGCGTTGCCGATCTGTTGCGTCTTGAGCGTGCCGTAGGCGGCGGTGCTGATGGGGACGAAGACGAAGCTGAGGCCGAAACCTGTAATCAAGATGGGCAGGAAGAGCGTGGTGGGGGAGACGCCGGTGGTGATGGAGCCGAAGTAGAGGGTGGTGAGGCCGAAGGTGAAGAAGCCGAAGGTGAGCAGCCAGCGGGGGTCTACGCGGTTGGAGAGGAAGCCGATGATGGGCATGCCGAGGACGGCGCCGAGGCCGCGAGGCGCGACGACGAGGCCGGCGGTGAAGGCGGTGTAGCCGAGGAGCTCCTGATAGAAGAGCGGGAGGACGGTGACGGTGGAGTAGATGCCGATGCCGAACATGAAGATGAGGATGGAGCCGAGGAGGAAGTTGCGGTCCTTGAGCACCTTGAGGTTGACGATGGCGAACTCGCAGTGCCAGGCGCGCCAGACGAAGCCAACGAAGGCGGCGATCATGGCGACGAAGGTCCAGCGGAGCCAGACGGCGCCGAACCAGTCGACCTCCTGGCCTTTGTCGAGGATGATCTGGAGCGCGCCGGTCCAGACGATGAGCAGGCCGAAGCCGAGGGAATCGAATGCAGAGGACTTGGCTTTTTTGATGTAGGCCGGGTCGTGGATGAAGCGGTTGATCATGTAGAGCGCTAGCAGGCCGATGGGGATGTTGATGTAGAAGGCGTAGCGCCAGGAGTAGGTGTCGGTGAGCCAGCCGCCGAGGGTGGGGCCGAGGATGGGGGCGACGACGACTCCGAAGGCGAAGACGGCCATGGCTTGTCCGCGCTTGGCAGGTGGGAAGGATTCGAGCAGGATGGCCTGCGAGAGCGGCTGGAGGGCCCCGCCGCCGGCGCCTTGGACTACGCGGGCGAGGAGCATGACGGGGAGAGACCACGCGGCTCCGCAGGCGAAGCTGGAGATGGTGAAGATGGCCACGCAGGTCATGAGGAAGCGCTTGCGGCCGAAGCGGATGGAGAACCAATTGGAGGCCGGGAGGATGATGGCGTTGGCGACGAGATAGCTGGTGAGGACCCAGGTGGCTTCATCCGTAGTAGCCGAGAGCGAGCCGGCGATGTAGGGGAGCGCGACCGAGGCGATGGCGGTGTCCAGCACCTCCATGAAGGTGGCGAGCATGACGGACGCGGCGATGAGCCAGGGGTTTACCCCTTGCGCGGCTTGTGCGGATTGATCAGGTACGGTCGCGGCGGTTGCCATGTGACTTCATTTTGATGCATGCCGACAGGAGATTGGACCAAAAGTGAATGTGGAAGGATTTTTGCATCGGAGAGACGCGCAGGGCATCGCGGTGAAGGAGCGCAGAAAACCCCACCCATCCGCACGATAATGCTGTGCGTATGAGTGGGGTCGTCATTGGATTTCCTAGAAGCAGATCCCCTTCGGGGATGACAGCCAGAAAAGCAAAGACGGTGATGCATTTAGTGGGCGGGGCCGTCGCCTTTGGGTTGCCAGAGGCCGAGGACGGCGCCGGTGGGGTCGATGAAGAGGGCGATCCAGCCTACGCTGACGTCGGTGGGTTCCTTGATGGACTTGGCACCGAGGGAGAGGGCCTTGGCGTAGGCGGCTTTGACGTCTACGACCTGGACGTAGGTGCACCAGAAGCTGGGCGCGCCGGGCATGGGATGTTGCATAAGGCCGCCGAGTCACTCCATACAAAGAAATCAGCGGATGCCGCACCACCGCCCGCACCTCATACGTCCCATCCGGCAGCGTAGCCTTCGCGGTGAACGTCCCCGGCGCCGACAACGTCTGCGCATCCACGCTCACCCAGGCCGCCGAGCGAACATTCGTGTCCTCGCCCGCCACTATCGGCCTGTACTCAAAGCCCACCGGCAGCGACGCCGCATCGCCCATCTTCACCAGCTCGCCGCTCATCGTCAGCGTGCCGTTCGCGAACGCCCCATTCACCGTCCGCACCGCAGGCGGCTGCAGCGCCGGCTCCACGCCTGTCAGCTTCACCACCACCGGGTTCGGCCACGTCGAGTTGTCCTGCATCCGCTGCGCCGTCGTGAAGTGAATATGCAGCCCATCCGCCTGTTGCGACAGCGTCGGCTTCGCATTCTGCGTCGGACGGTACTCCACCACCTCGCCGCTCTCACCCAGCACGCTGATCGTCGCATTCGCGCCCGCCTTCACCGAATGCAACACATAGTCCTTCGTCATTCCCAGCCGCCACGGCCCGTCATCCACCACCACGTACAGCGCGCTGTTGTCCTTCTTCTTGGTGAACCACAGGTTGCCTTCATTCGTCAGCACCCAGGGCCGCACCGCATAGATCGCCTCGCCATTCGTAAACATCCACTGCCCCATCTGCCGCAGCCGGTCCTCCTCCTCCTGCGGAAGCTCGCCGTTCGTCTTTGGCCCCACATTCAGCAGCAGGTTGCCACCCTCGCTACGCACCTGCACCAGCATGCGAATCAAATCCAGCGTGCTCTTGTAGCGGTCATCCTGGGGCTGATACTGCCACGCCGTACCGATAGTGTTGCAGCTCTCAAATACCGTCTCAGAAGGCACGCCAGGAATGTTCTGCTCCGGCGTCTCGATCGCGCCGCGCGTCACAAGGATGTCGGGATTGATCTTCCACGCCATCGCGCGCAGGTCCTTCGCCTCACCGTCCAGGAACAGCTCATCGATCTTGCCATACCCTGTCAGCAGCTCCCGCAGCTCCGCCTCGTCATACTTCAGCAGCCCCGGATTCGCGCTCGGCTGCACGCCTGTCACGCCGCGCTCGATGCGCTTGCCATTGTCCTTCAGCCACAGAAAGTCGTCCGGCGAAAAATACACGCCCGTCGAAATCCCCTGCGCCCGGAACGCTTTGAACACCTCCGCAGTCACATCCGTGTGGAAGGGCGTGTTCATCACGTTGAACGAATCCACCTTCGAGTTCCACATCGCAAACCCCGAGTGGTGCTTGTTCGTCAGCAGCACATACTTCATCCCCGCCAGCTTCGCCAGCGCCGCCCAGTCCTGCGGATGAAACGAGCTCGGGTTGAACGTCTTCGGCAGCTCCGTGTAGAACCGGTTCACATAGTCCGGCGACGCCCCCACCAGCGTATGGCTGATCACCGCGCCCAGCTGCACATCCACCCCCCAGTGAATGAACATCCCAAACCCCTGGTCCTGGAACCACTCCAGCTTCTCGGCCTTGTTCTTGGAGTCCGCAAAGTCATGCTCATCGCCGGGCATATATCGCGGAGCAGCGGCCTGCTGTCCTGCCGCTGCCGGGGCCGCTGGCGTCGCCGCCCCACCCTGCCGCGCCTGTGCCCATACCGCCGCCGGCATCGCCATCGCCACACACACCACCACGCCTAAGCCAAACTTCCGCATATTGCCTCTTTCCGATTCAGGTCTCTCTCTCTAAACTAAACCCATGCTCGGCATCGTAATGGAAATTTTGCGGCACCTCACCAATCTCAAGCCGCTCCTCGACCATTTCATGAAAAACCGCGCCGACGCCGAGCGCACCCACCAGGCCGCCATCGACCACCTCTCCGAGGCACTCCGCAACGACCTCGGCCAGCTCAACGAGGCCGGCCTCAGTCTCAACACCCAGCTCCAGAACCAGGCCCAGCTCCTCGCCGCCCTCGCCGAAGACCTCCGCCGCACCCGCGCCTCCTTCGAAAGCGCCCAGATTCGCGCCGACGCCATCGAGCTTCAGCTCACCAGCCTCAACCGCCGCTTCCGCATCGGCCTCATCGCCATCGGCGTCCTGCTCCTGGTCCTCATCGTCTTGGTAGCCCAGCTCCTTCACACCCGCTAGGCCACGACGAGCACGCCGCTACTTCTTCTCCCGCCGCATACACTCCGCCTTCAACTTCTCGTATCGCGTCTGCAGCTCGTCCAACTCCAGGTCGCTCAGGTTCTCGATATCGATCATCTGGTTCCTGGCCTTGTCGCTGGAGTGGATCAGCTCATTCAGCTTCAGGTTGATCGCCCGCGCATCCCGGTTCTGCGTGTTCTGGATTAGGAAAACCATCATGAACGTAATAATGGTCGTCCCCGTGTTGATGATGAGCTGCCACGTGTTGGAATAATGCACCACCGGCCCCAGCGCCGCCCAGATCACAATGGTCGATCCCGCACAGATAAAAGCCCACCGCGATCCCAGCCATCCGGACGTCTTCGCTGCAAACTGCCCAAACCAGTCATCCGTAGTCCGCATCTTCACTTCAATCGGAACATCGCCGGCTGTGTTCGTTTCATTACGCTTCATACCTGCGGTTTTAGTGCCCTTTTGTCTCATCCCTAATCAGATGCCAATTCCACACCAACACCCGCCCCCTAACGAGGCAGCAACAGCAGCAAACCAGGAACGGAAACAAATGCAGCAACAGAAACGAGCAGAAGGAAGCGCCGGCAAGCAGTGAGGCGCAAGAAGCAGAAGCGCCGGATTTCAACTCGGCGAAAACAGCACTCCCCTCCCCGCACCCTTGCCCTTGCTCCTGTCGTTGTTTTTGCTGTTGCTGCTGTTGTTGCTGCTCTTGCTGTTGCCGCTCTTGCTGTTGTTGTTGCTGCTGTCGCTGCTGTTGTTGTTGCTCTTGCTCTTGTTCTTCTATCTGTCATTCCCGAAGGGAATCTGCTTTTGTCTTTGCAGTTGCTGTTGCAATTGCAGTTGCTTTCCGTCAACCACCCAAAAGATCTGTCATCCTGAGCGAAGCAGTTGCGCACTTTGCAACTGCGCAGTCGAAGGACCTGCATTTTTGTCGTTGTCGTTGCCGTTGTCGTTGCTGTTGTCGTTGCTGTTGCCGTTGCTTTTGCTTTTGCCGTTGCTTTTGCCCTTGCCGTTGCTTTTGTTCTTGCTCTTGCTTTTTTGTCTGTCATTCCCGAAGGGAATCTGCTGTTGCTGTTGCTGTTGCTGTTGCTGTTGCTGTTGCTGTTGCCCTTGCCTTTGCACTTGCACTTGCCTTTGACCCTAGCCTTAGCTCTTCTATCTGTCATTCCGCAGCGCAGCGGAGGAATCTGCATTTGCAGTTGCGGTTGCTCTCGCCGTGGCTCTCCTCCCAAGAGCCAAGAACGGAAGCCCTGAAGCAAGAACGGAAGCACCAGGTTTCAACCCGGCGAAAAGCAGCACCCAACTCCCCCGCACCCTTCGCACCGCCGTAGCGGGCCGTGAGCAAAGCGAACCCCGAAGGGCAGCGAGCAAAGCTCGCTGAGGCCCGCGCAGGCCGTGCGAAGGGTGCGTGCTCTGCCAAGCCCTGCACTTGCATTGCAGTTGTCCTTGCCTTTGCCTTTGCCTTTGCCTTTTGCACTTGCACTTGCACTTGCACTTGCAGTTGCAGTTGTCCTTGCCTTTGCCTTTGCCTTTCCAAAAAACTAATGACATCTTTTCTCCAGCAGCCTCACCGCTGGAGAAAAGATGTCATTCTTCCGCGCTGCCGCAGGCCGGAGTGGAGCGGAACGCGCAACGACTGACCTCAATCAAATCCACTCCAGCAAGATTCACCAGCGGCCACAGCGACATCCCACAGCGTCTGCGAAGCGGCCCCAACGGGGCCTCTGAGCAGACGCCCAGGCGCGCCAAATGCCAAACCCCCAACCAATCCCAGAAAACTCACCTGTCAAGCCCAGATCGGGCCTAACTCCTTCACCAGCAAGCAGATAGCCCCTGGCCGAACCACCCCACCAATCCGCTATACTTAACACAGAGAACAAAAAGGCCCAGCCTACGCTGGGCCTCACGCTTTTTGACAATCAGCCCAGGAGGACAACTACCCAAGTCCAAACCTAACTCCTTATTCCGCCGTACTTTACATACTTTGAGGGGGGAGGGGGTACCTGCCGCAGCTAGAGATGCAAGAACAACCAGGCGAACCAAACAAGGCCAACGGCGTCGACCAACGGGCCGTGGCACTATTCACTATTCACTACTCACTATTCACTTCCCAACGCCTCACCGAAGTCCAAACCTAACTCCTTATTCCGCCGTACTTTACCCATCTACAGAGGGGGGAGGGGGGTATCCCCAAACCCAGCTACGCAGGAGAGGAGCTAAAATCAATCCATGGGTATCACCCGCCAGCAAGCTCTCGACTGCTTCGCCTCCGACGACCTCATCGGCATCGGCATGGAGGCCGACGCCGTCCGCCGCCGCCTCCACCCCGAGGGCGTCGTCAGCTACATCATCGACCGCAACATCAACTACACCAACTTCTGCACCGAGTACTGCACCTTCTGCGCTTTTTACCGGCCGCTCAAGGGCAAGCTCGCCAGCGAAGGTTACATCCTCGACTTCGACACCATCTACGACAAGATCCGCGAAACAGTCGAGATGGGCGGCACCGGCGTCCTCATGCAGGGCGGCATCCACCCGGATTTGAAAATAGACTGGTTCGAACGCCTCTTCACCGGCATCAAGCAGCGCTTCCCGCAGATCTGGCTGCACTGCCTCAGCGCCAGCGAGATCCTCGCTATCGCCGAATACAGTGAGCTCGACCTCCGCACCACCATCGCCCGCCTCCGCGACGCCGGCCTCGACTCCATCCCCGGCGGCGGCGCAGAAATTCTCGACGACGAGGTCCGCTTCAAGATCGCCCGCCTCAAGTGCCGCACCGAGGACTGGGTCGGCGTCCACCGCACCGCCCATCAGCTCGGCATGCGCACCACCGCCACCATGATGTTCGGCGTCGGTGAAAATATGGAGCACCGCGTCAACCACTTCGAGGTCGTCCGCCAGCTCCAGGAAGAGACCGGCGGATTCACCGCCTTCATCCCCTGGTCCTTCCAGCCCCATAACACCGCCCTCGGCGGCCGCGGCTGGGACGAGGCCACGAGCGTCGAATACCTCAAGACCCTCGCCATCTCACGCATGTACCTCGACAACATCGAGAACGTGCAAAGCTCCTGGGTCACGCAAGGCTTAAAAGTCCTGCAGATGGGCTTGCGCTTCGGCGGCAACGACGTAGGCTCCGTCATGCTAGAAGAAAATGTAGTCAAGGCCGCCGGCACCGCCAATTGCACCACCGAAGAAGAACTCCGGAGAATCATCCGCGATGCCGGCTTCAAACCCGTCCAGCGCGATACGCTCTACCGCACCATGTTCCTCAACTAAAAACGCCGCATTCAGTAGAATTCCAGCAAGACCAAAATCCAACCGGAGAGCCGTCCTGCTGAACGCCGTCCCCAACATCCTTTCAGGCCTCGCATTCGCCGCTCCTCACGGCCTCGGACACTATCTCCGCGCGCACTACCTCGACCGCACCTTCCACGGTCTCTACCGCTGGAACACCTTTGACACCTGCATGCTCATCCCCTACTTCATCGTGATGATCATCCTGGCGTTCTACGGCATCCATCGCTACCAGCTCGTCTGGCTCTACTATCGCAATAAGAAGAACGCCGCCAAAGAGGCTCCCTCGCGCTATCCCGAGGGTCAGCTCCCCTTCGTCACCATTCAACTCCCCATCTTCAACGAGCAGTTCGTCATCGACCGCCTCATCGACGCCTGCTGCAAGCTGGACTATCCCCGCGACCGCTTCGAGATCCAGCTCCTCGACGACTCCACCGACGAAACCACCACCGTCGCCCAGCAGATCGTCGCTCGCTACGCCCAGGGCTTCGCCGGAATGCCCGCGCAGCCGATCCACTACATCCATCGCACCAATCGCCACGGCTACAAAGCCGGTGCGCTCGACGAAGGTCTGCGCACCGCCAAAGGCGAGCTCATCGCCATCTTCGACGCCGACTTCGTGCCTCCGCCCCAGTGGCTCATGCAGGTCGTACATCACTTCGCCGAACCACACATCGGCATGGTCCAGACCCGCTGGACACACCTCAACCGCAACTACAGCTTCCTCACCCAGGTCGAAGCCATCCTCCTCGACGGCCACTTCGTCCTCGAGCACAGTGGCCGCCACCGCGCCGGTGTCTTCTTCAACTTCAACGGCACCGCCGGCATGTGGCGCCGCCAGGCCATCCTCGACGCCGGATCCTGGCAGCACGATACCCTCACCGAGGACACCGACCTTAGCTATCGCGCTCAGCTTGCCGGCTGGAAATTTAAATATCTTCAGGATGTCGAATGCCCCGCCGAGCTGCCCATCGAGATGACCGCCTTCAAGACCCAGCAGGCGCGCTGGGCCAAGGGGCTCATCCAGACCAGCAAAAAAATTCTTCCTCGCCTCTTCGCCACCGATCTCCCCTTCCACATCAAACTGGAGGCCTGGTACCACCTTACCGCCAACATCAGCTACCCTCTCATGATCATTCTCTCCGCGCTGCTCATGCCTGCCATGATTATCCGCAGTTGGGGGGGCTGGCTGCAGATGCTGCTCATTGACTTCCCCCTCTTCATGGCCAGCACCATGTCCATCTCCTCCTTCTACCTCGTCTCGCAGAAGGAGCTCTTCCCGAAGAAGTGGTACAAGACCTTCCTCTACCTGCCTTTCCTCATGTCGCTCGGCATCGGCCTCACCATTACCAACACCATCGCCGTCATGCAGGCCCTCTTCGGCCACCAGTCCGCCTTCGCGCGCACTCCCAAGTACCGCGTCCACAAAAAAGGCGAGAAATCCATGGCCAAGAAATACCGCAAGCGCCTCGGCTTCATCCCCTGGATTGAGCTCTCGATCGGCTGCTTCTTCACCTACATGGTCTACTACGCCATTGCCACGGAAAACTTCTTCACCGTGCCTTTCCTGCTGCTTTTCGTCATCGGCTACTGGTATACGGGTCTGCTCAGCCTGCTCCAGGGACGCTTCGACCGCTTCGCCCTGGGCAATCAGGAGATGCACGAGAAGCCCTACCCCGTCGGCATCTGAGCCCGCCAGCGTGAAGCTGGTAGACTGAGGTTCATCCCCCGGAGGAAGCAGCAGGCATGGTATTGATCGTATTGGCAGTGCTTGGCATGGCGGCGGGATACGTACTTACCGTCTTCTCGTACTACTTCATCACCCTCGCCGTCACCTCGCTCGCCCCGCATGCCGTCTCCTCCAACGGCCGTTTCCTCTCCAGTTACCTCCTCATTAGCTATGCCCTATGGACCCTCTGCGTTTTTGCCGGAGGTCTCACAGCCACCTGGCTCTCAGGCGAGCGCGGAGCCATCGTGATGGGCGTCTTACTGGTCTTGGTCACCTGGATTCATCCTATCGAGGCCATGAAGCAGCTCTTCGGCCTCTCCCGCGTCGTAATGCCCATCTGCACCATCCTCGGCGTAGGCACCGCCATCTACCTCAAGTTCGGTTTCTAAATCCTGCACAGTTGCCTAAGCAGCAATCGTCCTTCAAAACAAAATGGCCCGCCGTCGGGCGGGCCATCTGTTTGAACGTTGATCCGTTCTACCAGCGCAGTCCAAACGTGACCGGGATATATTCCGTCCGATGGCTGTTCGCGGGATATAGGTTGGTGTTAGAAGCGGCCTTCGGCTGGTTGTCGACGAACACGTATTTCGCCTCCAGGAAGATCTTCTCATCGCCAAAGCGCGAGAGCTTTTTGGTGAAACCCAAGCCGCCCTGTACGCCACCCGCGTTGCTCGTGTACTTATCGATCGTGGCGTTCGCAGCGTACTCATAGCAGAACCCGTAGAAGTCGCAGGACTCGCCCGTCTCCGGTACGGTAAAGTTCGCCGTCTTGTGATAAAAACCGCCACCCACGATCACATATGCAGACCCGGAGTCGGAGTGTACGTAATTGATGATCGGGTCCAGCGTGAACGACCACACATGGCTCTTGCCGTCCAGAGGGATCCCGGCCTGTGTGGTGCCTTCTGTCGTGCCCTGGTTCGTCAGGTTCGCGCCCTGGAACCCGAAGTTGTCCCATTCAAACTGCACCAGCACTCCCAGAGTATTGCTGAAATTCCGCCCAGCTCCCGCCTCAAACACATAGTTCGGGTCAAGGTACTTATGCGCATTGCCCGTCGGGATAGTCATGCCGCCGCCCACGTCGAACGTGTACTTGCGCGAGCCATCCGCGTTGGTATTGCCGTCGTGATACGTCGGCCGTCCATAGCGACGCCGTGGAGGCGGCTGGCCCGTGCCGTCCCCGGCAAACGCCAGCTTGTCTGGCATGCTCAGGGCGTTCTGGTCTGCGCTGCTGCTGTCGCCGCTCGCGGAATCTATCGTCGGCGCAGCCTTCGCCAACGCCAGCAGCGAGGGAGACACAGCCTGGTTCACTCCACTTTGCTGTGCGCAGAGTGGCAGGGAGGCCATCGCCCCAAAAGCGGCAATGTACGCCGCGCAACGTGACACGTACTGAAGGTTTTTCATGAACATCGGTAAGACCCCTTTCGGGCAAAGCTCTTTCGATGCTTCAACCCGTTACTGCCTCATTTGTTGTTATGGACGCCGATATTTTCTTTCCGGATACAACGCCTGCAACAAATTACTGGTATTGCCGGTTCCCACCGGCAATACCTTAGATGTACAACGGGCCCTAGTGGATGTCGAATTGCTCCGGATGCAGGCTTGGGTCCGACTTCACCAATATAGTCTTCCCCGCCATCTCTTCCATCTCCTGCAGCCAGCGCGCGCCGTTCGACTTCAACTGCTTCACCACGTCCGGATTCACCCGCAGCATAATGTCGCCACGCTCCAGGTGTTTGTGCATCTTGCGCATCTCCACGTAGATATCGTTGCACACCGTCACCGGCGACTTCACCATCCCTGTTCCCTGGCAAACATTGCACGGCGTCGATAGCGTCCGCTCCAGCGACTGCTTTACCCGCTTGCGTGTGATCGCTACCAGACCAAAGTCGTTGAACTGCAGCACCTTGGAAGGTGCCCGGTCGCTCTTCAACTCCTCTTCGAGCGCCGCCATCACCTTGTGCCGGTTCTTGCGCTCATCCATGTCGATGAAGTCGATGATGATGATCCCGCCCAGGTCGCGCAGCCGTATCTGTCGCACGATCTCCGGAATCGCATCCAGGTTCGTCTTCACGATGGTGTCTTCGAGGCGCGCCGTCTTGCCCACGTACTTACCCGTGTTGATGTCGATGGCGACCAGGGCCTCCGTCTGGTTGATCACAATCGACCCACCCGACTTCAACCACACCTTCGACCGCAGCGCCTTGTTGATCTCCTCGGTGATGCCGAACTGCTCAAACAGCGGCGTCTCCTTGGTATACAGCTTCACCCGCCGAATCAGGCTCGGATGGAACCGCTGCAGAAACCGCAGGATGCGCTCGTAATCCGACTCTGTGTCCACCCAGATTGCCGAGAAGTTATCTGATACCTGGTCGCGCAGTATCCGCTCAACAAGGTTCAGGTCGTGATAAAGCAGCGCCGGCGACTTGGAAGATTCTGACCGTGACTTGATCTCCGCCCAAAGGTTCAGCAGGAAGCGCAAATCGCTGCGCAGCTCCTCTTCGCTCGCTCCCTCGGCCGCAGTGCGCACGATGAATCCGCCGCTCGCATCGCCCTTCTCACTCAGCAGAATCTGCTTCAGACGGTGCCGCTCGTTGTCTGAAGATATCTTCCGCGAAACGCCCGTATGGTTCACCGTAGGCATAAACACCAGGAACCGCCCCGGCAAGGCAATGTGCGATGTAATGCGCGCGCCCTTCTTGGCAATCGGCTCCTT